>Ga0310344_10001510_pt1 | contig 17803 bp, 16 predicted proteins | sample HC15DNA20200_MG_FD_203801 | JGI IMG/M metagenome (GOLD analysis project Ga0310344, IMG submission 203801) | Marine microbial communities from station ALOHA, North Pacific Subtropical Gyre - HC15-DNA-20-200_MG | ecosystem: Environmental > Aquatic > Marine > Oceanic | place: Pacific Ocean: North... | reverse complement strand
TTAGCAGGGCTTTTGGTCAATACGGATCGGGAAATGACAGATGTTTTAATAAAGCTTGTTTGCGATCGTGATCTACTCTTAAGGCTATGTGAAGGGAGTGTTCAGAACCCTCCCCCATTTGATTGGCCGTTAGTGGTGAAGGAGCATGAATGCACCTATAGAGAAGCCCTAAGACTCTCGGGGTGACCTTTCTAATAAGGGTCGATTTGCTCTATCCTTTCGATTATTTGCCCTTTGAACTTAGGGTCTACCGGGTACCAATCCGGTACCGTTAGTCCTTTCTCATATGTCGTTCTGGCTAGGTCTAGTTTGCCCTGAAGCCGGTATGTGTCTCCCAGGTCTAAGTAGAAGAGTACAGTGGCCGCTTCACTCTCAAGCGCTCTGAGAAGGTAGCGTTCAGAATTATCCCAGGAACTGTGTTTGATTGGGTCCCCTCCACCCATAAAAGTTCCTGCGATGAAGCGTTCGAAGCCTGATAGGCTTCGAACTTCTTGATTGAGCTTTCCCAAGATGCCATTAGCTAGTGCATGCCCACTGTCGCTTGCCAAAATTTCGTGGGTCAAATCCCACACATCCTGCGCTAGACGAATCTGTTCCCCAGGCCCAGCGATGTCTTGCGCTAACCGTCCCTTTGTTGCTGCCAGCCATGCCATCGCATCTAAGTCGTTCGGTTCAAGATCAACCGCTTTCAACGCATGGTGTACAGCTATTCTAAGCCAACGATCCGTTCGTTCTCTGTCTTCTTCTATTACGCCAAGGACAAGCCCAGCACGTGCAGCTCTCCACTGAGCTTTGTAATCATTAGGAGCTATCTCTACCCTTGCTGCGAGACGCCTGAAGGAAGCAAGAGGGTCCATTAAGAAGAATAGTGAATCTGCTTCGGCTACCGCGGTTGGCACTAGAGGTTTGACCGCTTGTACAGATAGCGGCTCCTGAGCCAGTACCAGCAAATAATTGTTGGACGGGCATAGGATCAGCAACATTGATAAGCCGAGGATTCTTATATACGTCATTCTATCTATCTAGTACCCACGTTGGACATCTATCAGATTGAGTAGCCTTTCTCCGGCGATATAGCGCCTTAAGTTCTCGCGGTAAAAAACGTACTGATTGTCTCTGTAACGAGGAGAATAGTCTGATACGTGTGGGGTCATGACTACACGTGGGAGATCCCATAGTTCGAAATCATCTTGAGGCAAATCATCTGCCCCGAATCCAGCGATCTTCTCTGATTTGAGGGCCATCTTAAGATCGTCCCAGTTGATGACTCCAAGACGGGTTATACTGACAAAATAAGCTGACTCTTTCATGGCCTCGAAAAATTTCATATCAAATAATCCAAGGGTAGCTGACGTCGGTGGTACCGCGGCAAATACTATATCTGCTTGCTTTGCAAGATCAAACATCTCATCAGATAAGCCGACATAGTCCACAAAATCTGGCCCAGAACGACTGCTGTTTCGTGTCGCTATCACTCTCATACCCAAGGCGTGTGCGAGTCTTCCTACCTCTGTGCCGAGACTTCCTAATCCCACAACAAGTAAGGTCAGATCTTGAAACTCCACATCAAGATTCTTGTCCCTTACTACATCGGTCGTGGTTCTCCCCCATATATGTCGCCTCTGTCTTTCCGCATGAATATCCATACCCCCGATCAGAGAAAGCATTATGGTGAGGGAGTGCTGAGCAATAGCGTGCTTTGTCATATCACGAATGGAGCTGACAAGGACATTCTGCTCTCGAAGAATATTTTGCATCTTTTGAGCTTCCTCGCCGATCGTATTGAAGCATCGATCTAGCCCCACACTGCCTGACTGAATCCATCTCACATTTGGGCCAATAGCGTCAACGGTGCTTGGGCCACACCCCAGGCCTATCGTAGCTTGTGCATCAGCTAGCACGCCCTTTTCTATGGCATCTGCAAGATTCTTAACTGGAATGAATTCTACATCAGGAGCTACCTCTCCAAGAAACTCTAGACGCTCAAAACGATTTTCCCAGGGTTCATTTCCAGGCATCTCAACCACAACTTTCTTAAGTGGTCCCCAGCCTGGAAGATCACGGGTAGCTACATCAGATTCCCGTAGCTGGAATTTCTCAATAAGTTCTTCTGGCGATAAATCAGCATAGTCCTCTATATGAGAATTGTCTGGGGCAGGTGTTATCTCCTCGATATTTGAGCAGGCGAGCAGACATGTGGCACCGACAAAGAACAATATCCTCCTCGTCGAACGTATACGGATCATTGATATTCCTAGGGTTCGCATAGTTTCTCCAAGCTGATCATGCACTAAGACTTTCCATAATCGTGGGCCCAGCTTCAATCTTATGTCAACGTGCAGGTCGATGCCTAGTCGACTCCAAGTCTGAGATTTTTATTAGCATCAAGCTGTATTGAGCGCTCTCAGCGTGATACCTTTGGTTAAGATTTGGAAATTGTCCGTTTACCCGGGCTTACTTTGTTTTCTCCTTAAAGGAGAAGGGCAATCATGAGCGCCTACTCCTATCTAGCAGAGGTACTCGCAGAGAAGTACGACGTGGACGAGGATAAGATTCAGCCGGAAGCGACTTTGGCTGACCTCGGCCTTGATTCCCTTATGGTAGTAGAATTCCTCTTCGATGTGGAAGATGAGTTTGACATCGAAGTCCCAGATGAGAGAGCTGAATTCGAGACGCTTAATGAGGCAGCAGCGCTGATCGACGAGCTTATCAAGATCAAACGCGACTGACACGGGACGTGGGGCGACGCGTTTTTATCTCGGGACTTGGGTTAGTTGTTCCTCATGGAGAAGATTCTACATCGGTATTTGATCGGGTCTACCAAGGAGATTCAGCGATACAGTTGGTGAGGTCAGGTACTGCAGAATTTGGATCGGATGTTCCGCTTGCGGTTACAGAGTTCAGGCCAGAATCTCGAATTCCAAAGACGCAGCAGCTCTTCATGGCGCGCGCTTCGCAGATGGCAGTTGTAGCTGCGGCAAATGCTCTTGAGTCATCAGGGTTAGCCCAGGGTCATGGAGTGAAGCAGAGTGGAATTTACATGGGATGTGGACTTGGTGGTGCAGAGGTCCTACAGGAGGGTTATCGGACCTATTTCGTGCGCCAGAGCCGCAGGGGAAGGCCTAGTACTGTGCCGATGATCATGGCAAGTGGTCCGGCCTCTCACATCTCTTTGAGTTTTGGAATCCAAGGGCCGGCTCACACATATTCGATAGCTTGTGCTTCATCGACAGTAGCGATTGGTGAGGCATTTCGAGCTATTCGTGATGGATATCTGGATAGCGCGCTGAGTGGCGGGGCTGAGGCAATGCTCAATGATGGTTCGATCGCGGCGTGGGAACGCCTTGGTGTCCTTGCGAAATCCCATAAGAGTGGCCCTGAGACCTCCAGTCGACCTTTTGATCTGGAGCGAACTGGGTTTGTGCTTGGGGAAGGAGCTGTTTTACTAATCCTTGAAGCTGAACAAACCCTCCAAAAACGAGGGGTAGAACCAATTGCAGAAATCATTGGCTATGGTACATCCAGTGATGCGTTCAGTTTGACTGAACCAGCTATTGTAGGTCAGGAGGCAGCAATGAGGCTGGCTCTTAAAGATGCTGATATCGAGCCTGAAGAAATTCACTACATCAACGCTCATGCGACTGGGACATCCTCTGGTGACCCAGTAGAAATTCAAGCCATCAAGAGTGTATTTGGGGACCATGCTTCAAGTCTGGCTCTTAGTTCTACTAAATCTGTTCATGGTCACTTAGTGGGGGCTTCAGGTGCTCTAGAAGTTGCGATCACTGCGATGGCTCTTCAACGGGGGCGGATTCCTCCGACTGCAACCCTCACAAATCCAGATCCGCAATGTGATCTTGACTGTGTGCCGGTCCACGGCAGAGAAGCTCCTGGGCTCAAAACAGCTGTTTCTAATTCATTCGCCTTCGGTGGTTCGAACGCTACCCTAGTTCTTCGGAAGACTTGAGATTGACTCGCAGACAAATTGTTCTCCCAGTTGTCCCAGTGTGTTTTTGGATAGTTGTTTGGTGCTGATTCTCATCCATGAATCTTTACTGAGGATTTTCATGTGAGACGGTCATGGGTTGAGGTAGCAGCAGGAGCGCAATTTTCTTGGCTTATCGGCATCTGTCTACTTTGGTCGATATCTCTAGCCCTCCAACCGCTGGACCCTGGTTACACTTCAGGAGAACTTTTGGATCATATGCAGGGATGGATGGAGACGGGCGAGCTCTATCCATCAATCCAGGGTGACGGGCCTTTGCGGGTACTCAACTATCCTCCAATGGTATTGGTTCTAGGGAGATTTGCAGCATCACTAGGGATACAGCCTCTACTTGCAGGACGCTTGGTTAATGCTCTTGGTGTGCTCCTGGTATTAGGAGTGATAGGATGGTGGGTTCAAGCTCGGAGTAAGAACACGGCAGTATCACTTGGTAGCTTAGGACTACTGGGTGCAAGTGTGCCTTTTGTATACGCAACGGGACAGTTCAGAATTGAGATGTGGGCCGTGCTAGGTACAGTGATGGGCTGGGCTTTGTTAGATAAAGTTAAGATAGAACGAGCCATGGTCTGGGCAGGTGCTTTGTTTGCTATGAGTTGTTTTGCAAAACAAACCCAGGTCATTCCTTCTCTAGTGGCCCTTATCTGGGTTTGGAAGTATAGGCCAACTGCAGTTCGGTCAGTTTTAGTTGGATATATGAGTACGGGTCTACTGGGTGCTGCGACCATTACGCTGCTATGGGGAGTGGAACCATGGCGACATATGCTGACCTACACTACCGGTACTTATTCGATTTTGAATCTAGGTTGGCAGTTCCTCAGTCATATAGTTCCTTGGGTGATACTGCTTTCACTGGCAGGCTATAGCGTTTTCCGAGGTCGTCCTGAAAATCGAAGTGATCCATTATGGTGGTACTGGTGTGGCTCCTTAGTGTGGTCATTTTCTGCAGTTCGGTCAGGGTCAGCATCTGCGTACTTTCTTGATTTACACATGGCAACTGTAATGCTTGTTGGTCCTGTCATTTTTAGCTCAGTGAAAGCACGTCATGAAGGAGACCAAGTTGTTCGTGAACTTTCTAAGCCCAGATTTCACACTTTGCTTCCCTGGATAGTGGCGGTCCAGGTAGTGGGAGCGAACATAGGTGTCGGAACGGTTGCGTGGGCGAATCTTTCACGTCTATCAGACTTATCTGAGGAGTTAGCTTCAATCTGCTCTGAGTTTCCTAAATCTCAGCCTGTAATTGTAGAGGAGGCTGGTATTGCTCGAGCGTGCGGCTCTCAGCCGTTATTGCACCCGTTTATCATGACTTCCTTATCGAGGAGAGGTCTTTGGGATGCGAGGCCTTTCGAGACTGCACTCTCAGCAGGGACTCTCGGGACAGCAGTCATCCCCTTTGACCCGCGGTTACCAGTTACTGGTGTTCATCTGGAAAGGTGGACGAAACCAGCACTTGAAGCTTTCAAGAATGCACCGAAGCAAACGGCGTATCCTGGAGGGATTTGGGCGGTTTCCTGGTAACAAATAAGACGAGTTTAGATTAGTCAGTATTGAGGTCTGGGTTGCTTCGGTTAACCCTCAATGACCTTACTGACGAGATGATCCAACCAATTCCGGCTAGTGGAATCAAATAAACGATATGTTGAATGAGTGCCAACGTTATCGCCATATCACTACCGATTCCAAGGGCCTGATACACTAGGAAGGCGCTTCCCTCAAATACGCCAAGGTTAGCGGGTGTGATTGATACTATGGTAGAGAGATTCACAGCAACTAGAACTGCGAGAACGCCCCACAATGGTATCGTTATCTCGAATGCCATCAGGACACACATGATTGCCAGTGCTTCGGCTAGTTTTTGTAATAGGGCGAGAATAAATGTTGCAGAAAGTTTTTTCGGCTTTCGCAGTACTTGGAGGTTCACAGAAACATTAGTAAGTGTCCTTAGAACCCACCCCCAAAACCCCTTAGTTTGCTGAGATATTAATGACAGAGTATGTCGACGGCGAGCTACAATGGTCAGTAGGAGAATAAGGGTAGGGACACCTAAAATAATAGCGCCCCCTACTGCCCTGTATTGAATACCAATCGGAATAGCAAAAATTCCAAGAAGAAGGATGGCTATCTTTGCCAAACCCTCTACTAGCTGATCAAGCAAAAGGACAGATAATCCAACCGAGTGTCCCAGGCCACCATGCTTAGCAAGTAGATGAAGGCCTACAGCCGCACCACCTCCTACTGGACCACTGTTCGAAACCGTGCTGGTCACAGCGATGATCTCGAACATTCTTGATCTGGTTACTGACACTCCTTCCGGCAGAAAAACAAGCCACTGCATTGTAGCAAATATTAGGATCATTGCGTTGAGCAGCACAGCGAGTATCAGGAACAGAGGTTTTGCCTCATACATTGCATATAGTGCTATTGTCCAATCCACTTTCCTAACTGCTATGATGACAAGGACGGTCAGTATCGCCCACCCAACGAAGTAGACCAGTCGTCTGCTCACTAACTGTCCCTCTCCACCAGATCACGCATGTGGCTAAAATGAACTCCCCGATCTTTCAAGAGTTTGATCACGTCTTTCACCGCTGATAATGCATGGCCCCCAGTCCCTGCTCGACAATCCCAGCGAATTTTGGTTTTGCGGAGATCCACAAATTCCCATGGGTGCACGAATAAGACCAAAGGGCTCTTTCGGCTGTTAAGAATCGGGTTGCGGATCTTGGGTGGGAGCCGGAGCCAAGATGATGTAATTGAAGTCGGGATTCGGGTCAGCCCACCACTCTGCCATTTTTTCCAATAAGCCACCTTATACTTTGCGAGTGAGCTGTCTAAAAGGAATCCGTGTTCTTTCAAAAGCGGCACAAATGCTTCTGGAAGTTGGAGGTATGGTGCCCGGAAGGATGTGACAATTCCAAAGTCCCTCAGGATGGATGAAGACTCCTGTAGCTCGTTCCGAGCTTCTGTAGCAGTCATCTTCATGAATGAATGGTGGCTGTATCCGTGACAGCCAAGTTCGTGTCCACGCTCAACCACTTCGGCTGCAAATGATGGGTAACGTGCCGCTGTGTCACCTGTGGTAAAAAACGTCGCTGGTACCGAAAGTTCATCCAATAACTCAAATAGTTTGGGTGCACCCTCTTCGATACCTCTCCAGCTCCATAGGAAAGGCGGACAGTCTGGTTCTGCATCAACTGTAAAGCACACAGTTTGGCGTTTCTCGATCCTCCTATGGCTATCATGCATAGTCGACATCAGGCGAAGAACACCAGCACCAAAAGGATTACTGATACAGCTAGTAAGATTTGCTTCCATTTACTATGCAGAAAGACTAGTCCGTGTGTATCCCAGCCAGCCCAAGAATTACCATCTATATGAGAGACTAGTCCCTCATTCTTGTTTTCATGCCCGTACTCTTTTGTAGATAGAAGGCGCACAGGGGTGTTTACCTTGACCATCGCGAAGATCCGCGAAAGGTGCAGGGAGCCCGTACTACACATGATCCGAAAGTGAGGGGGTACCCAAGGTTTTTGCCAACGCTGGAAAGAGAGCGGGAGTTCGTCTAGTAAACGGTTGAAGAGGGGGTGCCCCGCTTCAGCTGCCATAAGGTCATTTGAGACTCCGAGTGGTTTTGTTGGCGCAAGCATTAGGTCGAACTTCCGCATGAATGCGAAATTGCTTTGACAAATAATATCTAAATCTGCGTAGATGCCTCCGTGCTTATGGAGGATTAGGTAGCGAGCTGCATCAGCTCTTTGCACCCAGTGCGGATACCTATCGTAAAGTTCTTGAAGATCAGGTCGGACCTCAGTAATGAGCCGTCTTATCTCTGCAGGTCCCCATAATCGGTATTCCCAATTATGATGGTGCCGCTGCCAACTATCCGCTGCTTGTTGGAACTCTGCTGGTGGGGTAGGACCACCCGATTCACCTAACCAGACTTGGTGAATTATTCGTGGTATCATTGCAGAGTGTCCCGATGGTGATAAGAAGGAGTCCTCAGCATAAGTGTTATACCGCCCACCACTAAACCGACTATCGCTCCAGTGAGCATATCGATTGCGTAGTGGAATCCACCATATACGGCTCCAATACCAATACCAACAGAAATAAGTGTTACCAGTAGCCCGATTCGAGGCTGATAGCGAAGCTGCACTATTGCTTGGCACACTGTAATCGCCATGTGTGAGCTAGGAAACGCGGCCCCACGGGATGAACCTTTCTCGAGGATCGTAAGAGTGAAGGATCTAATTGGGCCACCCGGTATTGATTCAGGAGGACCAAAATACCGAGGGCCCTGGACAGGGAAGTACACAAAGAACAGAAAACAGATTATCGCAGTTCCTAGGAGAGCTAGTGCCGTTGTTTGGAACGCCTCGTTTCTTCTGGAGACGAAGAGTAAAAGAGGTGGAATATAAATAGTCGGGTAATAGGAGAAGTAGGCGAGATGAAGGGACTCACTCAGCAGAGGGTAAGGATATTTTCCGGCCAATTCGGTTGCTGGTGACCCAAATAGCAATGCCTCTAGTGGTAAGATCAAACCATCGTAATAACCCGTAGTGAAAGATTGGTTTAGAACTGAGATTTCTGCGTAGAAGATTGGTATCAGCAATAGTCCGATCCAGCTTGATAGCCATCCGTAATCTTTTGCTCCATGCGCCTGCTGTAAGCAGATGGCACAGACACCTAGGTGCGCTATAGCAAGAACTATATGTCCAGTTGTCCACGGTCCAGGAAGCAATGCTGGGGCTGTTATTAGTAGATATAACCCTGCGAGACGCAGTGGGTGCTGAAGCATGACAGGCATAAGGGAGGTAGGATTCTAGGTCAGTACTCGGGACTTCTATTGGGAATCAGAGGAGATAATATATCCATCCCACTCCGCCTGTCCCACTGTTTCTGGTTTATATCTCCAGTCCGACTTTGGTCGAGCCAGTGTTTTTGGGGACATCCCTTTCTGACAAAACAGCTCAAAACAGCTAGTGAACTAGGGGCTGAGTAAATGATAAGATCGAAGACAGCGCTCGCGGGACAGTGCTAAAGTATCTATTATTTTCTGGAAATATGCGCTAACTATGTGCCAGTAACTTGTTCCTCGCGACGGAGCAGCTCGATGGGCGAAGCAGAATCCGTAGGACTCATGGAGGCAAAATACTCCAGACGTAACTTTATCAAAGGTGTTATAGCAGTAGGAGCTACGGCATCTTCCGCGGACTACTTTATCGGGGGCTCGGGCCTCCTAGGAGCTCAGTCTACTCCTGGAGCCGCAGAGCGGCTTGTCACGCTCAATGTAAATGGACAACAGCGGCGTGTGGATGTGCTTCCGAATGAAACACTCGCGATGACGCTTCGTTACCGGCTTAATCTCACCGGTACAAAGCTTGGTTGTGACCGGGCAGAATGCGGGGCATGCACTGTATTAATTGATGGTATTAGCCAGTATGGGTGCTCAATGCTGACTCACCAGGTGCGAGGGAGTTCAGTGACGACTATTGAGGGTCTGGAGAATCCAGATACCGGAGAACTCACTCCTGTGCAACAGGCGGTAATCGATGAAGGCGGCTTCCAGTGTGCGTTTTGTGCACCAGGTTTCGTCATGAGTATGACTGAGATGGTCAATGAAAATCCTAATCCCACTCGGGCAGAGGCCGCGCATGCGCTTTCTGGTAACCTTTGCCGATGTGGTGACTATGATAAAATCCTCAATTGTGCGATGCGAGCTGCTGAGCTCGCACGTAGCGTTTAGGAGGTCTTATGGCTGAGAAAATGATAGGAACGGATATCGCGCCACCGGATCTTGTAGCAAAAATAACGGGACGTGCGAAATACGCTGAAGATTTCAGAGCGGATGGCATGGTGTTTGCTAAGTTGCTTTTGAGTCCGATGCCACACGCGAGAGTACGTAATGTTGATGCGAGACAGGCCCTTGCTATGCCAGGGGTTATCGACATCCTCCGGGCTGATGAAGTCCGTCAGTCGGAAGGCCCTCGTGAGTCATGTCTAACTGATGAGCCGATGTATGAGGGCGAACCGATTCTTGCCATCGCCGCTGAAACAGAGGAACAAGCAGCAGCAGCGATTGAGGCTATTGAGATAGATTTTGAACCACTTCCATTTGTGCTTGATCCGCTAGATAGCCTTAGGCCTAATGGACCTAATGCCTATACGGGTGGCAACCGCTTTGCGAATGGAGAATTCAGCGAACTCAAGTGGGCTGATGGTGATTTTGAGGATATTGATGCCGGGAGAATGCCGAACGGTGAAGCCACGGTCGAGTGGACCAAGGGAGATATCGAAGGAGCGTTTGCTGAATCAGATTTAATTCTTGAGGAGTCAATCGTCCATCAGTCGCTCACGCACCACCCGATGGAGCCACGTTCCAACATGGCATATTGGGAGAATGGTAAACTTCATGCGTTTGTGTCGACCCAGAGCGCCCAACGCACGAAGTATGCACTTGCTGGCGCGGTTGATATAGATCCTGAAGATGTCGTCTTGGTTGCTGAATATTGTGGGGGAGGCTTCGGATCAAAAATTAGTGGAACCACTGTAATGGAAGTGCCTGCCGTATTTTCGCGAAAGATTGGTCGCCCAGTAATGCTTAGAGTGACGCGCTACGAGGAGAATTACATTGGCAGAGCACGCCCGGGTTTCCAGTCATGGCTTAAGATGGGTTTTAAGGCTGATGGCACCTGTAATGCAATCGATCTTTACATTGTTCAGGAAAGCGGTCCATATGGAGCAGGTGACTTTAACACTGCGGGTATGATCGCGGATTTGGTCTACACACCCCAGAACATGCGTTTCCGGGGTATCCCGATGTATACGAATACCCCACCTAAAGCAGCACAAAGAGGTCCGGGTGGAGCTCAGATTGTCATCATGATGGAGCCAATCCTTGAAAAGGCTGCTAGACAATTAGGTCTCGACAGGCTTGAAGTTCACCTGAAAAATGCACCAGACGCGGACGTCGCATTTGGACCACGTAACTCGACATTAACGAGCGTGCATGCCAAAGAAGCTCTTGAGCAAGGCGCGGAGATGTTCGATTGGGCTGGTAAGCAGGAGCTCTCTGGTCGGCGGGATGGTACAAAGGTAACAGGAATCGGTATCGGGCTTTCGCCTTATACCGCTGGTTCCCGCGGGTATGATGGCCTCATGGTAATCCGGTCAGACGGAAAACTTTATGTCCATCAAGGTATTGGAAATCTTGGCACGCACTCGATTATGGATACCGCACGGCCAGCTGCTGAAATCCTTGGTTTGAATTGGGATCAGGTAGAGATCGTTTGGGGTGATTCAAGTCAGGGTATGCCTCGGAGTTCAGTTCAGGCAGGGAGCCAGACGACACATGCTCACTCCCGGGCGAACCATGCAGCAGCTATGGATGCCCGCGCCAAGATTCTAGAATTAGCTGCAAGGACTCTTGGAGGCTCGTCCAATAACTACGATATGGACAACGGACGAGTGTTCCGTCGAGGAGGTGGGGCGAGTATGACGTTCGCCCAGGTCGCAGAGAGAGCGGTCGAACTTGGTGGTAAGTACGATGGCCACGAGTTACCGGATAACATTCATGCTACAACAGTTCCCGCAGCCAATATCCTAGCAGGACAGGGTCTGATGGGAGTAGCTAGAGATAACTACGGTGGAAGTGGGGGTGTCTACTCTTGGGTCGCCGGTTTTGCACTGGTAGAACTAGACGAAGAGACTGGTATGGTAGCTCTGAAGGAGTATGTCGCTGTGACTGACTGTGGAACAGTACTTCACCCTCGAAGCTTGGATGCTCAGGTTCTTGGAGGAAGCGTTCAGGGTATGGGACAGGCAATGACCCAGCGTTGGGTTTTTGACCCCAAATGGGGTGTCCCATTTGCAAATAGGCTTTACACTGCCAGACCGCCCGGCATTCTGGATGTGCCGCTAGATATGAAGGTTGGTGCGGTAGGGATAGCCGACCCGCAGACACCTGTCGGTGCTAAAGGCATTGGCGAGCCTCCTGTAGGTGCTGGAGGGGCAGCACTCACATCAGCAGTCGCGGATGCAATGGGTGGTCGTTGCGTGTGCCGTACGCCATTGACACCAGACATAATACTTGCTGAACTCGAAGGATTAGACAAACCGTTCACCCTTGACCAGCACATCGGCTAGGGAGAGAGAGATATGGCGATCATTAGAGACATGATTCCGGCTTTTGAACTCTTCCAGCCGGCAACAGTAGAAGATGCGCTAGATAGGCTGGCCGAGTATGGGGAGCAAGCTTGGGTGCTTGCAGGTGGACTCGACTCATACGATTGGTTCAAAGATAGGATAAAGAGGCCCGAAGCCGTTATTGACCTTGGCGGGATTGAGGAACTTAAGGGCATCCGAGAAGGTCAAGATGGATTAGAGATCGGCGCAATGGCTACGCTCACCGAGATTGTCCGGCATGAGCGGGTACGCGCGGAGTACAAGATTTTAGCGGATGCTGCCGAGCACGTAGCAACGCCTCAGATCCGTAACCAAGGTACTCTTGGTGGGAATATTAGTCAGGATACTCGGTGCTGGTATTATCGTAGCGGCTGGCCCTGTTACAGGGCGGGAGGTAATACCTGCTATGCTGCCGCACCACAGGCTATGAACAGGGAACACGCGATCATGGGAACTAGCCGATGTGTGGCGATTAACCCGTCGGATACTGCTCCTGCATTGGTAGCACTCGATGCAAAGATGATTGTGCGTGGCCAGCGGAGTTCGGGTGCCTATGATGCCGAAGACTTCTTTATTGGTCCAGCAACTGATATCACACGAATGACAGTTCTCGAATCAGGTGATTTATTGACTCAGATCAATATTCCAGAAGAGTGGGCAAACGCGCATTTCTATTATGAAAAAGTCCGTGATCGAGGATCTTGGGACTTCCAGCTGGTCAGTGTAGCATCAGCATTTAAGACTTCTGGTAACACGATTGATGATGCTCGTATCGTTGTTAATGGCGTAGCGCCGTTTCCAGTCCGACTCGATGCTGTCGAGAGGCTAGTGAGGGGGGCTTCGGTTGACGAAGAGATAGCTGTAGAGGCTGGTGAGATTGCCATCCAGGGCTCTCGCGCACTGAAGCATAATGAGTATAAGCAGCCAATGATGAGTAATCTTGTGCGCCGCGCAGTAAGGAGTGTTGCATAATGGGGCGGTGGTTAGATGTTGAGCTTAATCCTTGGGGACAGGAAGTGCTCCAAGGAGTTTCATTGGATCTGATGTGGCTGGCGATTATTGCTGCACTGCTATTCACAGTTGGCCACGCTCTTTGGTACCGGCAGCGCGGTTTCTCTAAGCAAGGGAAAGTAGCTCAGACCCAAGAGTCTGTGGCCGACCTCCCAGAGCGTATTGTAAGGCACACTTTAGCCGCAAGGATTTTCCATTGGTCGATGGCGGCAGCGATGCTTGTCCTGCTCGTTACTGCTTTTGTACCTTTGCTAGGACTAGAATTCCCCTGGGTTACGATTCACTGGATTGCGGGTGTGGTTTTGATATTAACGATCATCTACCACGTAATTCACTCAATTGGTTGGTTGGACTTTTGGTCGATGATGAGTATGACAGCCAAAGATGTCCGAGAAGGTTTAGGCCATTTCCGCCACATCTTGTCATCAAAGTCGCCCAAGCCTGAAAAGCCAGGAAAATATCCTTTCGATCATCGGATGTATCATCATGCTATCATCGTTGCATCGCTCGCGGCGGTTGTAACTGGTATTCTGATGACTCTAAGGATCAAAACCCCGTTTTGGGAGCCAAACGAGTATTATCCTCTTACTGATCAGGCGGTTTCGGGGTATAACGAATTAAGTGAGCCGATCATATCACTGATGCCTGGAGCCGCTACAGGGCTAGTATTCGTGATCCATGGGATTGCCGGGGTATCTTTAATTCTCATGGTTGCTGCGCATATTTACTTTGCGATCAGGCCTGACAAGCGTTGGTTCACCTGGGGGATGATTCGTGGCTGGATCGATCGTGAGCATTACCTTGCACACTTTGACCCTGATAAATGGTCCGTGGCTGATGCAAGTAAACGGGAAAGCTCACATGGAGGAGCGATTGCAGACTCAGTGGTGAGCGTGCCGCGTACGGATGACTAGGTGAGCCTGTAGCACAGATCAACGAAAAATTAATCCATTATAACTACTACTGAGATTTGCCGTGCCCTCCTCTCGTGAACAAGTGAAGATGCGTATCGATGCCATTGAGGAGAGCTATCATTTTTTCCTTGCCTATGCCGCTCGGGGCTTAACAAGTGACCAGGGCTCGAAAACTGGGGGTGAGCTTCGAGGCTTTCTTGAGAAGACAGAATCAGCTTTGGATGGCCTGCGCTCTGCATTCGACTCGCTGGTAACTGAAGAGTCTTTGTTGCCTGGAGAGATGTGGTCAGATGTACTTGAGGTGCTGGCCACAGATGCTTCAGCTACACTCGCTGCAGTTCGACTTGTCTCTAGCCGTGAAGGCATCAGTTCCCAACTCATAGATAATCTCAATGCCAATATTCATTTTCGAGCCTTGCTGACAGACCTCTTTTTGTTGGATGAGTTGATCGGAGCGTAAGTAGGGGGTGGGTTCCTTACTTTAGTGCTGCAGCCTTTTACTTGCTTTAGACTCAACTGGGTCTTTACACGATACCTCTAGGGAAGGGCTTCTAGCATGCTCTCACTCCCAGCGTTAGGTAATATCGGGGAGTTCATTGGCGCGATTGCAGTGGTTGTCTCACTGATATATCTGGCTCGTCAAACAATACACAACACGCGTTCTGTGCAGGCCGCTTCTTTCAATTCCATGGTACAGAATAGTATCCGGCTTCTCGAACACTCGTTCCGTGATTCCGAGTTCGCGTCCTTCTACGAGCGGGCAGAAAGGGATCCCGACGCACTATCTCCTGATGAGAAAGTTCGTTGGGATTCGTACATGACATCCGTATTTAGACATTTTGGCAATCTCATATATCAGCATCGTGTTGGCGCACTTGATGACCAAATGTGGCAGGCGTATAGAGAGACATTAAAGGAGCACCTTCGCGTCCCAGCTTGGGGTGTTTGGTACCGCAGGCACTCCCGAATCTTCAGTGTATCGCTTACCAAGCAAGTTGAAGAGTTTCTCTCAGAGATCGAGAAAGAGATAGTACGTGATACGCAAGGTGGAACTTAGGTCATTCCTTAGGTAGCTTGCCTCGTAAGGTCACCGACTTTCCTCGTTGAGATGTTCCGGATGCCGACAACTCAGCTCCCTTCAAAGACTCGCACGCCACTTTGGGCTAAAGTCATTGATCATACCCGTTGTATCGGGTGCCATGCTTGTACGACTGCTTGTAAATCTGAGAATGAAGTCCCTCTCTCGGTAACGCGCACGTACGTAAAGTATGTAGACACTGGGGTCTTCCCGCAGGTGCGTCGCTCGTTTCAGGTGACCCGGTGTAACCAGTGCGATGATGCTCCGTGCGTAGAGGCGTGTCCGACATCAGCAATGTTTCGTCGGGCTGACGGTATTGTGGATTTTGATAAGTCGATCTGTGTAGGGTGCAAGGCATGCATCGCAGCTTGCCCTTACGATGCGATCTTTATTAATCCCGAGGACCATTCGGCTGAGAAATGCAATTTCTGTGCTCATCGACTAGATGTTGGGCTTGAACCAGCATGTGTAATTGTTTGCCCGACTGAAGCGATTCTCGTAGGTGACATGCATGACCCACTGTCGGCTGTGAGCGGAATTATTAATAGGGAGGCTGTGGCTGTCCGGCGACCTGAGAAAGAGACTCGCCCAAAGCTTTACTACAAGGGTGCCGATCAAGCCACACTCGACCCTTTAGCTGCACGCAGGCCAGACGGTGGGATCTTTATGTGGAGTGAGCAGGGTGATGTTGAGCACCAGGTCCCTTCTGGTCATTCTGGTGCCTCAACCAGTTCTGCGGCGGCTCTACTAAGTTACGATATTCCTCACCGTGCACCTTGGGATTGGCGTGTGAGTCTGTACACATTCACTAAGTCGATATCTTCGGGAGCCTATTTGGTGCCACTTCTACTCGCCTTGAGTGGGATGATTACGTGGACAAACCCAGTTTGGTCTATTTTAGGTCCAATAGTAGCAATGGTTTTCCTCTTGTTTACTGGTGCACTGTTAGTCTGGGACCTTGATCATCCAGAGCGCTTTTGGATGGTCCTTACCAGGCCGCAGTGGCGAAGTTGGCTTGTACGGGGGGGCTTTATCATCAGTGGTTATGGAGGAGTACTCGCGCTGCATGCATGGGCATTCATAGGTGGGCTTCCCGAGCTCCCCCAAACCTTGGCCTGGGTGGGTGGCCCTCTTGCTGTTATGACAGCGATTTATACGGCTTATCTCTTCGCGCAAGCTAAGGCACGTGATCTTTGGCAGAGTCCCCTGCTTCCTTTCCATCTACTTGTACAAGCTCTATTAGCGGGCTCTGCGACTCTGATTCTTTTAAACTCGGATGATCTGGGGGTCGGTGCGACATGGATTCTCCAGGCTTCTTTGGCGGTCCATCTGATACTGGCTCTCGGTGAAGTAAGCATGCCCCATCCAACTGCTCATGCGGCCCTTGCTGCTCAGAATATGACTAAAGGCACATACGCTGGTTTTTATTGGGGTGGAGTAGTTTTAACTGTGGCCTCCCTTCTATTAATAGGCACTAGTATCACTATTGGAGCCGCCTTGGTTGGCTTAATAGGTCTGTTTTTACACGAGCACGCCTACGTTCAGGCTGGCCAATCTGTGCCACTCGCATGAATGACTCAACTCACCTTAGTGAACTGAATCAGAGAGTTTCAGCTGCCAAGGCGGAAGTTGAGGGTCGAGGTGAAACTTTCTATCCGGGTGCAAGCCGGATTCATCTCGCTTCGTTCCCTCCACGAGAGCGTTGGAATGACTGGGTGGAGTTGGACTCAAAGTCGTGGCCGGAGAGAGTGGAGAAGCGCTATATGCTGGTACCGACTACGTGTTTCAACTGTGAATCGGCTTGTGGGCTACTCGCATACGTTGATAAGGAAACTCTACAGGTCAGAAAGTTTGAAGGTAATCCGGAACATCCGGGTTCAAGAGGCAGGAACTGTGCTAAGGGACCTGCGACACTCAACCAAATTACAGATCCAGATCGGATTCTATACCCATTGAAGCGCAGCGGGCGACGCGGTGAAGGGAAATGGGAACAGGTGTCATGGGATGAGGCGCTCGATGAAATCGCAGGGCGGATTCGAACTGCACTGGAGGAGGAGCGGCACGAAGAGGTGGTCTACCATGTGGGCCGTCCGGGCGAGGATGGATACACAGAAAGAATGCTTGCAGCATGGGGGGTAGACGGCCATAACTCGCATACGAATGTCTGCTCAAGTGGTGCAAGAGCTGGATATCATTGGTGGATGGGGATGGACAGACCCAGTCCTGATTACAGTAATGCCGATGTCATCCTGCTTGTCAGCAGTCACTTAGAGACAGGTCACTACTTTAATCCTCATGCGCAGAGGATTATTGAGGGCAAGAAGAAGGGTGCAAAGCTTATAGTCCTTGACACTCGTTTATCCAATACGGCTACCCACGCTGATCACTGGTTGTCCCCGTATCCAGGCTCAGAGCCAGCGATCTTTCTTGCGATTGCAAACTGGATGATCCGAGAAGGCAAATATGACCGAGAGTTTGTAAGACGTTGGTGGAATTGGCAGGAGTATATGGAGGTCGTGAATGACAAGCCTGGGGCCTCTTTTGAGAGTTTTGAGGAGCACCTTCGTGAGGTATACTCCGAATTCACTTTCGAATATGCAGAAACAGAGTCTG
>Ga0310344_10001509_pt1 | contig 17815 bp, 13 predicted proteins | sample HC15DNA20200_MG_FD_203801 | JGI IMG/M metagenome (GOLD analysis project Ga0310344, IMG submission 203801) | Marine microbial communities from station ALOHA, North Pacific Subtropical Gyre - HC15-DNA-20-200_MG | ecosystem: Environmental > Aquatic > Marine > Oceanic | place: Pacific Ocean: North... | reverse complement strand
CAAGGGTGGTGGTTGGCCAAACACATATCTTGATGTGGGCGAAGGCATCGATCATCTCCGAGAAATTGCACAAGTATACCCCTTAGACCTAGGTCGGATAGTTGCTGCGGGACACTCAGCTGGTGGGGCACTCGCTCTCTGGGCAGCAGCTCGAGACAAAGTTGAAGAGAATAGTGTCCTATACACTTCAAACCCACTTTCCATACAGGCAGTATTCGCTCTTGCACCGGCAGCTGATCTAGAAGGACTCCAGGAACGCGGATCGTGCGGCAACGCAGTAGGACGACTCATGGGGGGAACTCCCCAGGAATACCCTAAACGATATGCAGCCACCTCTCCTATGCAGCTTGCCCCGATTCCCGTGCCACAAACTCTTCTTATTGGCGGAAAAGACTTTGCTTGGGGACCATCTGGTAGATCTTATTACCACCGTGCTGTAACAGTTGGGGCAGAGAATGTGCGCATAGTAGATCTGCCAAGCTCTGGCCATTTCGAGATGATCTCACCATCCTCAACACCCTGGCCATTGGTAATATCTGCACTAGAAGAGATGTTCAGATCAATCACACCTATTGGCTAATGGTACAGACAAGCTAAATAATACCACAGAAGCGACCTACGATTCAGCGATGAACACCAGTTTGGAGGCCCCATTATGAAGCACCTTAGAATACTTCCCATCTCACTAGCAGTGATCACGATATTAGTGGTCGCAGATTCTGTTTTGGCACAAACAGATGTGAACGAATTAGCAATCGAGCGACTAGAAAACGGGATGGAAGTAACTACTCCTAGGGGCGCTGACGAAGGAGACGGCCCGCATCAACGGCTTATTCTTCGGGGCGCTACAATCATTGATGGTACAGGTGCCCCTCCGATGGGACCGGTAGACATAGTCATCGAAGGAGATCGTATCGTAGAGGTCCAATCTGTTGGCTTCCCGATGGCCCCAATTAATGAAGAACGTCGACCCCAAGATGCCACCAAGGAATTGGATGTCTCTGGTATGTACGTGTTACCTGGGCTAATCGATATGCATGCGCACACAGGCGGCGGCGGGAAAGCGCCACAGCCTGAGTACACATATAAGCTCTGGATGGGGAATGGCATTACGACCTCCCGTGGGGTTGGCCATGGCTCGATGATGTGGGCCCTTGGTCAAAAAGCAGCATCCGATCGAAATGAGATTGTAGCCCCTCGTATGTTCACATATGCCCGCCCTGGAGAGGGTTGGGACCGCGGACCGGTCGATAGCGCTGAAAAAGCCCGTGAATGGGTACGCTATGCTGCAAATGTAGACGTCGAGGGTGCTCAAATAGATGGCCTAAAACTGACTTCCTATCCCCCAGCCATTATGGAAGCCCTTATCGACGAAGCGCATAAGCACGGACTCGGAACGGTAGCGCATCTAGCGCAGACAGGCGTCTCTCGGATGGATGCATTGGATGCTGCACGCCTCGGTCTAGATATGATGACCCATTATTACGGTCTATTCGAGGCCCTATTCGATGAACGAAGCATTCAGGATTTTCCGAATGACTACAATTACAACAATGAACAGCACCGTTTTGGACAGGTCGGTCGACTATGGTACCAATCGGCGGATCGTGGGTCTGAAACATGGAATGCTCTTCTCGAGGAATTCCTGGAGCTCGATTTTGGCCTCGACCCAACGATGACAATCTATGAAGCAAGCAGGGATGTTATGCGCGCCCGGGAGGCGGAATGGCACGAGGACTACACACTGCCTAGCCAGTGGGATTTCTTTCAACCAAGTCGTGAAGCTCACGGATCATACTGGTTTTATTGGACCAGTGAGGATGAGTATCACTGGAACAAGTTCTACGAGAAATGGATGCAGTTCCTGAACGACTACAAGAACCGGGGTGGAATCGTTACTACGGGATCTGACTCGGGGTTCATATATAAGCTGTATGGCTTTGATTACATCCGGGAACTTGAACTGCTCCGAGAGGCAGGGTTTAGTCCCCTCGAAGTCATCCGCGCAGCGACCTATCATGGTGCCCTGCAACTCCATAAGCCGAAGGGAATGGAGAACGATCTCCAGTTTGGAGTGATCCAGGCCGGCTTAAAAGCAGACATGATAGTGGTTGATAAGAATCCACTGGCAAACTTAAAAGTACTTTACGGTACTGGTACACCCATGCTCAATGATGATACTGGAGAAGTCGAGCGCGTGGGTGGCATCAGCTATACGATCAAAGATGGAATCGTTTATGATGCGAAAAAGCTGTTAGAAGATGTTCGTCGTATGGTTACCGATGCTAAAGCCCGAGTAATTTCAGAAGACGAGGGAGGAAGCTAGTCTAACAATCAATGTCCAGGGAGTTGGATAACATCGTTTCGTCTCCTCTGTACAAGATCGTGACTACCACAAACTATTAGTGAATCTGGCCAAGATCAGAGACGACACCCCGGGCTGTAAGCAACGGATTCATCTGAATAATGCAGGGGCCTCCCTTATGCCCCAAGGCGTTATTGAGACAGTAGAATCCCACTTCCAACTCGAGGCGAATATCGGTGGCTATGAGGCTGAATCAGAAGCTGCTGACGAAATCGCTATGGCGTATGTGCACGTCTCAAAGCTACTTGGCACAACTCCTTTCAATATTGCCTTTAGCGAGCATGCCACAGCTTCGTTTATTGCTGCAATCTCTTCAGTGCCCTTTGTAGCTGGCGATGTCGTACTAACAACAATAAACGATTACGTCTCAAACCAGATTCAATACCTCGCTCTGGCCCAACGATTTGGAGTCAAGGTAGTTCATGCACCAGAAGCCCCAGAGGGGGGAGTAGACCTCGTTGAACTCGAAGCGCTAATACATCGACTCCGCCCCAAGCTGGTGGCTGTGACTCACGCTCCAACAAACTCCGGATTGATACAGAACGTCGAAGCAATTGGAGTGATGTGCCAAGCTGAGGATGTTCTATACCTCGTTGATGGGTGCCAGTCAGTTGGCCAGATGCCGGTCGATGTCGAAGCTATCGGCTGTGATTACTTTTCAGCTACAGCGAGAAAATATCTTCGGGGACCACGTGGAGCGGGGTTTCTATACGTCTCAGATCGTGTTCTGGCCCGAGGCTATGAACCGCTGTTCCCCGACCTTCGCGGAGCTGATTGGATCGCTCCTGACATGTATCAACCGGCACCCGACGCGAAACGTTTTGAGACTTGGGAGTTTGCTTGGGGACTCGTACGGGGAACCGGAGAAGCAGCTCGTTATGCACTCGATATCGGAATAGAACCGATCCACGACCGAGCATGGAGACTCGCAGAGCACCTCCGATCACTCCTGAACGAACATGACAAGGTGACAGTCTTGGATCACGGCGAAGTACTCGGCGCGACAGTAACGGCCTCAGTGGATGGATGGGCACCGATAGACCTGGTTCGAGAACTGCGCACACATCGTATTAATACGACCGGACAGGAGAGCATAGACGCCACCATCGATTATGCGCGAAAGGGAGTGGATGGGTCTCTCCGTATTTCCCCCCATTACTTCAATACTGAAGAGGAACTGAGTGTCTTTATGAGCTCGCTCGACGATATAACTCGATAAACTTTCAAAAACCTTGGAGCTGTCTCTCGCAGCCACAGTCCTCTAGAGTTCTATTGAATCAGCTGCCAGAGATCTAAACTTGACCAGGTGAACGTTAAGATGACGAAACAAGTTGGCTTGATATCCCTCATCATCGGATTCATCATCCTCACAGCCTTTGGCACATATGCTTTCTTTACGGATTTTGAGGTAGATAGCTGGAAGAAATGGGGGGCAGGACTACTTTGGGCCGGAATCCTCCCACTCCTTACTTCTGTAATTTGGGAACGTTATAAAGAATCAAGAAATGACCCCTACAGGGACGTACAAAAATGATCATAGTCACTACCCAACACGTACCTGGCCAGCAGGAAACCGCGTCACTGGGGTTGGTTCGAGGCAGTTCAATTAGGGCACGCCATGTAGGAAAGGACATCATAGCTACATTGCGAAACCTTGCTGGTGGAGAAGTCCACGAATACAGCAAGCTGCTCGGAGAATCTAGGGAGCAGGCGATAGACCGCATGATTGAAGAAGCAGAAGCCTTGGGCGCAAATGCAATAATCGGAGTCCGTTTTCAAACTTCTATGGTGATGCAAGGAGCCGCAGAGATGCTCTGTTACGGAACCGCAGTAAAGTTGGAAGCTGCGTCTTAAGAAAGATCCGATAAGTTGACTAATCAGCTTACCGCGGAAGTTATGAGCCTCAAGATGATGAAGCTCACTAGTGTTGCTTGGATCATTGTAGCCCTCTCTTCCGGGTGTGCCGTACCTAAAGGATCCTCAAGTGAGAGTGTTCGGGATGCAATCGATGGCATACTAGACACCCCTCCCCTGGATCAAGTGCACTTTGGTGTCTTAGTTGTAGACGGAAAGACGGGTCGCATCCTGTATTCCAGGAATCCCCATCAGAAGTTCGTGCCGGCTTCTAACCAGAAAGTCCTCGTAACAGCCACCGCCCTTTCCGTTCTTGGTCCAGATTACCGTTATGAAACTGAGGTTTGGGCTACAGGATCTCTTATAGGGTCACTCCTGGACGGGGACCTAGTTGTCCTCGCTTCCGGAGACCCGTCAATGTCTGATCGATACTGGGAATCTGGAGAAGCATCGTTAGCTGCTATTGCCGACAGTTTGTATCAGAAAGGCCTTCGAGGTGTAGCAGGATCAGTGTTCGTCGATGTGTCTGCGTGGGATTCCACTACCGTCGGCCCTACTCGGGAAGTAGAAGATCTGAGGTTCCCGCACGGAGCAACCGGAGGGGCGTTCGCGATTGATGAGGGTGAAATCTCAGTGATCATTAGTGCTGGGCCAGCAGTCGGGTCTCCCGCTAGCCTAGAGTGGTCCCCTAAGGGCTTGCCTGATTATGTGTGGGATCGGGTTACGACAGTCCCGCCAGACAGCGGACAACATATTAGCCCCAATTATCTACCCGAAACACGTCACCTTGAACTGACCGGACAAATCGAGTTATACCAAACCGACACTTTGATATTTGCTCTTCGAGATCCTGTCAGACAAGCTACCGCTGCTCTGGGCGCTGCGATCGAACAAGCCGGTATCGAGTTGCAAAGTGGAGCTCAGGTCGCATGGAGTGAAGGCTACCGAGTGGGGCGTGGCTGCCTATCCGGATCCGTTAGAGACTGTCCTAACGCAGGCCCAGTTCTGACATTCGAGTCCCCACCACTGTCCGAACTAATCGCAGGTATTCTGAAGCCAAGCCAAAACTGGATGACAGAGCAATTGATCCGAACGCTTGGAGCTGAATTGGGTGAGGAAGGCAGTTGGTCAGAGGGCGTCGGCGTCATGAGCGAATTCCTGACAGAGGTGGTCGGAATAGACAGCCTCGATATTGCGCCAAGAGATGGCTCAGGATTATCCGCATATAATCTCGTAACGCCCCGGGCACTGGTGCGGATTTTCCAGTACCTCTCCTCTGGTCAGAATAATGATATTTATCGTTCTGCCCTAGCCACAGCAGGAGAAGAGGGCTCTACCCTTCAAGACCGACTTCCTGGCTTAGAAGGCCGTGTTTTCGCAAAAACAGGGACCATTTCAAATGTGAACTCCCTTTCCGGGTACCTGACGCGAGACGATGAGAGCGAAGTGATTTTCTCTATACTATCAAATGGATCAGGGCTACCATCTGTACAAATCAGATCTGCCATTGATGCTGTGGTTCAGATCCTCGCGAAATGAAGCTTCCGAGACATGAGTCGGCCTGGGACGCACTTAGTGCAACCCTCGGGCTTTCACCCCCTAATAATGATGCGTGAATAATGAATAAGGGTCAGGCTCGAAACCGGTGGCGGGGGCCAACCTCGCTCATGCTCATGTTCCTCGCTTCCTGTTTCTTCAGCACTCGTACAGGCCAACCCTCACCAGTCTTAGCAAGTGCGCCTGAAACAGAATTCTCTTCGGCAAGGGCGATGTCTATCCTTATTGAGATCGCCAGGAAAGCACATCCGCCAGGGTCTCCGGAACACGAGCGCGTCCGTGGTTATCTAGTGAACCGCCTGACCGCCCTTGGCTTGGATCCAGAAATCCAAACATCAATGAGTTCATTTCAGCAACGTACTATAACTCGGTCAGCTACAGTCAGAAATGTGATCGCACGGCTACCAGGTACGGCATCCACAGGAGCTGTTTTAGTCACAGCCCATTATGATAGTCGAGGTCTTGCTGTGGGAGCGGGGGATGACGGCACAGGCATTGTCACAATCCTGGAGACACTTAGGGCAATTCAGTCAGGACCACCCCTCCGTAACGACGTAATCGTCTTATTCACTGATGCTGAAGAGTTGGGTCTGCTCGGGGCACGAGCTTTTGTGAATGAGCACCCATGGATGGAAGACATTCAACTTGTTCTTTCATTCGAAATGCGAGGTGGGGGGGGGCCGGTGATAATGGTCGAGACCGCAGAAAACAATGGCTGGATAATCGAGGCTCTGCAGACGTCTGATCAGTACCCATTCGCCAACGCCATGGCATATGAAGTGTATCAAAGGATGCCAAATGATACCGATTTTACACCATTTAAGGAGGCTGGTAAGCAGGGACTTAATTTTGCAGCGATCGACAAAGGACACGTCTACCACCAGCAGTACGACACGCCTGAAAACCTCTCGGAATCAACACTCCAACACCATGGGCTACATGCCCTCCATGTCCTGCGCTATCTCAGCGATCAAGACCTTAGAAACGTAAACGCGCCAGACTTAGTTTATTTCAGCATGCCTGCCCTCGGGTTATTAGTTTACCCAGCAACATGGGTTAAGTGGATTAGTGCTGGGCTTAGTATCTTATTCATCATCACACTGCTGATGATCCACCGTTCTAAGGTCGGTCTTTCTGGCGTCCTAATAGGAACCGGCATCTCTATCATCGGAGCATCTCTAGCCTTCGGCTTTGCCTTACTACTACTGAACTGGCTACCTCGCTTTCACCCTGAAGCCGGTAGCCTTCACGGGTCCTTATATCACAGAGAGGGCTGGTACGTACTAGCCCTGACTTTGGCAGCATTTGCCATCGTGATGGGACTTCACACTCTAGGCAGAAAATGGCTGAATATCGAGCAGCTGGCTTTCGGTGCTTTAGTCATGCCATTTGCGGGCGCAATCTGGCTAGGCTACACAGCCCCGCTCGCCGCAATGAATCTCGAGTGGCCCGTCGCAGCAGCACTAATATCAGTGTTATGGGTCACCCTTATGGGCAAACAATCGACTACTATCTTCGGTTGGTTTCTTACAGTGCTGTTCTCTGTTCCAGTGCTTGCGTTCTTTGTCCCTGTCTCGGAATTGCTCTGGATCGCAATGACCTTCGAATTTGCTCCTTCGCTGGCTATTCTTATTGTAATCGGCCTGTACCTCTGCCTTCCGGCTCTGGACAATGTCTTTCGGCCAAATAGCTGGTGGCTACCTCTAGGAAGTATAGTCGCAGCCGGTACCGCTCTGGGATTCGGACTCCTCAATTCTCAGACTACAGCAGAGCGTCCAGCACCATCGACTTTGGTATACGCCTACGAACATGGAGCATCTGAAGCCCTTTGGGCTACAGATCTTGTTGCTGACACAATGGACCTCCCAGCCCGTGAGTGGGCAGTTGAACGCACCGGCAGTGCATTCGGTTTGATGCGTGACCTCAGTATTTTCGGTTATGACTTTGGGAAAGTCCCAGCTACTGCAGCACCGGTAGTGGATGTTCCAGAGCCAATCATAGTAATCGAAAACGATATAACCCTAGGTGATATGCGACGGGTGATCATCGGCGTGAGATCACAGATTGGCTCTGAACGGATCCGCTTCCAGTACAACCCCGCAGAAGAGATGCGCCTGATTTCCATTAATGGAACAACCATCAACAATCCCGAAGAATTCGCGTGGGCAGACCACTGGGGAATACCTGACCCTATGGTTTATATAGAACTAGAGATAGCAACCGGTAAACCGATCAATCTTGACATCATTGAGCACCTATTACGGCCAGAAGAGCTACTAGGCTCACAAGCGTTTTCTAGACCCGATTATCTTGCACCTAATATCACGCGCGAAAGTGATAGGGCTATGCTTCTTTACAGATTCAGAGAGCCTGGGAATGCTTCAGAGAACACCTCAAAATAACGTTGTCTGGAAGGCACCTCAGACAATTCCAGTACTGTATCGGGCGACCTCCTCCAAGGATGCCTTAGACCAACACTATGGCCACAAATCCTAAGTTCGCACCGCAACTACAACAGAGGGACTTTATTGAAAATCCTTGCGCCGCAGTCTCTTGCCTATTTAACGTCTGCACCGTGACACGCATCCTTTTTAGACAAGTCAGGTATATTAGGTGTGTGCTGACATAACAAAGAAGGGAGAAGCCCAGATATGACAGATCAAGGAAAGTTACCTGCCAAAGTCATCGGATTTATGGCGATTGCAGCAATTGCTACCGCATGTGCTGATATTAGTGGTCCAGATTTCAAGGACGATGAGTTTGTATTAGATATAGCAATTATGGCAGCTGACGCTGCGCTTGAAGACCTTGGCACTTGGACCCTGGCTTTTGCCTTCCAAGCTGCTAGTACCGCTGATGTGGCTGGAAGCATACCTGGTCGCCCGGGCGGTAAACATGGCGCTGGGCATCCGCTGTCAGGAACTCGGTCCGCTAAGTTTTTTGATGTAGACGGCCAGGAACAAGCAGAGTATGACTCACTAGCGACTGAGCGTATAGAGTACGAAAGTGATGTGAGCGGGGAAGTAGGTCGTGAAGGTTGGGCAGCCCAGATCTCCAGGACTCGGAGTATGACCGTGACAGGCCTATCTGGAGAAGAGACACACCGCACCCGAAATGGCAATGGCACCGAAGAGATAACTAAGAGCCGTCATAGTCGAGAGGACGAAACCACTCGTACCTACCATATGACAGGCGAATTTACATACAATGATGTCGTAGTGCCGATCCCCGGATCAGAACCACGCTACCCGATCTCAGGCACTGTCACCCGTAAGGTGACCGCAACGCATTCCGCAGGAGACAAGACACGCACTAAGTCTGCTGATATTACAATCACTTTTGACGGTGATGAAACAGCTACGATAGTGGTGAATGGTGTAGAGAAAGAGATCGATCTCACTACGAAACGTGGAAAATATCCACTGCGGCCCAAGAAAAAGACACGCGGTCGTTAAGCCTTAAACTGCGCTCAGTCACTACGCTACGCGCAGTTCTAGATATTGAGAAGAGGGTGGCAGGACACAGCATGTCACCCTCTTCTTTTAGATTCCTGTGTGGCGAGTGGTACCCTCTCAGGCCCGAGGACATCATCCCCCTGGCTTGAAAAATCCGTAGTGCTCAAGCATAAACATGCGGATGGCTGAGGTCAGTTGTGCCGCATATACTTTACGATTCGCATCAGAATCTCGGAGGCCTGGATATTGGTGCTCGAGCTGGAGCCCACTGATGACTTCCGATTGACCCCTTGAGCCGTGTTCTCTGGTATTGTATCCACCAGTCCAATAAGGATCACTGCCTGGAGATGGGTCAGCGGGACTTGGGACCGAGCGCACACCCTCATGCTCCAAAAAACCACCGAATGACTTTGGTCCTCGTAAAAGTTCAGAGAATATTTCTGGAGAATGACGACCTAAATCGCGTATGCTAGATTTCTCAACAATCGTAGTATTGTTGAGGGCGCCGTCACCCTTATTGAGATCTGAACTGCTCAGAAGATATCCGATCTCAACTCTTGGGATCGGATGTCCGTGACCATGCATATCGAAGTAAAGTCCACTGCCATAGTCAGCAGCGACAAGAGTCCGCGCTTCTTGGATCCAATCCTGAAATTCATTCCATGCGTTTTTAGCAAATGGATTCCCTTGAGCTGCTTCAACAATCTCACGGTTTGGATCAAGCTTGCTTCGATGTAAATGTGAAAGGACCAGATGCGGTGCATATCCGGTTTCATCAATCAGCGCGTCCCTGACAGCAAGACTGAGCTCATTGGTATTGCGATCAGCGCCTGTAGTACCATACGTACGATCAGCAGTCTCAGCAGGCTTCAATGCCCCTCCGTGTCCAGCTGAGATCACGACGGGCAGCTCTCCTGGAATATATTCAACATAATTGTTTCGCCCGAAGTAACTCGTGCCAACCTCATAGCTAGTGATCGTATCTCGTATGTAGACTTCTAGGGACGCACTACGACTTACTTGAGCAATTGAAGCCGTCACTGTTGTCTCACCCTTGGAGACACCTGAGGCGAGACCATTCTGTTCGATTGTAGCTATCTCGGTATGCTCAACCGACCAGGTGACATTCTCTCCGTGGACCACTTTTCCAGACGCATCCTTCACAGATGCCGAGAAATCAAAGGTCCCGCCTACTCCTACGATCAATCCAGCCTGTGGCTCAATCGTAATGGAGAAACTCACGACGTCCGTGCTTGACTCTCCTCCGCAAGCGAGAGCTGATAGCAGTAACAGGACTGTCTTAAGCCGCCTGAGACGGACAGGGTGTCTGCTCATGGTCCTCCGTCTATCCACAATGAGAAATGTCATAACTAACCTATCATATGCTCAAGGGCACACCGAACTGTTCCCAAGTTGCTCTTGTCGTGGAAATCAGGCGAGCCTACCCTCCGATCCCAATTATGTAGTCGGATTAGATTCTAAGAGGCAAGAACAGATGAAGAGCATTTGGGCAGGTCCTACTATCCTCCTCCTGGCAGCATTCTCATTTCCACTCCACTTAGCTGCCCTAACACCCACGCTGGCACCTGGCATTGAACAACAAGAACGGCCGGGTGGCAGAAGAGGTGGTCCTGGAGAAGGCAATCCAGACCCCGCTTCAGATGGACCGCGAGAATATTCTGAAGTGATCACGGAGGATGCGATTACTAGCACGGGCATGTTCAACATCCATGAGGTGGGTGACGATTTGTTCTTTGAGATTCCACCCGAAGAGCTGGAAAGTGAGATGCTCCTTATCCAGCGGACGATGGAATCGACACTCCAAGACCCAGGCTCTTTCTTCACTGGTGGCCCACGGCTAATTGTGCAATGGGAACGGCTAGGGAACAGGGTAATCCTCCGCGGTAAGGATTATGATATGATTGCTGACTCAACAGCAGCAATTTGGAGTGTGGTTTCAGGATTCCGCAGGGGACCAGTACTTGCAACATTCGACGTAGAAACGTACGGAGCTGACAGTGCTGCCGTCATAGATGTATCTGACACATTTCTTTCAAATATTCCTGAGTTAAACCCTATAGACGGGCTTAACCGAGGACGGAGCTGGATAGAAGATAGCTGGGCTTTTGAAGATGCAGTGAACGTCCAGGTCACTCAAAGTGGCTCCGGAAATGCCGCCACTCCTAGTGGACGAGGAGGTGGACGAGGAGGTGGACGAGGAGGTCAGGGCGAAACCCGTTCCCAAACAGCCAAAGTCTTCTTCAGTATGACTAGGCTTCCAGAAGAGCCAATGATGCCTCGCTGGCACGATGAACGTGTCGGTTTTAATTCGAGCAGATCTTATGACTTTACCAGACCGGATAACCGACTTGAACAAGTTCGGTTCATTCACCGCTTCAAATTAGAAAAGAAGAACCCAACGGAAGCGGTCTCAGATCCTGTTCAACCGATCGTGTATTGGATTGACCCCGCAACACCAGACTGGCTGAAACCCTGGATTGTTAAGGGTGTGAATGAATGGCAGCCAGCATTCGAAGATGCTGGATTCAGTAACGCTATTGTCGGTCGAGTAGCACCCACCAAAGAGGAAGACCCAACCTTTTCAATGTATGACGCACGCCATTCTGCGATCTATTGGCGGCCCTCGACAGTAGCTAATGCAACTGGCGGACAAATCGTTGATCCCCGTTCCGGACAAATCCTAAAAGGGGAAGTCAACATGTATCACAACATCATGGAGTTACAGAAGAACTGGTACTTCATCCAAGTAGGACCACTAGATGAACGTGCTCAATCTCTTCCGTTTCCTGACTCTCTTATGGGGCGACTAGTAGAATACGTGGTTGCTCATGAGATCGGTCACTCGATTGGGTTTCCACATAACATGAAGGCATCCGCCATGTACCCGGCCGACTCAGTGAGAAGTGCATCATTCCTAGCAAAGATGGGTGGAAGCCATACCGCAACGCTCATGGACTATTCACGATTCAACTATGTAGCCCAGCCCGAGGACAACATCCCTCTGGAATACCTAATACCCCAGGTGGGCCCCTACGACTACTTCGGTGTGCGGTGGGGATACTCCCCAATTCCTGGAGCTGACACACCTGATGACGAACTCGAGACGCTCAATGGATGGGCACGGGAGCAAGACCGTTACCCGTGGTTGAGGTTCACTACCGCTGATGCAGCTGGATCTGATCCAGAAGCACTCACAGAAGCAGTTGGTGACGCTGATGCTGTTAAGTCAACCACATATGGAATGAAGAACCTTGAGCGTGTCATAGGTATGATGCTCGACGTAACAGAGAAGCCCGGAGAAAGCTACGAAGAACTTGAAAATCTCTACGGGCAAGCCGTGAACCAGTGGGGACGCTACATGGGTCATGTCACAGCGATTGTCGGAGGTGCCCAAACTCAGGAGAAGTATGGTACAGGCCCAAGATTTCAGCCTGTTGAGAAGGCACGCCAGAGGGAGGCAGTAGAGTATCTGGCAGAAGCTGCGTTTCAGGTGCCTGAGATGTTCCTGAACTCAGATATTTTACGCAGAATCGAACCGGAAGGAGTCGTTGAACGATTTCGTACACAGCAGAATCGCGTTCTTACCAGCCTCCTGAGCCAAGCTCGGCTTGAAAGACTTATTGAGTTTGAGGCGCTCGAAACAAGAACAGGTAATGCTTATACCCTCGCTGACCTGATGGGAGATTTGAGAGCAGGAGTCTGGAATGAACTCCAAGATCGCACCGTCCAAGTCAATACATACCGTCGCAACGTACAGCGTGCCTTCCTAGAGGTGGTCGACGACCGACTGCACCCGAACGAAGAGGACCTTAGCAGCAACTTCAATCCAGCGGCAGCACCGTGGACTTCAGATATTCGTGCGGTATTGCGTGCAGAATTGGAAGACATCGATCTACTTGCAGAACAGGCACTCGCGCGTACAAGCCAAGACATGACCCGCACACACCTTAGAGATATTCGTTCAGAAATCCAGAGGATCTTAGGAGGGGATGGGAACTAGGCCATCACATGAAGGTCTCTTTATTCGCCACATGTCTCGGTGATCAGTTCTACGCGGACGCGTGTGTAGACGCAGTCCGGCTACTGCGCTACGCAGGGGTCGACGTTGATGTACCACGATCACAAACCTGCTGCGGTCAACCTGCCTACAACACAGGCAGAAGACCTGAAGCGATCCGTATGGCGCATCAGACACTCGATACTTTTGGCAGTGCCGACTATCTGGTGCTGCCCTCAGGAAGCTGCGCTGGCATGATACGCTGTTTCTATCCAGACCTTATGAAGAATAACCTCGAGCATGCTCAAGCTCTCGCAGATCGCACATACGAACTTTCTGATTTCCTCGTGGAAGTCTTAGGCATTCAGGATCTCGGTTCTGGGCTTACGGGTAAGCGAATTGCATATCATCATAGCTGCCACGCCCTACGCGAACTCGGAGTTTGTAATCAGCCAATCTCTTTGCTCAAGAACTGCGGAGCAGAAGTTGTGACATGGGGGGCAGACGAGGAGTGTTGCGGATTTGGGGGACTTTTCAGCGCCAAACTACCCGAAGTATCAGCCGCCATGGCTGACAGAAAACTCGATACACTACCCGATGTAGACTTCGTGACCTCCACGGATGGTGGATGCCTCCTCCAACTCAGTGGCCGTGGTAACCGAAGACGATTACCTACTCAGTTCCGACACCTTGCGAGCCTGCTCTGGGAGGGGATTGGTTCATGAGCTCTGTTAACCCTCAGAGGTATCCAAAAGCATCTGCACAGGCCCTTAAGGATAAGCCCGAAGTCCGTAACACGGTTACGAATTCAACTGACCTCGCTAACAAGAAAAGGATGGCGGCATACCAACAAGTTGAGTCGGATACGTGGAAGGACTGGGGCCGAGATGTAAAATCTCATGCCCTAACACATCTTGATCAATATCTAGAACAGGCAGAGACCCAACTGCTAGCAAATGGTGCAAAGGTGCACTGGGCGGAGACCGCACAGGACGCCCAGAAACTCCTTGAGAACATCGTTCTTGATCATGACATATCTAGTGTCGTTAAAGCTAAAAGCATGCTCAGTGAGGAATTGGGTATTAACGAGCACCTGGAAAAACTCGAGGTCCTCGTGCGAGAGACAGACCTTGGCGAATACATCATCCAGATCCTTGGTGACCGACCGAGCCATATCGTTGGGCCCGCAATGCACCTAAGCCTAGAGGACTGCCAGCGCCTATTTCACGAGAAATTCGGAACCCCTATCGATGGCAGTCCTGAAATTCTCGCAGCAGCAGCCCGTGAAGCTCTCAGAGAAGAATTCCTGGCTGCTGATATGGGGATTTCAGGCGGTAATTTTCTCGTTGCTGAAACTGGCACCGTGGCCCTAATCGAAAATGAAGGGAATATCCGACTTTCAACATCCCTCCCCCGTGTTCATGTTGCCCTGGTCGGAATCGAGAAGATCGTCCCCCGCCTCGAGGATGTGTCCGGTTTTGTGCAGCTCACTTCGCGCGCGGCTACGGGCCAGCCCATCGGAAACTTCTTCTCACTCATTCAGGGGCCAAAAAGGGATGATGATATCGATGGACCCGAAGAAGTACACGTAATTCTCGTCGATAACGGCCGCACTCGTCTATTGGCTGATGACAAGGCATGGGAGAGCCTCCGATGTGTACGCTGTGGAGCATGCATGAACATCTGCCCTGTCTATAGACAAACAGGGGGACACCCTTATGGATGGACATATCCGGGACCCATTGGAGCGATTATCGCCCCAGGGATGCTGGGACTAGAGGAAGCAATGCCCCTACCGTACGCCTCTACTCTATGCGGGGCATGTGTGGATGAGTGTCCTGTAAGAATCCCGATCACAGAGCTACTACTCTATTGGAGAGAAAAAGCAGTAGAGGAAGGCCTCACCTCTGCTATAGAATCGGCAGGCCTAAAAGCATATACGAAGGCAGCCGAGCAGCCTGGGATTTTTCGTGCAGCCGGGACAATGTTACGGCATATACCGCTAGGGGCGGGGGGGCGGGCACTTCCTATTTTAAGTGGCTGGGTCAAGGAGCGATCAGCCCCTAAATCCAGTCCAAAAAGCTTTATGCAGCAGTGGAAGGATGGGATTAAGTGACTGCACGTTCATCAATCCTTGACCGGATTCGGATTGCCCTCGCAAATCGCGAAGCTGTCTCCCATCCCGGCTCTTTCGAGGGATGGCGTCCTTTTATTCATTCCGGGAATCCAACTGAGCAATTCACTGAGATGTTTGAAAAAGCCGGTGGCGAAGTGGTAAGCTTCAAGACTCAAGCCGAAGCATCACTCTGGGTCAGAGGTTTTGTGGCTGAATTCGATAAAGTCTCTGTTGGAAAGCTGGCACAGGGACGACTCAATGAAACAGTGGAACCCAGGGAATGGATAGAAGCAACCGACCCCTCAGAAGTTGAGGTTGGAGTCTCTCTAGCTTACGGTGCGGTAGCTGAGACTGGCTCCCTCATTATGACTCCTCAAGATGGCAGACGGGCTCAGCTCCTTCCTCCGGTTCACGTAGTCTTCGTGGACCAAGCCAAGATTTACGAGACACTATGTGAAGGACTCTTAGCACTAAAGAATGAAATATATCCCGGTGATGGAGAGGGCAGAAGCCTGCCTTCTGCTGTCGGCCTTCATTCCGGGCCTTCAAAATCAGCTGACATCGGCCAGGTGTTGGTGAAGGGAGTCCACGGTCCCGGCAGAGTAGTCACAGTGATTGTAGAATCTAAATAACCAATAACTTCTAATCCCTAGATAACCGTGTTCGTGCTAGCCTGAGCTGTCCGAACCCCATATCCTCGTCATCCCATGGTTACTAATACCAATACCCACAACCTCAAGCGCGTCCTCCGTATCAGAGATGGTATGGCAGTCACGATTGGGATGATTATCGGCGCTGGCATCTTACGGACTCCAGGCCTGATCGCTGGTTATCTCGGCGATCCATGGCTAATCCTAGGACTCTGGTTCTTCGGTGGTGTAGTCGTCGCGCTCTCCACCCTAGTACTAGCCGAGATGTCTGCAGCTCTACCCGAGGCTGGTGGCAAATACGTATACGCTCGCCATGCCTGGGGTGACACGATGGGCTTTGTCACCGGATGGTCAGAACTCCTTGTCAGCCGCGGCTTCAGCGGAGCAGCTAAGGCAGTCGCTATCGCTGAGTACGTCAGAATATTGGCAGGGAATCGGGGCAACATACAGATCATAGCTTTAGCAGTCTGTGTTGGGTTCTTTTTTCTGCACACACGTGGACTCAAGGCCAGTTCACAATTCCAGAACATTACCACAGTCATCAAGATCTTTATCGTGGTAGCGATCGCTGCTGCAGGTATCGCTGCAGGTGACTTCATGGGCTTCCAGCCTGCCCTTACAGAAGCTTCTGGACCAACCGCAGGCCTCTTGGGCTTTGCGCTAGCGTATCAATCCATTTCGTTCGCTTACTACGGTTGGGAAGATGCCGCAAAAATGGCGGAGGAAATCAAGGATCCTGGTACCGCACTGCCAAAAATCCTGGTTGGTGGCGCGCTGGCAGTGATGGTTCTATACCTACTGATCAATGTCGCGTTCCTCGCGGTACTCACACCTGCTGAGATGGCTGCAGACCCTGAGTTGATAGCGGCACTCACGATTTCCAGCGTGTTCGGACCAGCCGCCGGAACAGCGGTTACGGCCGCGGCGCTCATCATCCTCATTAGTAGTCTGAATGTTAATTTTTTGGGGTTACCAAGAGTGGCCTACGGGCTAGCACAGCACCGACTGTCTCCCCAGGCATTCACTGAGGTTGATGATAGGGGCACACCGAGGAAAGCCCTCTACTTCATCTCAGGTTGGATTGGGCTTCTCGCTCTTTCAGGAGCCTTTGAATTGCTAATCCGCTTTATGATGACCGTCGCAATTGCTGTCGACACGATAGTCCTACTTGGCTACTTCAAACTCCGAGCTAAGCATCCGGATCTTGAGCGACCGTTCGTAATGCCGGGTCATCCATGGTTACCTGCCATCACGATCGCCCTGTACGTAGCAATTCTTGCAATCCTGATCGGCACACAACCAGAAATGGCCCTAGGGGCAGGAGCCATGCTATCAATGATTCTGATCGGAGGCCTAGTTACGACTCGCTCTCGTGTGAACAAGAGTGACTGAGATACTTCATGCGCTTGTAACAGCAGGTATAACCCACGTAGTAGGACTTCCGGATAACACATCTGCGCCGCTTTTCGATGCGCTGTCCGATCACCTTTGGATCCGCCTTGTCACAGTTACGCGAGAAGGAGAAGCGTTCGCAATTGCTTCAGGTCTATGGCTTGGAGGAGCCTCTCCTCTTGTTGTGATCCAGAACACCGGACTCCTCGAGTCCGGTGACAGCTTGCGTGGAACAGCGGTTCGCATGGGGGCACCTATTCCGATCCTTGTTACGGGCCGGGGATATTCGAAGATGAAGAAAGCAGGACTTACGCCCTCTGACCTGAAGAACAGTGACCTACTTACTCGACGGGATATAGATTCTGTAGCCTTGCTTACAGAGCCAACCCTCCATGCATGGGGCGTGCC
>Ga0310344_10001508_pt1 | contig 17826 bp, 23 predicted proteins | sample HC15DNA20200_MG_FD_203801 | JGI IMG/M metagenome (GOLD analysis project Ga0310344, IMG submission 203801) | Marine microbial communities from station ALOHA, North Pacific Subtropical Gyre - HC15-DNA-20-200_MG | ecosystem: Environmental > Aquatic > Marine > Oceanic | place: Pacific Ocean: North... | reverse complement strand
CTTGCCACACCTGCTTCTGATTCTAATAACATTGTATCAGCATCAAAATATTTGAATATGTCTGCACCTTTACCTGTTGAAAATATTGTTTTTTCAATTGTAGTTGATATAACTACTTCACCGCTCTGTACGTTTACTAATCTTAAAATAATAGTAACTACGTCTTGTCTGTATTTTGTATTTGCTTGAATTCCTAAAATTCTTGCACCTATTCCACCTGATTTAGTATCTGAATCGTAACCTACTATACCACCTGTAATATAAGCACCAGCAAATAATAATGCCGGTAATGGTTCTGCATTATCACCATCTGCCATTTGTCTTGTTGATCTAATAAGTTTTCTTTCTTGTAATAGGCTTGGTAGACTTGCTCTTTCAACAACTCTAAACCATTTGCCATCTCCTGCATCTTGTAATGCTTTAATTAAAAGTTGATACGATCCTTGAGTTACTGCTGTACTCATTGAAGCAAAACTTCCGCCTGGCTTTTTTTGTCCTGTCATATCTAAAAAGTCATACACAGCAATTATAACTGGATCGCCATCTAATTCAGGTACTTCTATAAATGTTTTTGCCGCTGGAACTTGAGTTCTTACGTCAAAGTCTGGTTTTCCAGCACAACTTGCCAAAAATAAAGTTGCTAAAAATATAATTGCTAATTTTTTAAACATTATTAATCTTCCTTCGGCATAGTAAATGATGTTACTGTACCATCTGTTTCAGTCACAGTAATTGTAACATTACCAGTACTCGCAGGCGTCTCCCAAGTTACAACTTCTCCACCAATTGGTGATGTAAATGTGCCTGAGTCTTGTTGTAAACCATCAGCACCAAATACGTTTGTTGTAATTTGTTTTGCTAGAGCAGTATAAAATCTTGATTCTAAGTTTGCTTTAAACTTCGCTATCGCAGTATTTTTTGCATCTGATTCTGCTTTTTCTTTTGCGGCCTTATCAGCGGCCTTGATAGCATCTTTTCTTGTTTTTTCTATATTTTCAATTGTTAGATAGTGAGATGATTTTCCGGTTCCGCTAAATGACGGACTGCCAAATTCAAATGTGATTTCACTGGCATTTACACCTGTGATCATAACCAAACTTACTAAAATCGTTGCTAAAATTCTCATTTTTTCGATAAATTCCTTTTACCACAATATTTATGTTATTCATGTACCGTTTTATATGCACTTAAATATCAATACAATATGTCAAAAATTTTAACAAGCACATGGGCGGTTTGTGTCACTTTGGTGGTACTTTTATTCATTAAATGGACTGATCCAACACCTATTCAGTCTGCAAAACTAACCACGTTTGATTCCTATCAAAAGTTTGGTCAGCATTTTGATTCAAAAAGCCTGGTTCTGTTAGATCTGTCTGATAAGGCTTTAAAGAAGGGTGGTCAGTGGCCGTGGAAACGAGATTATCTTGGCAGGGTGATTGTTAACGCATATAGGAACGGTGCCGCATTGGTAGTCTTACAAGTCGTATTTGCACATAAGGATAGGCTGGGTGGTGATGAGATGTTCCTCAAAATGATTTCAAAATATCCTGTAATCCTTACTGAAACAAATGACGTTAAAAACCTACTCAGTATTAAGCGAAAAGCACTTGCAATAGGTAATGTGGATGTGCCTGTTGACATAGATGGTACTATTAGAAAACTGCCACTGAAAAACTCTATTCCAGAAGTGATATTAAAAGTTATCAAGTTTGAAACCAAAGCAAAAGACAACATTTGGATTGATTTTCGTCATCATATTCCACGAATAGATTTTACTGACAAAGATTGGTCAAGTATGAAAGGCAAAATTGTGTTTATTGGAACTACATTTAAAGGTTCAACATTTGTTACTACTCCTAATGGCTTAAAAAACACACACGAAATTATGGCTATTAGTACTGAAACATTATTATCAAAAAAATTTATTAGTAGACCTGATTGGGCAGAGAAAATAGAATGGGCATTTATTATATTAGGAGGTATACTATTCCTAGTTATTATTCCACGACTTGGTGTACTATGGAGTTTTGTACCTTTCATAGTTTATCTAACTATTGTGCTTGGAACAAGTGCTTATCTATGGAATGCAAAATTATATCTTACAGATTGGTTAACACCTATTGTTATTATAACTTTAGTTTGGGGACATTTAATATACAATAATTTTGCACGAGAGAACAGATTAAAATTACAAATTAAAAGACAATTTGAACACTACCTTGCACCTGCAATGGTTAAGAAATTACAAAAAGATCCATCATTATTAAAACTAGGTGGTGAGACAAAAATAATGACATTTATGTTTTCTGATATACGTGGGTTTACTCCTATATCAGAAAAATACAAAAGTAATCCAGCAGGACTTACAAAACTTATTAACAGATTCTTAACACGAATGACTAACGTTGTAATTGCCAACGGTGGAACAATAGATAAGTTCATGGGTGATTGTATAATGGCATTTTGGAATGCTCCACTTGATGTAAAAGATCATCAAATGTTAGCAGTAATGACAGCGTCACAGATGCAATCAGAACTAGCAAAATTAAATGCAGAATTATCTGCAGAAGATTTACCTAATATTAATATAGGCATAGGTATTAATACAGGTGAAGCACTTGTTGGTAATATGGGATCAGAACAACGGTTTGATTATTCAGTTATTGGCGATGCTGTTAATCTTGCTTCACGTTTAGAAAGTTCTAGCAAAACATTAGGTAAAACTTTAGTAATTTCTGAAAATACAATGTGTGGAATAGAACATATCTTTCCTTTTGAATATATCGACAGCATTACAGTAAAAGGTAAAACAGAACCTATCAAAGTTTATACGGTGGAAAAATAGAATTATAAATAGCTTTAATGGACGCAGACTTATTATTAATGATCTCTAGAGCATGGCCAATCTTCGTGGCCTTCATATTGCTAATTGTGACTTTAGCACAGGCACACTATCGAATTAAAGTGCTTGAAGAAAAAGTCAAGGTTGCGTTCGAGTTAATCAACAAGCTCACTGACAAAAAGTAAGCATTAAACTTACAATTCACAGCAATTAAATAAATTTTGGTCAGGAGAAAGTATGAAATTCATAATGGTAATAATAATATGTTTCGGTGCGAATTGTCAAGCACTATGGGAACAAGACTTATACGAATCTGAAGCAACTTGTTTGCAAAACACGAAGTCTGTTGCGTCTTATATGCAAGAAACATACCCCCAATCAGCTGGTGAAATATACTGTATGAATCAAGAAGAGTTTACCAAATTTTATAAAGACTTAGAAAACGGAAAAAAATTAGACTTACAAGAGCCTTTACCAACACCCGACGCATAGTTGACAAATACCAGATCTATAGTATAATTTTACTATGAATAACTATATTAAAAGTTTGGCCACTTTTTTGTTTAATAAAATAAACGATTACCAAAATAGTTCAGAAGTAAGAAAAGAAAAGCCAATGCTATGGCCTGCTGGAATATATTTTACAGAAAAAAATATAGAACAATGGATAAACGAACACGATAAAAAAAATGACTAAATGTTGGAAAATAGAATTAAAATTTCCTAGTGAGAAAAAGATTGATACATTTGTATACTCTGATACTGGAAAAGATATAGCAGATAGATTTCCTAATTGTAAAGTAAAAGTAATAAAAGAAATTGACGACCCACTAGCAGAAAATAAACCTCAACCTAGAAAAAAAGAAAAATACATATGATCCATGCAATGATAGATTTGGAAACTTTAAGTACAAACCCAAATGCAGTAATTTTAACTGTAGGTGGTGTTAAGTTTGATCCTTATAACTCTATAGAACCATCACAAGGTATGTATTTTAGAGTTGACGTCGATTCACAAACTGCTAAAGGCAGAGACGTTATGCAAGAAACTGTTGATTGGTGGAGTACACAACCAGAAGAAATTAGAAACGAAGCATTAGGTGATAACGATAGAATTAGTTTAGATGAAATGGTCAAAAAAATTAATAAATGGTCTGTTGGCGTTGATGTTTTTTGGTGCCAAGGTCCTTTATTTGATTACGCAATATTACAAAACATTTATAAGCAATTAGGATATCCAGTTCCATGGCAATATTGGCAAATTAGAGATTCAAGAACTTTGTTTAGTTTAGTGCCAAGAGATCCAAACGAAAAAAGAACAGGTATGCACAACGCATTAGAAGATTGTTATTTTCAAGCAAAGAAGGTTCAAAAAGTATACAAAGATTTAAATATCAGAAATGTATAAACCTCTACCCGATGGACTAACAATAAAAGAATCTAAAGTACAAGGATTAGGACTATTTGCTACAAAAGATTTTGACAAAGATGTTGTACTTGGTATTGTGCATATTAAAAATAAAAACTTTCCACATGGATATATTAGAACTGCCTTAGGAGCATTCTATAACCATTCAGATACTCCAAACTGTATAAATTCAGCAGGATTTTGGCATCAATTGCCAGTAAAATATCTTGTCACAACAAGAACAATAAAAGCAGGTGAAGAATTAACTGCAAAATATACTTTATACGCAGATTTTGATGAACACGGAAATTAAATGGTATTCTATTGAAGATTTATATACAATAGAAAATTATAAAATAAAACACAGAAAAGATCCAGTTACCAAATGGATAAAACTACCTTGTGTTTATAAAATAAAAATTAATAATGTAGTCGTAATTGTAGGACGATCAGATACTTGTAAAAAACATGGTGGAGCCGAAAAAGTAAGGAAGGCATTGGTCAATCTATTAAATATTTTAGAATATAATCCAAGTGTTACAAAAACCAAATATTTTGAAAAAATTAGATTGCAACATAAACCAAACTCTAGTAATATTAAAATAGGAATAATAAAAACCAATGCCATCAAAAAAACCTACATACAAGAAACCCAGAGAAGTAATTGAATATTATGAAGAATGTACTTGGTTGGGGAACGATACTCCAATGTTTCAAAATGAAAAAGTGTCAGTATTTTATGACAAATATCCTGTTGTAAAAGGACATTTATTATTTGTTCCAAAGAAAAACGATATTATTCACGTAAGTGAAGCATACAAACTTGCTTACTATTGTGGAGAACAATGGATTAAAGAAAAGAAAATGGACGGTTTTAATATTGGACAAAATATTGGTAAGGCGGCTGGTCAATCTATTATGTGGCCACACGTACATTTAATTCCACGACACAATGGAGACTCTGATCCAAAACAACACAACGGTGTAAGATTATCTGCACCAAATGGCCATCACATTAATGAATACTAATGCAATACGCAATTTTAAGATTATCAAAAAAAGAAAATCATTTAGAAACATTTGATTTAAAATTTAAATTAAAAAATAATTCTTTTGTATGTAAATGGATTGATTGTGTTTTAGAAGCACAACAAAATAACTATCCAATTAGTGAACCATGGGCAATACATAATATTAACAATTATTTTAATAAAAAATATATAAAAGACAACCTAAACAGACTAATCAACGAGGTTGATAAAGTAGAAAAGTTATTTGGCTTTAACTTATCAGATATAGATAATCAAGACGAACTTAATAAAATACACAGTATTTTTGAACAACATCATGGAAAACTAAATGAATGGAAAGTGAATACATTATTTAAAAACAAACCAGATTCATTTAGGAAAAATTTAAGTGAAATAAATCAATGGATTCACGTTTGTGAAGATCAAGGACTGATGCCAAAAATTAGAATAGTAAGATTTGACTTACCAAAAACAAAAAAATTTACAGTAGAAGATTATAAACTTTTTACAAATAAAAGAACATTTGGTACTATCTATACTTTATACTGTGATGTAGGAAAAAATATTGAAGCATTAAGTGAAGACAATGATCATCATCATCATGACGTTGTTCCTAATCTACATTATAGTTCAGATTGTTCAATTTATTTTCACGACGACGATGACGAAACAGTTAAAAAAGCAGAGGATCGACATAAAAATTATATAGAAAATAATAAAGAAAAACTTAAAAAATTTACCAAGGAGGAATTAACAACAGGAAGAATTGAGTTAGCAAAACTTGAGTCTCATTTAAGTAACGAAGAATTACTTGAAAAAATGAAACCATATAATAACATACAATCGTTCTTTCTGTTATGATAGCAAAAACTAATATTTTGGTAAAAGGAAATGACAGTATTTCGTTCACAATATATAGGAAAAGGAAATGGGCAGAGATAACATATTATTATGCATTTGGCAAAGGCTCTGAAGAAACAATTACTTGCAGTTTACCTGATGCTGACGAAAGATATGAAGATGCAATTCAAAACGGATACAAAGTAGGATATTAATGAAAAAGAAAAAGAAAAAGAAAAAAGGTACGTTTCCAATGACTGTTGATGATGTTCCTAAAGGTGTAATATTTGTTTCACCTGATGGAGGAGAAACTGTTTTTATACAAAAGAAAAATGGAGAACGAGGAAAAATGGTTTCACAATCTCAATTAGCTAAAGATATTGAAGTAGCATATGACGAAAATGAGATGGTTGGTGCTGATGCCATTAAATTAAGACGAAAATATCCCACTTTACAAAAGGCTTGGGATAGGTATAAAACTATTTGGCATATGGTAAATGAGGAGTGAGTACTTTGATACCTGATTCACTTTTACCATGCGTATACGCCGCTCTATGTACGTTTAAAGGGGCAATTAAATAGCATTATGACCAAGTTTGTAAGTATTATAGGCAATGGAGAGAGTAGACGTGGATTTGATATAACTCCACTAAAAGGTATTACCACCATGGTGGGTTGTAATGCAATTTTCCGTGATCATAACTTAGAATATGTTGTTGCTTGTGATCGCCATATGTGTCAAGAAGCCGCAAATACTTGTGGTAAAAATACTACAATTTATACTCGAGAAAATTGGTATAAACAATTTGCTTTTTGGCCTAATGTAAAGAAAGTACCGGATCTACCATACGAAGGAGACAAAAGACAAGACGATCCTTTTCATTGGGGTACTGGACAATTTGCCGCACTAGTAGGAATGAGTTTTAAACCTAAAGCAATATTTTTAATTGGAATGGATTTATGGGGACTTGGTAAAGAAAGAACTCCGGAAAATGTTAATAATATGTACAAAGGCTCAAAAGGTTACACTTATATTAAAAGACCGGTTGATCCAAGATACTGGATATATCAATTTAACAAACTGTTTGAATACTCCGATTGTAGATGGATTGTGGTAAATCAAGAAGGATGGAAAATGCCAGATGAGTGGAAAATACATAAACACGTTTTTCAAGAATCCTATGAAGGTTTAGCAAAATGGATCAATAAGCAATTGACAAAATCTAAATAACGTTTATAATAGTGATATGTTTCAAAATATAAAAGATGGAGATCTAATAACTCTAAAACTTACTTCAGGAGAAGAAGTAATTGCAAATTATAAAGGTGAGGGTGAAGGTCCATATATTAAAATAGAAAAAGCATTGGTATTAATGCAAGGACCACAAGGATTGGCATTTGGAACATTTTTTTCAACAGCAAGACAAGACGAACCTATTAATATTGCAAAAGATAAAATTACTTCTCTTGCTTACATCAATGACAAAATAAAAGAGGAATACAAAAGGGTTTTTAGTACAATTAAGACACCTACAAAACCTAGTATTATAACATAATGGCACATTTTAAAAAACATAGTCAAAGTATTAATGCATTGGTTGACGTTACTGAAGCGATGCTAAACAAAATGGAAGAATATAATATTGATCCTGAAACTGTTGCTAATCGACCAGAGTTTACAGTTTTTATTCACTTTTTAAAATCTATACTCGATGGCGAATTAAATATTCCAAACGAACTTACAGAAAGAATTAGAGAAAAAGGCGACGAATTAGGTTTAGATTTTAGCAAAATTAATAAGAGGTTACATTAATGCCACATTTTAGTACTAAAACATATGGACATCATCTAGGACTTGCCTGTGTGTTTAGACAACCTAATGCAGATCATTCTCATTGTCATTTACTACACGGTTACAGTTTAGCATTTAAATTCACATTTGGTTGTGATGAGCTAGATAATAAAAACTGGGCAGTAGACTTTGGAGGATTAAAACCTTTAAAAGCATGGTTGCAAGATAACTTTGATCATAAAGTTGCACTAGACAAAACAGATCCACATCTAGAAAAGTTTAAGGAACTAGAAGCATTAGATTTAGCAGAACTTAGAATCTTCGATGGTGTAGGCACAGAAAAATTTGCTGAACACGCCTTTAACTTTGCAGACAAACTAATCAGAGAAAAAACAAATAATAGATGTTATGTTGTTGAAGTAGAATGTGCAGAACACGGAGCAAACAGTGCCATCTACAGAAGAACATAAAACATTATACGAAAATATCGTTATCCAATACGATAACAAGCAAGTAAGAATACACTTGTACGACACGCCACTGGGCAAACGATTCATCGAAGCATTAAAAGACAATTTAGATAAAGAAAGAATACTAGAAAAAAACTTTTGTTTTTTAGGCTGGGCAGATTCTAAAAGAGATTTAAAATATCTTTGTGCAGAATTAAACTCAAATATAGCACAAATTAATTCATTTAAATTTAACCCAGAATATCCTAAACTAAAATCATTTGATCCTATTGACTTTCAATTTCCTGGTGCACTTCCTACAGGATTAACAGGAAATAATCATGCATACCTTAAACCTGGCTTAAGACTTAAACATGACGCTTGTAATTTATTACATAGATATTTTGAGGAACTACAAGGAACTGCTTGGAAAATTTCAGATTATTACAAACAAGCAGATACAGAAACAAAATATGCTATAAGACAATTAAACAATTTATGTCATGAAATAGAAAGTTGGGTATTAAGTTATAGAAAAAGTGTAATAGACCCTGAATGGATGAGGCCTTCTCAAATTACTACATTTTTAAATGCACCTAGACACGATTTACACGAAGAAGATTACGAATTATTCAAAGAAAACAGATACGACAGAGAATTAGGTGGTGTATATTTGCATTGGTCACAAGTAGGCAAAACATTATACGAAGTTTTTAGAGATGAACACGCACCAGTTATGACCGAGGCTATGTGTTCTGAAATAAATCACCAAAAATATTATAGTGGAGAGTTTGATATTGAATGGGGAGATACTATTACAGAAGATACACATCCTTTTAAAAAGAAAGAAATGGACGAATTTAGAAAATGGTTAAAAGAAAACAATTACGATTGGGAAGATCCAAAACTTGCACTGGGTTATATAAAAATTGGACAAATAGATATGAAATTAGCATTTCAAAATAAACCATTTACAGAAGTTTATAATGTAATGAAAAACAATTTAAATATAGCAAGTATTCACACTATTGGGTTACGTAGTTGGGAAAATAAATTTCCTTATACACTTGATAGTAATGATTGGAAAAAAATACAAATTGATAATTTGAAAGAAGGTTATGAATCACGTAGTATGCGTTAAATGGGGTAACAAATATATTCCACAATACGTAAATGTTCTTTATAATATGGTTAAAAGACATACAACGGTTCCTTACGAATTTCATTGTATTACTGACGACCCAAAAGGGCTAGATCCACATATTGATATTATAAAACTTCCACAACATCCATGGATTAAAACTTGGTGGAGTAAATTATGGATGTTTAGTCCAGAATTTCCTTTAAAAGGAAATATACTATTTTTTGATTTAGATGTAATTATTTTTAAAAACATTGATTCACTTTTTACACACAATCCGGGAAAATTTAATATTATAAGAGACTTTAATAGATGCAGGGTAAAAGATTGGAAACAATCAAATTCTAGTTGTATGCGTTGGGAGGCTGGTACAATGGATTTTTTATATAACGATTTTGTTAAAGACCATGCTCAAGTTATGAGACGTAATTGGGGAGATCAAGACTGGGTTATGAAAAGAGCCAATAATGAAATTACACATTGGCCTGATGATTGGATAAGATCTTATAAATGGGAAATGGTTGGATTTAAAGATACAAAATTAAGAAATGAAAAAGGAAAATATTTTTTTAGAAAGGCTCCAACTATAATAAGTGAAAACAAAGTTGCAGTATTTCACGGAGAACCAAATCCACTTAATTGTGCTGATCAATTCGTGGTGGAGAACTGGAAATGAGAAAAGCATACGGAAAAGTAAAAGTGAGAAAAATAAAACACAATTTAGACGATATACCTGAAGATTGTGGTTACGATAAAAGATTTAAGTATGATATCGACATGGATGCAAACGGCATTATGGGAGAATGCATAGAATGGTGTCAAAGAAATTGTAAAGGCAAGTGGGGTTGGTGGTTTGAAGGTCCTGTTTCTAACAATCCATATGACCATAGATGGCAGGAGCAAAACAGTTACATGAGTTTTGAAAACAAACGTGAAGCAATGGCGTTCTTTTTAGCAATCGGTATGGCAAACATGGGGAACAAAGAAGGATAATTAATAGTATGAAATGGTTTGATATTACAGATCCAGCAAAAGCACAAATGGAAAAGTTGTTGTCTAAACAACCAGAAAAATATGCTGTAAGTTTAGCAGTAATAGGAGGTGGTTGTGCAGGTTTCAAATATGATTGGAGTTTTATCGATAAAAAAGAAGATATTGGCAAAGACGACGAAATTGTTGATTGGGGAGCAGGTCGTTTTGTTGTAGATGAGAGTTCAATGATGTATATTGCTGGAACAAAAATTGATTGGGTTGAACAAACATTTGGATCTCAATTTGAAATTGTAAATCCTAATGCACAATCAGGTTGCGGTTGTGGAGAATCATTTGGTGTGTAATGGACACAGCATTTATAATAGGCAACGGTGAATCAAGAGCAATTTTTCCTATAGAAGATTTAAAAGGTAAAGGTATAATTTATGGTTGTAATGCCATATACAGAGATCGTCCTGATCTTTGTGATCATATTGTTGCAGTTAATCCTCCAATGTATGAAGAATTAAAACAATGGTATGACGAAACAAAACCAAATTTAGAATTACACGGTCCAGACGATATTAGTAAATGGAATTATATTCTAGATGGGGATGATGAAACTTATATTCCAAAAGGATTAAAACTTTATAGAATTTGGCGTGGAGGAGACATTAAAAAGGGTGGAGAAATAAGAACTTTAGATTTTACTCAAAGTAAAGGCTCTGGTTGTTCTGCAATATTAATGGCCGCTGAATCAGGAATTAAAAATATTGTAATTTTAGCATTTGATATACTAGGTTCTAAACAATGGGAATATAATGAATATGGAGAACAAAGCAGATCACAAAATAACGTTTACAAAAACACTGACAATTATCCTTCTAGAATTAATATGAAAGCATATTTAAAATATGAATGGATGTATCAACTAAGACAAACATTTAGACGTTTTCCTGAAACAAATTTCTATTATATAAATCGTAAAGAATACCTTGAAGGTAACCATTTTATGCGTTGGTATTTTAACTTACCTAATGTTGGTGTTGGCATTTATGCTGATCTCAGACGATGGGTAGATGACGCCAAGGATAAAATTAATTGGGTTCGTTATAAAGTATAGGTGCTTGATGCATCTAACTTATATATTTTACGCATTTTAACACCTTGTTTTTGAGCAAATTTCTTTGAATCACAATACGAGCAAACGTGTTTATAATCGTTTGATGCACGTTCTGGATCTACTTGCGATCTAGGTCTTAAAAACGTTACTCCACAGGAATCACATTTAAAATAAAATATAGTGTTTTTTCGGTGAAACGTGTGGTATACGCCCAGTTTACTTTGGCGTTCATACAATCTCATTGTTTTTAATGTCTCTATGAACATTAATTTTATTTAATAAATACGTACAAACATAATATGGCTAGATTAAACATAGATACAGGAACAGTAGGAAATTCGGCAACAGGCGATACTTTACGTACCGCTATGACGAAAATCAACACAAATTTTATAGAAGTTTACGATGATTTGGCCGCTTCCAGTCTGGGTGGATTATTCACAAACAATGAAACTAACGGTGATGTAAAAATTCAACCAAACGGAACAGGTATAGTTGAGGTAGATCAATTACAAATCAATAATGATGCAATAACTTCACTAATCACTAACAATGATTTAACACTATCAGGTAACGGTACAGGTGGAGTTACTATACTAGGTACATTAACAACAGGAGAAGTAGCTACAAACGAAATTACTTCAAAGGGTTCAAATGCAGATATAACTTTAGAACCACAAGGCACAGGTGACATTTTATTAAAGGCAGGTGGTCAAGTTGGTATAGGAGATGTTAGTTCACCTGACACTTCATTACATATTAAACAATCCACTGCAACCATAACACTCCAAAGAACTAACGACGCAAACACACCTGGCGTTGATTTCCAAAGTGCCGGCGGTGCTATAAGAGCCAAGATGTACATGGATGGTACCAATGGAACAAACAAAGAAATAGTTTTTCAAACCATGGATGGAAGTATGGAAGAGAGATTCAGAGTTACATGGGAAGGGGCCAATGTAACAGGAACTTTTAACATTATGAGTGATAGTGATTCGGCTGGAAGTGATGCTACTATCAGCATGACTGAGAACAAAATTACAACATTAAGATCTAACGATAATCTAGAAATATCTGCGAATGGTACAGGCAAGGTAATGATGCCTAGTAATTTACATTTACATTCTGCTACACCGCTTATTCAATTTCAAAGAACAGACAACGCAAACGTGCCTGGAATAAGTTTTTTAGGCGATGGCGGAACTGAAGGAGGCAGTATTAAATTTGATGGAACTGATGGTACAACAAACGAAATAATTTTAAGTTCTTTTCATTCTAGTGCTGTAACAGAAAGACTTAGAGTTACAACAACTGGAGCAAAAGTATCAGGCACTTTAACAGTAACAGGTGCAACAACCATGACTGATGCTTTAACGGCAACGAGTTTAACAACCAACAATATTACATCAAATGGTTCAAACGCAGATATTACTATAGATCCACAAGGTACTGGAGACATTAATTTAACTTCAACTGCTGATATAAACATACCAACTGGTGTTGGTTTAGTTTTTGGTGCTCAAACAGAAAGAATAGAAAATACTTCTGGAAACAATATGTATATCTATGCTGATACTAACATTTATTTAAATGCTGAAAATGATATACATCTTGATGCCAATGGTGGAGATATAGCCTTAAAAGACAATAATACAAAATTTGGTCAACTTTCACAATTAGGTGGAAAATTAACTATATATTCAGGTCCAACAAAAGATGATGAAATCACTTTAGGCGGTGCAATTCTATGTGCTGATGCTAGTGTTAAATTTACAAATTTACCAACATCGGATCCTGGAGTGGCAGGACGACTCTGGAGAAGTGGAACAGATCTTAAGATAAGTGTTGGTTAATAGGAGGTAACAATGGCACAAAAGATTATTGACGTTGGTACCAAAGGTGATGACGGCACTGGCGATACTATTAGACTTGCCGGTATCAAAATAAATTCCAATTTCGATGAAGTATATGAATTTGATCCTGTAAAATCTGATATTAGATTTGACGGAAATAATATAAGAGTACAAAGCTCAAATGCAGATTTGGCTCTTTCACCTTCAGGAACTGGTACAATTCTATTTGGCGATGGAATTAGAATAAACGACAACAATATTGAAACTGTTAGGTCAAACGACAATATAATAATTGTACCAAGTGGTTCTGGACAAGTTGTTATTGATGGTGTAGGATTTAACAGTGGTACAACAATTACTGCACTTGATTCATCAGCAATAAACATTAACGAATCTTTTAGAATTGATGGTAATTTTACAGCGGGAGGAACATCAAATTTTGATAGTACGTTCCAAGTGGACCTAGCCAATCTGGACATCACAGGCGAAACAACTGTTGCAAATTTGACTGTCGCTGGAAACTCATCTTACGTGGGGACAACAACTATAGATAATTTAACATTTAACGATAACATAATTGGTACGTCATCAAATGCTGATTTAAGATTAACTCCAGGTGGAACTGGTGTTGTCAATGTTGCAAACATGACAATAGATTCAAGTATAAACTTAACAGACAACATAATAAAAGTAACAAGATCCAATGACAACTTAATTTTAACTACAAGTGGGTCAGGCAGTGTAGACATTATTTCAGGATTTACAACAGCGGCAATAACAACTATAGGTGATGTTAATGTTACTGGAGACAAAACAATTACAGGTCAATTAGATGTTGAAGGTATAACAATTAAAGACAATACACTTTCAACTAATGCCTCAAATTCACATTTACAAATTTCAGGAGGTTCAAGTGGTAATGTTGTAATTGATGATGTTGATATTGGTGGTGGTGCTATTGACAATATTGCAATTGGAGCCAATACACCAGCGGCAGGTACGTTTTCAAGTATAACTTTTAATCCAACTGCAAGTGGTAGTATATCAAGTACTGGTGTAACAGTTACTGACAATACTATAAAAGCAATTGAATCAAATGCTAATTTAGAATTGACTGCAAATGGCTCTGGATATGTTGTGCTTAACGGATTACAACTACCAAATGCAGATGGTGGAACTGGACAATTTTTAAAAACAGACGGAAGTGGAACTTTAACATGGGGAACTGTACCTATTGCATTAGGTGTTACTGGTATACAAGATGCAAAAAACACAATTGGATTTTCAAGTATTACTGAATTAAATGCAAACACGGCAGTAGGTTCTCATGAATCTATAACAACTTCATCTAGTGTTGTTGATGAATTTGATCAAACAAAATATGATAGTGCTTGGTATCTAATGTTACAAAGACATCTTAGCGGTGACAGTACTGTTGAGTTTTCATCTTTTAAAACTTCGTTAATGCAAGGAACTGCAGATGGTAGCACATTTGATGCTTTCGATGGTACATCACAGATAGTAAAAAGTTTAAGTGGTGATAAAATTTTAGAAACATCTTCTGATATTAGAAGTGCTGTAAGCAAAGTAAGATTATTAGGTACGGCTGGAGATCTTTCTGATGGATCATCTAAACCGGCTGAAACTGCTCTATCATGGTATAGAATTGGCTTAGGCGATAATGATTCTTCTGGCTGGAGTGATGGAAAAACATCAACAGTTGTTGTTGCTGACTTAGATTCAGCGGCATCAAATTTAGATACCTGGGCAAAAGCAGATTATAGAGGTGCAAAATATTTTATTTCAGTAAACAATACAACGACAAACGAAATTCAAAACGTAGAAGTATTAGTTGTTCATAATGGCACTGATGCTTTTATAACAGAATATAATACTCATTCTACTAATACTTCAAGTACAAATCTAGCAACTTTCACAGCAGACATAAGTGGAAGTAATGTTAGATTAAGAGGTGAAAACGGAACTGCTGGTACTTGTAGAGTTACAATGTATAGAATTCTATTAGCAGACGACGAATCAAGTTCTACATCAACATATGTAAATGTAATTGGTGCTCAAACAGTAAGCAACACAGCATCAACTACTATTGATTCTAACACATGGAGAGGTGACGTAAGTCCTGACATGAGTTCACAAAAAGTTATTAATAGTTTTACAAAAACAAATTACGATAGTGTATGGTATCATATGATACAAAAAGATATTACACAAGGCGAATGGATAATGAACAAATTATCATCACAACATGGTGTAACTACTGACGGTAGTTCTGTTGATGCTTTTATTTCCGACTCACACGTTTTAAAAACTGGAGCAATGAGTGATATTACAAACTTTGATGTAGATTTAAACAGTTCAACTTTTGAATTAAAAGCAACAGCAGTAAATGATGGTTCAACAACAATACAAAATGCAATATCTTATTATGCTATAGGTCTAGGAGACAATACATCAGCCGCTACATCTGGAAAAATTAGTACACACTCTGGTGTAACGTTTGGTGGAAACAATGAAACAAGAGTTGATACTGTTACAGCAACAGGAACTACAACTTCTATTCTTTCTACACAAAGAACACTTGCTGAATTTACAGCATCAGCATATGATAGTGCATGGTTCTTAGGAGTTTCAAACGATATTACAAATTCTGGTCTTGCAACTTTCAAATATTCAGTAATGCATGGAACAACAAGTGATGGCAGTACTCAAGATGCATTCATAACATCATCAAGTGTGACGAGAACAGATATAAGTCACAATCACTTAGAAACCGACGCTGATATTAGTGGTAGTACTGTAAGATTACTAGGTAATGGTGGAAGACTTGATGATTCTTCAAAATCAAATTCAAACACTATGGCATATTACAGAATTGGATTAGGCGACAACGACTCCTCTGGTTATACAAGTGACGACGGTAACGCAGATACAGATGTCGTTACAGTTGGTGGTATTCAAGAAACAGATATTGACCGCGTGACGGCAAGTGGAACTCATGCCACACTATCAGCATCAGGCACAACAACCTGTGCAGAGTTCACAGCAGGACAATATGACGGAGCATTGTTCTATGTTGTAAACCATGATGTGGCAAATGGTAGTTTCGAAACACAGAAAATTTCTATGGCTCACAACCTAAATGATTCATTCATGTCAGGTTCATCTATTGTAAGCACCGATGAAGGTGACACTCATCCAGTCTATACTACAGATATTGTTACATCAGGTGACAGCACTAGTAAGGTTAGATTAAGATCTACAGATTCAGACGGTAGCACCGTGTCAGCAAACAACACAATGGCATATTACAGGATAGGTTTGGGTGATGATGACTCAACTGGACACATTGGTGAGTTAGGTTTGGTCACTGATATAATGAACGTGGACATCATAGACAGTTCTGTTGTCACTCTTGATCAAATTGCTCATGGAGCACACGTAGGAGCAAAATATTTCATAACAGTAACCAATCAGTCAACAGGTGAGACGGGCAACATAGAAGCATTATTAATACACGACGGCTCGGACGCATACATCACAACATACAACGAAATCTTTTCAGGCAACAACAGCCTTATAAATTTGACGGCAGACGTCAGTGGTGGATCTTTCAGATTAAGAGGTTCAGCGACAGCAGGTGGTAGCACAAAAGTCGTAGTCAACAGGGTAGTTGCATTTGGAGATTCAGAGTCCGATGAAACCAACTCTGACAGCACAAGAAAAATAATTGGAAACGTCACAGTAAGTAGTACTCCAACTGCGTTTGATACATTCATGTCCAGCGAAACTGATGCGGCGCACTATGTGATAACTGGACAAAACGGCTCAAATGAAAATTTCATGTGTGAAACGGTTGTTATAACTGATGGCACAACTGCATATGTATCACAAGGACCTAATGTAAGTTCTAAAAGTACAGATATGTTAGAAATAACTGCGGCAATATCCAGTGGAGTAGTAACTGTTAGTGCAAGTTCGACATCAGGTGGATCCACAACTGTGCAGGCCTTTGCGATAAAATTAAAAGCACCTGAAAGTTCTACAGCAACAATTGATAGTTTTGCGGCAAGTTCATTCAGAGGAGCGAAATACTTTATATCTATGAACAACACAGATAGCAACGAGGTAAGCAACATCGAAGCACTAGTGGTTCATGATGGAACCAACGTTTTCATAAATTCATACAATGAACATTTCAGTGGTAGTGCAAGTTTAATCAACGGAAACCTAACTGCAGACATCAGTGGTGGCAATGTAAGATTGAGATGTGTGGTAGCACAGGACAATACAAGAATTACTTTCTATAAAATAATTTTAGCAGATGCTGAAACTGATATAACTGGCGGAACCA
>Ga0310344_10001506_pt1 | contig 17836 bp, 19 predicted proteins | sample HC15DNA20200_MG_FD_203801 | JGI IMG/M metagenome (GOLD analysis project Ga0310344, IMG submission 203801) | Marine microbial communities from station ALOHA, North Pacific Subtropical Gyre - HC15-DNA-20-200_MG | ecosystem: Environmental > Aquatic > Marine > Oceanic | place: Pacific Ocean: North... | reverse complement strand
AAAAAAGGATAACTGCCAATCTCTATATCTTTAAATTTATTTTGAACCTCTTCTAAAGAAGCTGATATCTCACTTTCAACTGTACGTAAATTTATTGTTTCACTTAGAATCTTTTCACCGCCTACAATTTTATTGTTTAAGCCTCCAAGCATGGACTTAAGTATTGATGGGACACCTGGTAAACAAAAAACATTTTCTAAAATAAAACCTGGTGCTGCACTCGAAGGATTTAGTATTAAAGTAGCTTTAGCTGGTAACTTTGCCATTTTTTTTCTTCCTTCATTAAACCTGCTAGGTTCATAGTAACTTTCCAATATTTTGTATGCTTCATCATGATATCCATAAGTTATATTGAATGCTTTAGCTATTGATTTAGAAGTAATATCATCATGCGTGGGTCCAATGCCGCCAGTTGTAAAAACGTATTTAAAATTTTTTCTTAACTCATTAACAGTATTTATTATAACGTTTTCTGAATCAGGTATTACTCTTACTTCTTCAACTTTCACTCCAAGTTCATTAAGCCATTTTGACAAATGAACAACATTTACGTCTTGTGTTCTTCCTGATAAAATTTCATTACCTATGATAATTATTGCTGCATTTACTTTTGTATTAGCTTTTTTCATATTCTAATAATATTGATATCTAATGAAATTTAAAGAGAGATTATTACAAGGAACTTTGATTAAAAGATACAAAAGATTCTTTGTAGATATAAATTATATAAACAAGATTATAACTGCTCATTGTCCAAATTCTGGTTCAATGATGGGGCTTTTACAAATTGGTAATAAAGTTTGGTTTTCAGTATCAAATAATCCAAAAAGAAAATTAAAGTATACTCTTGAAATAATTGAAGTTGCTAATAGAAAGATAGGCGTTAATACTTTAATAGCTAATAAAATAGTTCATGAAGCACTAAAACATAAAAAAATCAAAAAATTGGCTGTGTTTGATATGATAAAAAGTGAGGTAAAATTTTCAGACAAAACTAGGTTTGATTTCTTGATCTCCAATAGAAAGAAAAAATGTTTTTTAGAAGTAAAAAATGTAACTTTATCGAGGAATAGAAAAATTGCAGAATTTCCTGATGCAATAACTTCGCGAGGAACGAAACATCTCAATGAATTAATTTTGGCAAGAAAAAAAGGTTATGAAAGTTACATTTTATATTTAATTCAAATGGAGGGTTGCGAGTCTTTTAAAATAGCCGAAGATATTGATAAAAATTATAACGCCGCTTTTAGAATGGCTTTGAAATCAGGAGTGAAAATACTTTGTTATGATTGTAAGTTAAACGACAAAGAGATAAAACTTAATAATCAAATCATTTATGAACAATAATTACAAAGAATCTTTCGAACAAATGAAAATTGCTGGCAGCTTGGCAGCAGAAACTTTGGATGAAGTTACCTCTTATGTTAAGCCAGGTGTTAAAACAAATGAATTAGATAAAATTTGTTATGAATTTATTAGAGATAATGGTGGATATTCAGCTCCACTTTTTTATAGAGGTTTTCCAAAATCATGTTGTACCTCAACAAATCATGTAGTTTGTCATGGAATTCCTACTAGCAAATATTTAAACGAAGGAGATATATTAAACATTGATGTAACAGCAATAGTAAATGGCTGGCATGGTGACACAAGTAGAATGTTTTTCTTAGGCGATGTTTCTGTAAAAAGTAAAAATTTAGTTTCAACAACATACGATTCTATGATGAAGGCTATATCAATAATTAAAAGTGGAATTCATTTAGGTGATATTGGAGAAACAATACAAACTTTTGTTGAAAAAAGAAGCTTCTCAGTAGTTAGAGATTTTTGTGGTCATGGAATAGGTAAGATATTTCATCAACCACCCAATATATTGCATTACGGAAAAAAAGGTGATGGTATAAAACTTGAAGAAGGAATGATATTTACAGTAGAACCGATGATAAATGAAGGTAATTATAATACTAAATTACTTAATGACGGTTGGACCGCAGTAACTAAAGATAAGACTTTATCCGCACAATTTGAACATACTATTGGCGTAACTAAGAATGGATTTGAAATATTTACTAAATCAAAAAAAAAATATGAACAACCTCCTTATTTAACATGATTGAGAGATATTCTAGAAAAGAAATTAAAAAAATATGGGATGAAAAAAATAAATATCAAATATGGCTAGATATAGAAATTGCTGCCACACAAGCAATGGAAAAACTAAAAATAATACCAAAAGGAGTGTCTGCAAAAGTAAAAAGGAAAGCAACTATAAATGTTGACAGGATAAATAAAATAGAAAGTAAAGTTCATCATGATGTAATAGCTTTTCTAACATCTATTACAGAAAAAGTAGGTTCTGAGGGAAAATATTTACATAAAGGAATGACTTCCTCTGATGTGCTTGATACTTGTTTTAATATACAATTATTACAATCAGGTAAAATTATAATCAAAGATATTAATGAGATATTAAATGTATTAAAGACAAAATCATTAAAATATAAAAATACTGTATGTATAGGAAGAAGTCATGGCATTCACGCTGAACCAACCACATTCGGCTTAAAATTGGCAAGTTTTTACGAAGAATTTAAAAGAAACAAAAAAAGATTAGAAAGAGCTATTGATGAAATTTCTACATGCGCAATCTCTGGTGCCGTTGGAACCTTTGCTAATATAGATCCAAAAATAGAGTCTTATGTAGCAAAAAAATTAAATTTAAAAATTGAACCTATCTCTACACAAATTATTCCAAGAGATAGGCATGGGTATTATTTTTCAGTATTAGGAATAATAGCTGGTTCAATTGAAAGAGTAGCTACAGAAATTAGAAATCTTCAAAAAACAGAATTGCAAGAAGTGGAAGAATTTTTCGACAAAAAACAAAAAGGCTCGTCTGCAATGCCACATAAAAAAAATCCTATATTGAGTGAAAATTTAACTGGTTTATCAAGAATGGTAAGAAGCTACGTGTTACCAGCTCTTGAAAATATTTCGCTTTGGCACGAGAGGGACATTTCTCATTCTAGCGTAGAGAGAAACATTGGTCCAGATTCTACTATTACGTTAGATTTTGCCCTTTTTAGATTAAAAAATATTTTAAAAAATATGAATGTTTATCCAAAAAAAATGTTAAAAAATTTAAATATAACAAAAGGATTAATATATTCACAAAGAGTAATGTTAGAATTAACAAATCATGGTTTTTCTAGAGAGGAAGCATACAGATTGGTACAAAAAAATGCACAAAAGACTTGGGTAAATAATATGTCTTTCTATGAAAGTTTATCTAAAGACTCATTGATTAATAAAAAGATATCTAATAAAGATTTATCTAAAATGTTTGATATTAACTACCACACTAGAAGAATAAACGTAATATACAAAAGAGTTTTTAAGTAAAATGAATAAAGGAAAAAAACTCTACGAAGGAAAAGCAAAAATTATTTACGAAGGACCTGAAAAGGGCACTGCAATACAACATTTCAAAGATGATGCTACTGCTTTTAACAATCAAAAAAAATCTACTGTCGAAGGAAAAGGCGTATTAAATAATAGAATCTCTGAACATATTTTAAACAATTTAAATCAAGTAGGAATAAAAACCCATTTAATTAAAAGATTAAATATGAGAGAACAATTAATAAAACTCTGCGAAATATATCCAGTCGAATTTATTGTAAGAAATATTGCTACAGGTTCTTTAACAAAAAGATTGGGAATAGCAGATGGAACAGTGTTAAAAAAACCTTTAATTGAATTTTCATACAAAAATGATGATTTGGGTGATCCTGTTATTTCTAGAGAACATATATTAGAATTTGAGTGGGTCAAAGATTCAACAACATTAGATATAATTATTGATCGTTGCTTAAGAATAAATGATTTCATGCAAGGAATGTTTAGAGGCGTTGGAATTAAACTTGTTGATTTTAAACTAGAGTTTGGAAAATCAAATGTTGATAGTGAACTTTTATTAGCTGATGAAATAAGTCCAGATACTTGCAGATTATGGGATGTTTCTAGCGAAAAAAAACTAGATAAAGATAGATTTAGAAAAGACTTAGGAAATATTATCCAAGCTTATCAAGAAGTTGCTAGAAGATTAGGAATAATTCATGAGGAAACTAATATTAGCTCAATCAAATTTGGTAAACCTAAAGCAGTAAACTTAAAGAACAAATAAATTGAAAATTTCAGCAATAGTCACTTTGAAACAAGATGTACTTGATCCTCAAGGTAAGGTCGTTGGACAAACCTTAAAAAATATGGGATATCAAAATATTATTAGTGTTAGACAAGGAAAATATTTTGAAATTCAATTAGATGAAACAAATAAGGAAAAAGCAAAAAAAATTGTAGAAGAAATCGCACAAAAACTTTTAACCAATATAGTTATCGAAGATTGTAAAATTATTTTAGAATAATGAAATCGTCTGTAATTGTTTTTCCAGGCTCAAACTGTGATCGAGATATAGCAGTTGCTTTAGAAAAATCTCAAATTAAAAATCAGATGGTATGGCATAATGAAACAAATTTACCAAAAACAGATTTAGTTGTTTTGCCAGGAGGTTTTTCATATGGTGATTATTTAAGAACTGGTTGTATTGCAAGTAAATCAAGAATTATAAATGATATAATAAAGCACGCCAAAAATGGACGCTTAGTTCTAGGAATTTGTAATGGGTTTCAAATTTTAATTGAGACTGGTTTACTCCCAGGTACTTTATTAAGAAATAAAAGACTTAGATTTATGTCTAAAAATGTCTTTTTAAAAGTAGTTAATACTGAGAATCATTTTTGTTCAAACTACAAAAACAAAAGTATTATTCAATTGCCTATAGCACATAATGAAGGAAATTATTTTGCTAACAATGATCTTTTAAATAAACTTGAAGATAATAATTTGATTGCCTTTAAATACTGTGACGAAATAGGTAACGTTAATAAAAACTCAAATCCTAATGGCTCTTCTAATAATATTGCTGGAATATTAAATCATAAAAAAAATATTTTAGGTATGATGCCTCACCCTGAAAGATTAATTGATCCACTACTCTCTGGAGAAGACGGTTCTCCCTTATTTGAAAGTTTACTCAAATCTTAAAAAAATGAAAATTACAGCAGATTTAATAAAAAAACATGGCATAAAAAATGATGAATATAAAAAAATAATTGATTTAATTGGCAAGGAACCGAATTTATTGGAATTAGGAATTTTTTCTGCGATGTGGAATGAGCATTGCTCCTATAAATCGTCTAAAAATATTTAAAAACTCTTCCAACTAAAAACAAAAAAGTAATCCAAGGCCCTGGAGAAAACGCTGGTGTAGTAGACATTGGAGATGATGATGCTATAGTTTTTAAAATTGAAAGTCATAACCATCCTTCATTTATAGAACCGTACCAAGGGGCAGCAACTGGAGTTGGTGGTATATTGAGAGATGTTTTTACAATGGGAGCACGACCTATAGCTACATTAAATTCAATACATTTTGGCAAACATGATCATCCTAAAACAAAAAACCTTCTCAATGGTGTTGTCGCAGGAATAGGAGGTTATGGTAATTGTATGGGAATTCCTACAGTTGGTGGTGAAGTAAAATTTCATTCTTCTTATAATGAAAATATTTTAGTAAACGCAATGGCTGTAGGACTAGTAAAAAAAAATAAAATATTTTATTCAAAAGCCAAAGGAATTAATCAACCTGTAATTTATGTTGGATCAAAAACAGGCAGAGATGGAATACATGGTGCGAGTATGGCTTCGTCAGAATTTGATGAAGATACAGAAGAAAAAAAACCAACGGTTCAAGTTGGAGACCCTTTCACAGAAAAACTTCTTTTGGAAGCTTGTCTAGAATTAATGAAAGAGAAATCAATTATTTCTATCCAAGACATGGGTGCAGCCGGACTTACTTCTTCAAGCGTTGAAATGGCTTCAAAAGGCAACTTAGGTATTGAAATAAATTTAGAAAAAGTTCCTTGTAGAGAAAAAAAAATGACCCCGTATGAGATTATGCTTTCTGAAAGTCAAGAAAGAATGCTTTTAATATTAAATTCTGGCAAAGAAGAAGAAGCAAAAAAAATATTTTCAAAATGGGGATTAGATTTTGCTGTTATAGGAAAAACTACCAATACTAAAAATTTAGTTCTAAACTTTAATAATAAAGAAGTTGCTAACTTGCCCTTAACTTCTTTATCTAAAGATGCTCCTATTTACAGTAGAAAATGGAAAAAAAACTTAATACCAAAAAAAACAACATTACCAAAAAGTTTAAAATCTTTTAAAATTCTTGATTCTTTAAAAAAAATTTTACAAAGCCCAAATAATTCTGAAAAAAGTTGGGTTTGGGAACAATATGATCATACTGTTATGGGTGATACTGTTCAAAAACCTGGAGGAGATTCAGCTGTAATAAGAATTCATGGAAAAAACAAAGGTATAGCGGCAACAGTTGACTCTTCTGCCAATTATTGTCTAGCACACCCCTTGACTGGAGCTAAACAGGTAGTTTGTGAAACTTGGAGAAATTTAATTTCAGTAGGTTCAGATCCTATTGCTATCACTAATTGTTTAAATTTTGGAAATCCTGAAAAAGATACAATAATGGGTCAATTCGTAGAAACCATAGATGGTATTTCACAAGCTTGTACATATCTTGATTTTCCTGTTGTTTCTGGAAATGTTTCTTTTTATAACGAAACTCAAAACAAATCTATTGCTCCAACTCCAACTATTGGAGGAATTGGTATTATAAAAGATTTAAATCATACTTTAACTAAAAATCTAAAAGAAATTGGAAGTTATATTTTTATAATTGGAAAAACCTTGGGACATTTGCATCAAAGTGAATTTCTTAGAGAAGTAGCAGATATAAAAGATGGACCACCTCCGGAAATTAATCTATTTAATGAAAAAAATAATGGTTTAATATTACAAAAACTCATATCAAAAAATCTAGTCAAATCTGCTCACGATATATCCTCTGGTGGAATGCTAGTGACTCTTTCAGAAATGTGTATGCTGGGCAAAATAGGAGTAAAAATTAAAATTCCTGAAAATGGTATTGGTTTGCATGAATATTTGTTTGGAGAAGATCAAAGTAGATATTTAATTGAAATAAGTGAAAAAAATAAAGATGAGGTTTCTAAAATCTTAAATAAAAATAGCGTTTTTTATGAAATTATAGGAAAAACACAAAAAGATACCATGATTTTAGATAGAGAATTCGATATAAAATTGACAGATCTATATCAATTTAATTCTTTTTGGTTTAAAAATTATTTTAAAGAAAACTGAAAAATTATGGGATTAAAATCAGAAGAAATTAAAAATTTAATTAAAACAGCAATACCCGATGCTGAAATATCTATTCAAGATTTAGCTGGTGATGAAAACCATTACTCTGCGACAATTAAATCAAAAGTTTTTACTGGTAAAAGTAAAATTGAACAGCATAAGATAGTATATAAAGCTTTGGGTGGTAAAATGGGTAATGAATTACACGCCTTGGCATTAAACACAATAGAAAGATAAATTATGGAAGAAGATATTAAAAAACAAATCAATAATGAGTTAGAAAAAAATGAAGTTTGCTTATTTATGAAAGGAACGCCAGATGTTCCTCAATGTGGTTTTTCTTTAGCAGTATCAAATGTTCTTAAGCACTTAGAGGTAAATTTTAAAGGAATTAATGTACTTGAAAATTCAAGTATAAGAGAAGGAATCAAAGCCTATAGTGATTGGCCAACAATTCCTCAGCTTTACATAAAAGGAGAATTTATTGGTGGGTGCGATATTATTAAAGACATGTTTGAAAAAGGTGAATTACAAAAAAAACTAAAAGAAAAAGAAATTAAATTTAAGGAAGCTGTTAATTAATTTATCTACTAAAAAATTTTCTAAGTTTTTTACTTAAATATTTTTTAATTAAAGTTGTAAAAGGTATTTTTTTAAAATTCTCATTTCTTATCTCATTATCAATTATATATTCAATTTTATTTTCCCATGATAATTCTAAAACCAAACTTTCCCTAAATATTGTCTCTAACACTTTTGATGTAGCAACTGTAATAAATGGATCAATTAATTGTTTTTTTTTGGATGCTATTATTTGATTATTTATATCATCATATTTAAACCACCAGATATGATCATCTTTATTTTCAAAAACTAAATTATCGCCAAGTCTCGTGGGTAACTCTATATAGCCCTTGCTCGAAATTCTTTCTAGCTCTTTAATGAAAAATTCAAAATCAACTACATGTTCAATGACGTGACTTGAAACTACATAATCAAATTCTTTGTCTTTAAAAGGTAAGTTTTTATTGCTTATCTTAACAAATTTTTTGTTTTTATAAAAAGAAGAAAGATCTTGAGTATCAGCTATCACCGTAGCATACTTGTTTGCACTATAACCACATCCAATATCAAGAATTTTTAAATTATTATTTTTGCTTAAGTAAGTATTTACAAAATTTATGGATGTTCTCTTTAACAAAATAAAATTTAATTACCTTGAATAATATTCAATTACTAGATTTGGTGACATTATTGTTGGATAAGGCACTTCTTCAAATTTTGGTACTCTAACAAGTTTTGCCTTTTTACTTTTTTGGTCCATTTGAATATAATCTGGCACTTCTCTTTCTTTGTTTACGAGCGCACCTACAATAGAAACAATTTCTTTTGATTTATCTTTTATTTCAATATTATCTTCTTCTTTTACTAAATAGCTTGGAATATTAACTTTTTTTCCATTTACTTTTATATGTCCATGATTAATTAATTGCCTAGCTGCAAAAACAGTTGTTGCAAATTTTGCTCTGTAAATAACTGTATCCAATCTCCTTTCAAGAAATCCAATTAAATTTTCTGTGGTGTTTCCTTTTTTTTGTAAGGCTTTTCTATAAATATTTCTAAATTGTCTCTCATTCATATTTCCATAATAAAATTTCATTTTTTGTTTTGCTTCTAGCTGAGTACCATAATCAGATGGTTTTCCCTTTTTTGCTTTTCCATGTTGTCCTGGTGGGTAATTTCGAGAGTTAAAAGGACTTTTTGGTCTGCCCCATAGGTTTACTTTTAATCTTCTGTCTACCTTATGTTTAGAACTTAATCTTTTTGTCATATTTAATAATACGTGATTTATAAACAATGAAAATCGTTTGTCAATTCAGCTTTTCTTATTAAATTCATTCAAAGTTGAGAAAATGCCTAACAATATACGTATTTCCTGTTCAGATAAATTTGCCCTATAAAATATATTATTTATGTTTCTGATCATGCTATTCCTTTTATGATCAGGCTGCAAAAAACCCTTTTTATCTAGTCTCTCAATTATAAAATTTAAAAATTTATTTACTTCATGTTTTTTAGCTGTTGAACTTTTATAAAAAGACTTATAAGTCGCATTTTTTTTAGAAAAAATTTTAAAAAGTTCATAACAAAAAATTATTGCACTATGTGATAAATTTAATGAACTAAATTTTAAATTGGTAGGAATTTTAACTAAATAATCAGCGTAACTAATTTCGTCATTTGATAGTCCTGATGCTTCTGGACCAAAAATTACTCCGATTTTACCTTTTTTTTTAATATTTTTTTTCAAATCTAAAACAGAAACAATTTTTTTATTCACTTTTCTTATTCTTGAAGTGCTTGCAAAAATTAAATCAAGATCTTTAATTGATTTTTCAATTGAATCATAAACTTTTGTTGATTTTAATATATCTTTAGCGCCAACACATGTTGTTAGTGCTTTTGAGTTTGGCCAATTACATCTTGGATTTACTAATCTTAAATTTTTGATACTAAAATTTTTAATAGCCCTAGCTACTGAACCAATATTTTCACCTAATTGAGGTCTTACTAAAATAAAGTAAATATTATTTAGACTCATCAATTGTTGGCAGGTGCTTTTTCTTTATAAAGTTTGTAATCAAGACTATCTATTAAAGCCTTGAACGAAGCTTCTATAATGTTTGGAGATACTCCTATAGTAAACCAACTTTTTCCTTCTCTGTCTGTGCTTTCAATAGAAACTCTAGTAGTAGCATTAGTTCCCGTGTTTAAAATCCTTACCTTATAATCCACTAGTTTTAAATCTTTTAAGTATTTTGAATATTTGCCAACCTTATCAACATTTGATCTTATAGCATTATCCAATGCATTAACTGGACCGTTTCCATTTCCTTCACAAACAATCTCTTTTCCATCAACTAAAATATGAGCTCTAGCAAAAGAATTAATTTCATCTTTTGAATCTTTTTTAACTGACACATCATACTTAGAAATTGTTAAATATTTAGGAATTTCTCCTAGAAGTCTTCTTGCCAATAGTTCAAAAGATGCATCTGCTCCATCATAAGAATAACCAATAAATTCTCTATCTTTTACCTCGTTAAGCAAAGTTTGAACTTTAGAATCATTTTTATCAATTTTAATTCCATATTTATTTAATCTTGACATTATATTCGATTTTCCTGCCTGATCAGAAACAATAATATTTCTTACATTTCCAACTAAACTAGGATCTATGTGTTCATATGTTTTTGGATCTTTTGCTACAGCAGAAACATGGAGGCCTCCTTTATGCGCGAAAGCAGAAGGGCCAACGTAGGCTGATCTTCTATTTGATTTTCGATTTAAAATTTCATCTAATAATCTTGAACATTCTGTAAGAGTTTTGACTTTTTCTTTATTTATTTTTATTTCAAAATTATTTGAAAAGGATTTTTTTAAAACTAAAGATGGAATTAATGAAATCAAATTTGCATTTCCGCATCTTTCCCCTAGCCCATTAATGGTACCTTGCACTTGTCTTACTCCAGCCAAAACTGCTGTCAAAGAATTTGCTACAGCATTTTCAGTATCGTTATGCGCATGAATGCCAAGATTTTTTCCTGGAATATGTTTTGTAACTTTAGAAACAATTTCTCCTACTTCATTAGGCAATGTTCCTCCATTCGTATCACAAAGTACAATCCATCTAGCTCCTTCGTCGTAGGCAGTTTTAATACAATTTAGAGCATATTCGGAATTTTTTTTGTAACCATCGAAAAAATGTTCAGCATCAAACATAAATTCTCTTTTATTATTGATAAATAATTTTGCTGATTCTTTGATGTTTTCCAAATTTTCCTCTTTACTTATTCCAAGAGCCACATCAACGTGGAAATCCCAAGATTTGCCTACTAAACAAATTGCAGGTGCATTTGTATTTAGTAATGCAGAAAGTCCAGGATCATTTTCTGCACTTCTTCCAGCTTTTTTTGTCATACCAAAAGCAGTAAGAATTGTATTTTCTAACTTTGGAGGTTTATTGAAAAAGGTAGTGTCCAATGTGTTTGCTCCAGGCCAACCACCTTCTAAGTAATCTACACCAAGATTTGATAAGGCTTTTGCTATTTTATTTTTATCATCAATAGAAAAATTAACACCCTCAGTCTGGGCTCCGTCTCTGAGTGTGGTATCAAAAATAAATATCTTTTCTTTGCTCATTTATATTTCCATATAGTTTTGTTTTGTTTATCTTCAATAATAACACCGTTATTTTCTAATTCTTTTCTTAAAATATCTGCTAATTTATAATTTCCTTTTTTTCTAGCATTATTTCTATCCTTAATTTTTTGATTAATAAAGTTTTCATCAATTTTAACTTTTGATTTTTTAAAATTTTCCCATGATTTCTTATCATCTTCAAGCAAGCCGATTTGTTGACAAGCTGATAAAAATTTGACCTTTGATGATTTGTTTCCTTTAGATGAATCTTCAAAAAGTGAATGTAATTTAGCTATATACTCTGGTGTATTTAAATCTTCTTGGAGTGGCTTAAGCACATCGTCATTTAATTCTTCAGGATTTATTTTTTCAAATTGACTGTACCACTTATCCAAAGTGTTTTGACTTTCCTTAATTATTTTTTCATTCCAATCTAGCGGCTGTTTGTAGTGAGAACTTAAAAGGGCTAGTCTTACTACTTGACCATTTACATTTTGCCTAAGTTTATTAATAGTTACAATATTGCCTATAGATTTTGACATTTTTTCTTTATCAAATGTAACAAATCCGTTATGTAACCAATAATTTGCAAAATTTTCGGTCTTATTTGCACAACAAGATTGAGCAATTTCATTTTCATGATGTGGAAAAACTAGATCAAGACCACCTCCATGTATGTCGAATTGCTTACCTAAAAATTTTTCACTCATAACAGAACATTCTAAATGCCAACCAGGTCTACCTCTTCCCCACGGAGAATCCCAACCAGGATCTTTTAAATCCGATGGTTTCCAAAGAACAAAATCAAGTGGATCTTTTTTATATTTCGAAACTTCAACTCTTGATCCTGCTACAAGTTGGTCAGAATTTTTATTTGAGAGTCTTCCATATTTTTTAAAAGACGAAACTGAAAAATAAACATGTTTTTTATTTTCATAAGCATAATTATTTTTTAACAAATTGGAAACCATATTTATCATTCCTTGAATATGTTCAGTAGCTTTAGGTTCAAAAGTTGGATTTAGACAATTTAAATATCGACAATCGTCATGAAAACTTTTAGTTATAGTTTCTGTTAATTCCTTTATGCTTTTCTTGTTCTTTTTAGAAGATTCAATAATTTTATCATCTATATCAGTTATGTTTCTTACGTAAGTTACTTTGCTTTTTCCATATAGACTTTGCAAAAGTCTGAACAAAACATCAAAAACAACTAATGGTCTAGCATTTCCAATATGTGGAAAATCATAAACAGTTGGTCCACAAACATACATGCCAACTTTATTATTGTTGATTGGGACAAATTCTTCTTTTTGATTAGATAAAGTATTAAAAAAATTCAAATTTTTAATCATTTTTCATTTTGCATACGGGAATAGAATTCATTTTATGCAAATTCCTTTTTCTTATTTCTAAATATTTTTTATGATTCTTGTTTAAAGAATCTTTCATAGCTTCTTCTAATTCTTGGTATGACATACCTAACTGATTAACATCAGTTCTGCCATCATCCCATAAACCATCAGTTGGTTGTGCCTCTACAATTTCTTTTAATATTCCTAAATTTTTACCCATTTCCCAAACCTGAGATTTTGTACAATCAGCAATTGGTGAGATATCTACGCCACCATCTCCGTATTTAGTGTAAAATCCAACACCAAAATCTTCCACTTTATTGCCCGTACCTACTACAATACCGTTATTAGAAGCTGCAACTTGATAAAGTGTTACCATCCTTAACCTAGCTCTAGAATTTGCTAAACCGTGTTCATTATTAAACTCTCCTAATGAATTTTTAAAAGATTTAAATACACTATCTAAAGCAATTAAATGACTTTCTACATTTTTAAATTTACTTTTTAGCCAGTCTTGATGCTTTAAACTTAAGTCTTGTTGTTCTTTTATTTGATTTATAGGCATAGAAAGTACTATTGTTTTTTTTCCAGTAAGTGCACAAATAGTACTAGTAACCGAAGAATCAATTCCACCAGATATTCCTACAACCAAAGTTTCTGCTTCTTTAGGCATCGATTTACAATAATCGAGAATCCACTGTTTAATATAATGTATTCTTTCTGATGCTTGCATAAATATTAATATCCTATTCTTAAAATAGATCTTAATAATTAAAATTCAATTATTAAGATACTGCTTGAATAATATTCTTTGAATATTGGGAATTTTTCTTGATTTCATCCGAGATCAAAAATGCAAGTTCTAATGCTTGATTAGCATTAAGTCTAGGATCACAATGTGTATGGTATCTGTGTGATAAATCTTTCTCGGAAATTTTTTGAGCACCACCAGTACATTCTGTGACGTTCTGTCCAGTCATTTCTATATGAAGACCACCAGCATAACTGCCTTCTGCTTTATGAACTCCAAATACCCGTTTAACTTCTTTTACTACATTGTTAAAAGGTCTTGTTTTGAAACCTGTTGCAGACTTAATTGTATTGCCGTGCATAGGATCACAAGACCAAATAACTTTTAAACCTTCTTTTTTTATTGATCTAATTAATTTTGGTAAATGTTTTTCAACATTATCTGATCCAAATCTTGAAATAAGAGTTATTCTTCCAGGCTCATTGTTAGGATTTAAAATATTACAAAGTTTAATTAAATCAGAATCTTTTAAAGTTGGGCCACACTTAATTCCAATTGGATTTTCAATTCCTCTACAAAACTCGACGTGCCCACCATCAGGTTGTCTAGTTCTATCACCAATCCAAACAAAGTGTGCAGATGTATCATGAAATTTTCCAGAAGTTGAATCTATTCTTGTCATCGATTGTTCAAAAGGCAATAGTAAAGCTTCATGAGAAGTATAGAAATTAACCATACGTAATCGTCTATGGTTTTCGGGATTAACTCCACAAGCTTCCATGAAAGCTAATGAATCGCTTATTTTGTCTTCTATCTCCTTAAATTTTTTTCCTTGAGGACTTTTATTTACAAATCCTAAATTCCATAAGTGAACTTTTCTTAAATCAGCAAAACCACCTTGTGAAAATGCTCTCAATAAATTTAGTGTGGAGGCAGCTTGAGAATAAGCTTTAAATAATCTCATTGGGTCTGGTTTTCGTGCTTTTTCACTAAACTCGATTCCATTTATATTATCTCCTAAATATGTAGGAAGCTCTTTTCCATTTTTAACTTCAATCGGAGAGCTTCTCGGTTTAGAAAATTGTCCTGCTATTCGTCCAATTTTAACAACTGGTAGTGAAGCTGAACATGTTAAAACCAAAGCCATTTGTAAAATTACTTTAAATGTATCTCTTATGTTATCCGGATGAAACTCTGCAAAACTTTCAGCACAATCACCTCCTTGTAATAAAAATGCTTTTCCCTCAACCACTTGTGCAAGTGATTTTTTCAAAGATCTCGTTTCTCCAGCAAATACTAACGGAGGAAAAGAAGTTAATTTTTTTAGAACCATATTAAGTTTCTTTTCATCCTCATATTTTGGGATGTGTTTAACTGGATAATTTCTCCAACTATTTAATGTCCATTTTTTCATGTTCAACCTATGGTCTATATAAGGTATATAGTTAAAAAAACCAAGTTAGAATATAAAAGTTAGGTAATAAAATGGCCAAATTTGCAAAAATTATTCAAAAAAATAACGAAAATCTTTTAATTGAAAAATTCATAAGACTATTGAATACAAAAATTCAAAATAATGGGAAAAAAAGATTTTCTTTTGTGCTTACGGGAGGTAATAGCCCAATAAAACTTTATAAAAAACTAGCAAAAAATAAATACATAAAATGGAAGAATGTCGATTTTTTTATCGGAGATGAAAGGTTTGTAAAAGAGACTTCTAAAAATTCAAATATAAACATGTGTAGAAAATATTTACTAAATAAAATCAAAATTACTAATAATCAAATTTATAAAATTTCTACTATTAATAAATCTATTATGGAAAATGCTTCTAACTATGAAAAAAAAATAAAAAAATATTTTTTAAATAAAAAAGTAGTTTTTGATCTTGTTTTATTGGGGATTGGAAATGACGGACATATAGCATCATTATTTAAAAAAGATATTAATAAAAAAAATAACAAAAACGTTATTTTTGTTAAAAGAAAAGACTTTTATAGAATTACTTTAACTTTAGAATGTTTAAATAATAGCAAATCAATATTCTTATGGGCGCCTGGTAAATCTAAATCAAATATTATTAAAAAAATTATTTTAGATAATAAATTTAAATACCCTGCGTCATTTTTAAAAAAAAAAAATAATTTTTTATTCCACTGTAACTGATTTTGCTAAATTTCTAGGTTTGTCAATATCACAATTTTTAAGCGAAGCCACATGATAAGCTAAAAGCTGAAGAGGAATTGTCATAAGGAATGGCGTTAAGTGTTCATTAGTTAGTGGTATTTCTAAAGTAAATCTTACATTCTCGCTAATAATTTTATTATTTTCATTTGTGATTAAAATTACTTTACCTCCCCTTGCTATTACCTCCTGCATATTTGAAATTGTCTTTTCAAAATATCTATCCTTAGGAGCTAAAATTACAACTGGCAAACCTTCTTCAATTAATGCTAGAGGTCCGTGCTTCATTTCTCCCGCTGGATATCCTTCTGCATGTAAATATGATAATTCTTTAAGCTTCAAAGCACCTTCTAAAGCTATAGGAAAAGAAAAACCACGACCTAGAAACATTGCTCCTTTTGCTCTCAAAAAATCTTTCGCAATAATCGGGGCATTATTCTGGCAATAGTCTAATGTTACTTTAATTAAATCAGGAAGTTTTTTAAGATCTTCAATTTTTTTTTCATAATCTGATTTAGATATTTCTTTCCTCACTTCTGAAATTTTTATTGCTAAGATGTAAAGCACTAACATTTGTCCTATGAAAGCCTTAGTAGACGCAACTCCAATTTCTGGTCCAGCATGAATAGGTAAAACAAAATCTGCAGATCTAGCTATCGAACTTTCTACTGCATTGACCACAGAGCAAGTTTTTACCTTATTTTTTTTACAAATATCCAGTGCAGCAAATGTATCTGCTGTTTCACCTGATTGAGATACAAAAACATATAAATTTTTTTTATTAAATTTAATTTTTCTATATCTAAATTCAGAAGCTATATCAATTTCAATTGGAATATTTGTGAGTTCTTCAAACCAATATTTTGCTATAACGCAAGAATGGTATGCTGTGCCACATCCAATTAAAACTACTTTTTGAATTTCTTGGGGACTAATGGGAAAATTATAAAGATTTATATCTTTTCTTAAATGGTCAACATATTCTTTAACACAAGTTTTAGCAGTAACATTTTGTTCATTGATCTCCTTTGACATAAAATCTTTATAATCACCTTTTTCAACAGTACGTTTGTCGTTTGAAAGTGTTAGAATTTCTTTATTTATTTTTTTATTTTGTGAATTATAAAAATCTACCTTATTATTTGATAATATACATACATCGCCATCATCCAAATAAGTGATTTTATTTGTCATAGATTTTAGGGCGTAGGAGTCTGATCCGAGATAGTTTTCTTCAGGTCCATATCCAACCGCAAGGGGGCTGCCTCTTCTAGCCCCAACTACGATGTTATTATATTTTTTAAAGAGGATGCCTAATGCAAAACTGCCATTTAGTGTTTTTAAAGTTTTATTAATTGTTTCTACTAAATCAAATTCTTTCAAAAAATCAGTAAGAAGAAATGTAATAACTTCAGTATCAGTTTGTGATTTAAATTTATAACCCTTTTTTTCTAGATCTTTTTTTAAATCATTAGAATTTTCAATTATTCCATTATGAACCACAGAAACTTCCTCAGAAGAATGTGGGTGGGCATTAACTTGACTTGGTGTTCCATGAGTGGCCCACCTTACATGCCCAATACCCAAAGAACCATTTGATGGGTTTTTAAATAATATTTTTTCCAAATTATCTACTCTACCCGTGCATTTTTTTTCATTAATTTCACCATTAACTATCGTAGCAATCCCTGCTGAATCGTAGCCTCTATATTCTAGTTTTTTTAAAGACTGAATTATATTTGATGCTACTAATTTATTGCTGGCTATTCCTATTATCCCACACATTATTTTCTCTTATAATTTTTAATTTCTATTTGTTTGGCCCTTGTCAATGCAAGAGATTTATTTCTAACACTTTTGGTTAAAACAGATCCTGCTCCAACTATAGCTTTCTTTCCAATTTTAATAGGTGCTACCAGTGAAGTATTTGATCCTATAAATGCTCCATCTAAAATCTTAGTTTTATTTTTCTTTTTACCATCATAATTGCAAGTAATAGTTCCAGCTCCAATATTTACATTCTTACCAACTGTGGAATCG
>Ga0310344_10001505_pt1 | contig 17840 bp, 15 predicted proteins | sample HC15DNA20200_MG_FD_203801 | JGI IMG/M metagenome (GOLD analysis project Ga0310344, IMG submission 203801) | Marine microbial communities from station ALOHA, North Pacific Subtropical Gyre - HC15-DNA-20-200_MG | ecosystem: Environmental > Aquatic > Marine > Oceanic | place: Pacific Ocean: North... | reverse complement strand
AGTCGATGGAGTGTTTCAGTATGATCAAAGTCGATATCGTCAACGACGTCTCACGCACTGCAAACATTACGAAAGTCAAAGCAGAAAAGGCGGTCGATGCCCTGTTTGACGCAATGCGTAGGTCCATGCAGCGTGGCGATCGGATTGAGCTCCGCGGATTCGGCGTTTTCCAAGTGAAACCGCGAAAGCGCGGTATCGGTCGAAATCCCCGCACGGGGAAAGAAGTAAAGATCCCTCCTGGACGCACTATACGATTTAAACCGGGGAAGGATCTCCAAACTATCGAGGACTAGCCTCGGGAATTGCTTACGTGCCGTTCGAGCCTCCATCTCAACACTATCCCTCGTCAGAAGACAGCACATCGTCAATCCAAGTGCCGAGTGTCGCTCCTGAGGTTTCTCAGGTCGAGCCTACGAGTCCCTGGACACCTTTTCCCTGGCTTCATGTCCTGCTCTTTCTCGGAACACTGGGAATGACCATGTATGTCGGCAGTTTTCACTACGCCTCCTTTGCTGCGGACTTTACCAGCAACCTGCCGGACATATCGTTTATTCAAGGCGCATGGTACAGCCTGACGATTCTCGCTATTCTCGGCACCCATGAATTCGGCCATTATTTTGCGTGTCGATATTACCGCCTCGACGCCACCTTACCCTATTTCTTACCCGCACCACTCCCCTTGACCGGAACGGTGGGTGCCGTGATTCGGATCCGCGAACCGATTCGGAACAAACCAATGTTATTTGATATTGGCGCCGCCGGACCCATCGCAGGATTTGTCGTCGCACTCCCAGCATTATTTATCGGGTTGTCATTATCCCGCTTGGTTGTCCTTCCGGACGATTTTGTCGGGATGTCTCTGGGCGAACCGCTGCTTTTTCAATTTGCTGCATCCGTGATCTGGGGTGACATCCCTGAGGGATACACCATCAACCTACACCCCATGGCGCTTGCCGCCTGGATTGGGCTCTTGATTACCGCACTCAACCTATTTCCGATCGGGCAACTCGACGGCGGCCATATCGCCTACGCTGCACTGGGGACCTGGGCAACCTCACTTAGTCTTGTGACGGCCGGCATCATTATCGGCCTTGCTTTTTTTTCCAGCAGCTGGATTCTGTGGGCGATTCTTATGATCACGATGCTTATTTTTCTTGGGGCCCGTCATCCAAGAATCCCGGATGAACATATACCGCTTGATCCCACACGCCGCTGGCTTGCCATCGCCACCGCGGTAATCTTTGTTCTCTGCTTCACACCCGCGCCTATTGAAGTCATGGAAATTCTGACGACGCCCTAAACGTAATTTTTGCGGTAAAACTAAATGAATCTCAGAGTACCGAAAGCGGATCAATATCAACTGTAATTCTTCGTTTCAGCGTCGGAGAATGCTCCAACGCTGCCTGCACCGCCTCTCTCATTACCCTCCGATGCGTCCCTTTAAGAAAAAGCTGAGCCCGATGTTCTCCACGTATACGAGTCATCGGGGCCGGGGCCGGTCCCAAGACCTGATAACTCCGCTTCTCTCGCCGCAAAGTCCTCGCTAATGCGGACGCATCCTGCAACGCCTGATCCACTGAATGCCCACGCACGACTACGTTCACCATGGCGACAATCGGCGGATACTCCATGCTCTTTCGAAACATGAGCTCTGCATTAAAAAACGGTGTGTACTCTTGGCGGCAGGCAAACCCAATACTGTAATGGTCAGGATAGAACGTCTGGATAATGGCCTCACCAGCTCGCTCGCCACGGCCGGCACGCCCGGCAACCTGGGTCAATAGTTGAAAATTACGTTCGGCCACTCGGAAATCTGCGAGACCTAATCCCACGTCAGCAGAAATTACCCCCACCAATGTCACGGCAGGAAAATCATGTCCCTTCGCCACCATTTGCGTGCCAACTAGAATGTCAATTTCCTGCGCTGCAAACCGATCAAGGATAGTGTGCATCACACCACGACGCCCTACAGTATCGCGATCGAGGCGGGCCACGCGTGCCCCTGAGAATCTCGCCAGAAGGTCCGCTTCAATCCGCTCTGTCCCGAATCCTACGGTATCAAGAAACTCACCAGCGCAGTCAGGACAGGCGGCCGGCTTCCTCAACGAATAGTTACAATAATGACACCGCACACGACCCGCCGCCCTATGGAACGTCAAGGACACACTGCAGTTTGGACACTGCATCGATTGCCCACAGTGTCGACACAACACAGCGGCCGAAAACCCTCGACGGTTCAGGAGTACTAGGGACTGCTCGTTTCGCTCTAAACGGTCTGCAATGGCATCTTCCAAAGCGGTACTGATCCGCGCCTCAGGCCCTCGAGTCACCAGTTCTGTTCGCATATCCACCACGGATACAGCAGCAAGTGGCCGCTCCAATACCCGCTGAGTCAGCACGACTCGTTCGTACCGTCCCGTCTCTGCATTGTGGTAACTTTCCATTGACGGCGTGGCCGAGCCCAAGACAACTAAAGCCGCGGTTTGCTGTCCTCGCATCACCGCCACGTCGCGTCCGTGATAGCGAGGCGTATCTTCCTGTTTATACGACGCATCGTGTTCTTCATCAACGATGATAAGACCGACATTCTCGACCGGCGCAAACACACATGACCGCGTCCCCACCACAATATCGATGTCACCACTGCGAATGCGATGCCATTGATCGTGTCGCTCTCCGTCGGACAGTCCGCTGTGTTGCACTGCCACCCTATCTGTACCACTGTCCCGAAACGCCCGCACAACCGCAGGGGTCAGAGCAATCTCCGGCACGAGCACAAGCACCTGTCGCCCCTGCTTTAGCACATGGGCGGCAAGATGAACATACACGGCCGTCTTACCGCTTCCTGTCACGCCATGCAGCAGGGCAACTTGAAATTTTTGACTATCCGACAAACTTTTCAACGAGGTCAGCGCGACCCTTTGTTCGTTGGTCAGATCCGACACAGGTGGAACCGTCGATCCGATGACACGCTCATCCATGAACGGATCGCGATCAACCTTCTTGGTGGTCAAACAAACGAGACCACGATCTACGAGTCGCCGCACCGTGCCCCCCGTGATCCCCTGCTTGGCTAATACCTTCATCGGGATCCCATTCGGCAATTTTTCAAGTTGTGCCAACGCTTCTCGCTGCCGTATACCACGAATCGGAAGGGCGCGACGAGAATCAGCCAGAACCGCTTGCCCTTCTTCCGTAAGGGTAGCAACTCGTATCGTCTTAAACGTCGACTTGCGGCGTTGCACCGCGGTACGCCCCCACATTAAGGGCGGCATCACCGTACCCACAGCATCACCAGGGCCGCAGGCATAATACTCCGCGACCCACAATGCTAGTTTCAGAATCTGTGGAGGAATTAATGCATCCCGATCAAGACAACTAATAACATCTTTGACCTCGGTCGAATCAGAATTGGTCGGAAATCCAAGCACACATCCGACAACCTCTCGGGAGCCTAAGGAAACGCGCACACGTGCGCCCACCTTGGGCATGTCCAAGTCATTAGGTATTCGGTAGGTCAATGGCGGCAAAAGAGGAACTGGGACAGCAATTGACACATACCGGGCCATCAACCATTACCTCGCCTGCAGCATGGCACGTACTTTTTTCATGTCCTCCCAGACATCCCGCTTCCGATCCGGACTCCGCAGCAAATAGGCTGGGTGAAATGTTGGAATTAGCTGAGCCCCCCGGTAGTCATAAATGCGGCCACGAAGCTTGGAAATGGGCTCCTCCGATTCTAGTAACGTATGCGCTGCAAAGGACCCAAGTGCCACAATCACACGCGGTTGTATCACATCGATCTGTGCAAATAAAAATGGCTGGCAGGTTTCAACTTCGTCCGGCTCAGGGTTACGATTTTCTGGCGGTCGACACTTAATCACATTCGCGATGTAAACGTCCTCTCTCGTCAAATCAATTGCTTCGATAATCTTAGTGAGCAATTGCCCGGCCCGTCCCACAAACGGTACCCCTTGCTGATCTTCGTCACGACCGGGCGCTTCTCCCACAAACATCAACGCCGCGTCCGGGTTTCCATCTCCGTATACAAGATGATTACGTCCGGCATGAAGCTTGCATCGTGTGCATTCCCCAAGTTCGTCCCGGACCTCCGCCAAGCTTGTCACCTCAGCTGCCTCCGTCGCGTCACCTACCACTAGTTCCGTTTGCTCGTCTCCTAGTCGCATACGCCATCGTCGGTCACGACTTACGCCTGTGACACCAAGCTCCTGAAATAACCGCAGATGGTCTCTTAGCTGTTCGGAGCGTGTCATTACTACTCCGTGCTGACTGGAACCACACGATCAAGCAATGCGTGAAGTCGATCAAGAATTACACGCGCCAACTGACGTTTATGCCGTAACGAAATAACTTCGACATTATCTGCTGTGATCAAAGAAGCCGCGTTCGTAGCACTTTCAAACCCAACACCAGGCTGAGAAATATCATTCGCAACGATCAGATCCGCATTCTTGACCCGCAATTTTTCACGGGCCCTTGAAACTAGATCGGATGTCTCAGCAGCAAATCCAATTAACACGGGTGCGGAACAGCCCGCTCGTTGCCCTCCCAGCTCAGCCAAGATGTCTGGAGTACGTGTCAGCGTAACCGTAAGCTCATCTGATTCTTTTTTAAGCTTTTCAGGATTAGGACCAGCTGTTGGTGTATAGTCCGCCACCGCCGCGGCCATCACGACCGCATCAACCTCATTCACGTGAGAGAACACGGCGGCATGCATCTCCTGGGCGCTCCGAACTGGAACCACTTCAACTCCCGTGGGTGGCTCGAGTAATGTCGGGCCCGTGATGAGTACGACTCGGGCCCCACGAGCCGCCGCCTCAGCGGCAACAGAAAATCCCATACGTCCGGTTGCCCGATTGCCCAAGTACCGCACTGGATCCAAGTCCTCATAGGTTGGACCAGCTGTCACTAATACCGTTTTTCCTGACAACTCTGCTCGAGGACGCAACAACTCTTGTGCCGCGGTCACGATATCCTCTGCCTCCGCCAGACGTCCTTTTCCTGTCCACCCACAGGCAAGGTAACCTTCACCCGGTTCCACCACGTGCACCCCTCGCTCATACAGGCATTTCAAATTGTCTTGAACAGCCTGATGCATCAACATGTTGGTATTCATGGCGGGTGCCATAAGTACTGGTGCCTGGGTGGCAAGGTACAACGATGAGAGAAAATCATCCGCGATGCCGTGAACAAATTTTCCGATTACATTGGCCGTCGCTGGAGCCACAATGAACAAATCGATCTCAGAAGCCAAAGCAATATGCTCAATGTCGGCATTCGCATTGGGTTGAAATTGATCAGTAATGACCGACCGACGGGTAATTGCTTCAAACGTAACTGGACCAACAAAGCGGCAGGCAGCCTTGGTCATTACTGCCGTAACTTCGTGCCCCTCTTGTTGCAGTCGACGCACAACATCAACAGATTTGTAGGCACTTATACCACCCGTGACTCCAAGTGCAATTCTGGCCATAATTAGTCACCTATAACCTGAAAGGCTGACAGTATCTCATCAACCGTTTCATTCACAACAGCCGCCCGGGATCGCTCCGCCACGACAATACTCTGCAGCTGTTCCACACAGCGACCAATCTCATCATTCACGACCACATAGTCGTACCCATCAGACTGCGCCACTTCTTGCCTCGCCGTTTCGAGACGCGTTTGTAATTCCTCTTCTGTCGCATCCTGGCCGCTGCGTTGCCGCAATCGCGTCTCAAGCACCTGATGCGATGGGGGAAGCACAAAGATGGTAATCGCATCATCGGAACGCGAGCGGACCTGTTTCGCGCCCTGCACATCGATTACCAGCACCACGTCGTGGCCCTCAGATCGATACCCGTTAATCGCGGAACGACTGGTTCCATACCGATGCCCAAAAATGTGCGCCCATTCTAAAAACCCGTCTCCCTCAACCATTTCCGTAAACTGCTCATCACTGACAAATGTATAGTCAACACCATCCACTTCGCCAGGGCGAGCAGGCCGCGATGTGTACGAACGAGACATTACGATACCAGGAACACACTCAACCAATCGCTTAATTAAGGTCGTCTTACCCGTACCAGACGGTGCCGATACAATAAATAACAATCCCTGTGACATGCCTTACTCCACGTTCTGCACTTGCTCGCGAAACTTTTCAAGCTCCGCTTTGGCAGTAACTACCAAGGTTCCAAGTTGCTGCCCTTCTGCCTTGGATCCAATCGTATTAATTTCGCGATTCATTTCCTGAATAAGAAAATCAAGTTTTCGTCCGCAGGCAGTGCCATTCGTTGCAAGATCATGAAAGTGCTCAAGATGTCCCCTCAAACGTGAAACCTCTTCATGAATATCTGACCTCGCAACCCACTTAACGACCTCCTGAGCGACCAAACCAGGATCGGTTTCCACAGAACCTCCCAAATCGCCAATACGCTCTATCAGTCGCTCTCGTAATGTAGCGTCTCCAGTCTCCGCTTCCAAGACAATTTGCTCAACTAGTGCTTTCAACACCGACGCCCGTTCATCTAGATCTCGCTTCAGAATTTCACCTTCCCTGGCGCGCATGCGGTCTAAATCCACGAGGGCAGCTCTGACCGCCTCCATTACCCCCTCACGCACCCTCGTCCACACCGCTTCATCAACCGCCTCCTCGTTCACGGTTACCACCTGTGGAAATTTCAACAATTCGCCTGCACTCAAACCTGCGTCTAGTGCCGTTTTTCCTTGAATCTCATCAATCGACTTAGTTAAAGCAGCTACGAGTGCGTGGTTGACTGAAACCCGAATCGGTGCATCGACAACCAGTCGCCCAGTCAGGGTTAACTCGATGCGCCCGCGCTGCGCCAATTCCTGCACTAACGTCCGCAGGGGTTGCTCAAAGTCAGCAAATAAGTGCGGCACACGAAGTTGGATGTCCAAGTATCGGTGATTCACGCTCTTGACAGCCACACTTAAACTGATATCCTCGTCTTCCCTGGCCACCGATGCAAATCCTGTCATCGACTTAATCATGCGGATCCGGCTCCAAGATCAGTTTGCGCCCGATCTCCGTCGGCGAACATATCGGTATCCACTCCACTCCGATCAAATAACTGCAGCGAATACAATTTGGCATATAGACTGGCTGGCTGCGCCAACAGCTCCTCGTGGCGTCCCGTCTCTCGCACACAACCTTGATCAAGAACAATAATTTGATCTGCCCGTCGCACGGTCGACAACCTATGGGCGATTACAAAGGCTGTTCTATCGCGCATCAATAGTGCCAAGGCATCCTGTACAAGCAACTCTGATTCTGCGTCCAGTGAGGATGTCGCTTCATCAAGAATGAGAATCGGAGAATTTCGGAGCAAAGCTCGCGCAATCGCCAAACGCTGACGTTGCCCCCCGGACAACCGCTGGCCTCGCTCACCAATCAACGTATCGTATCCATTCGGAAGAGTCACGATAAATTCATCCGCGTGAGCGGCTTTCGCTGCCGCAACAATCGCGGTACGTTCAGCCGTTGGTACGGCGTAAGCAATGTTGTTGGCAATCGAGTCATCAAACAACACGGTGTCCTGTGTCACAATACCAATCTGTGCGCGTAGGGACTGCAATGTCACCTCTCTGATATCAACTCCATCAACCGTAATGTTACCTGCAGTCACGTCATAAAATCGTGGCACCAAATTCACGAGAGTAGTTTTTCCCACACCACTCAACCCCACAATTGCGGTAACCTGACCTGCCGGCACCTTAAACGACACGTGCTCCAATACACTTTCATCCCCTCCATCACTGTACCCAAAACTGACATCATTAAACGTAATGGCATCGGTCAACGGTGCCAGTGAAATCGCGTTCGCTTTGTCCTTTGTTTCACTATGGGTATCGATCGTCTCGAACACTCGTTCTGATGCAGCAATCGCCTGTTGAATATTGGCGTTGACGCGACTGAGTTTCTTAATTGGTCCATACATTAATAAGAGTGCCGCCACAAAAGACGTAAACTCCCCAGAGGTCAACGCACCCTCCGCGATCTCTCGACTGCCGTACCACAACACACCAACAATACCAAAGGCACCAAGCCATTCCATTAGTGGCGGAAGCACAGAAACAGTGCTGGTAACTTTCATGTTCGTTCGATAGAGACGTTGGGACGCCTCATCGAAACGATTTTGTTCATATCTTTCTCCTGAAAAAGCTTTAACAATACGATGTCCTGAGAATGCTTCAGCCGATATATGCGATAAATTTTCAAGTTCTTCTTGGCTCCGACGAGTTGTCCGACGAACCCGTTGGCCTAGGCGGGCAAGTGGATAGACAACCAGTGGTGCCCCCGTCATACAGACCAATGCTAACCCTGCATCGTAATATAAAAGAAGCGCCGCATACGCGACCAAAGTAACTGACTCTCGCAACAGATCTCCTAATGTCTCTGCTACAACCTGTTGAATGCGATTGATGTCGTTAGTGATTCTTGACATCAGCCCACCCGTAGTACGGCGGGAAAAAAATCCAGCGGATTGGCCTAAGATGTGACCGAATAATTGACTTCGCAGGTCACGGATCAATCGTTGTCCCACATCCGTCATTAGATAGATAGAAAAATACGCAGCTGCACCTTTCAAAATGCTAAAGCCGATGATGGATGAGACCACCCATACGAATCCATCTCCAGTAGGCAACACCTGATCAAAGATGGGTTTAAACTGGTAGGCAAGAGCCCCAGACGCTCCAGCATAAACTATCATCGCTAAGGCCGCGCCCGCGAAACGTCCCCGATAAGGGTAACCGTACCTATAGAGTCGGAGAACCGGATTCACGAAGTTTGTCACTCCTAGTTATCTACGAGTTTACATTGGTGCGGTACCCATCTGGATGGGTCTGGTACCAACGCCACGCTGTCTCGACAATTACGTCAAGGTCGCTATACACAGGTTTCCACTTCAATTCAGATCGCGCACGTACACTGGACGCCAGAAGCACTGCAGGATCACCTGCCCGACGCGTCCCCACAGTGCAAGGAACACGGAAGCCAGTCACACGTTGAACGGATGAAATCACTTCCTTCACAGAGAAACCCCGACCATTTCCGAGGTTATATGTTGCCGACGGCCCGTCGTCTTCAAGAACCGTGAGCGCTCCGATATGAGCTGCTGCAAGATCCTCCACGTGAACATAATCTCGCTGACACGTACCGTCCGGAGTAGGATAGTCGTCGCCGAAGATCACGAGCGACGATTGCCGTGCAGCAGCTAGCAGTGCTTTGGGAATTAGATGCTCCTCTGGATTATGATCTTCTCCTAATTCACCTGCTGGATCTGCGCCAGCAGCATTGAAGTACCGCAAACAGATTGACTTCAGACCATGCGCCCGCTCAAAATGTGGTAATGCCTTTTCAATGGAAAGTTTACTTTCTCCATAAGCATTAATTGGCTTGGTTCGGTGAGTCTCGGTCAGAGGCACCTCTTCGGGCTCCCCATACACAGCGCACGTGGAGGAAAACACTAGATGCTGCACTGACTCCCCGACAATCGTGTTTAGTAAGTCTATGGTCTTGCTAACGTTGTTTACATAATAACTTCCAGGGTGTTTTACAGATTCTCCTACTGACAGCCAACCGGCAAAATGCATCACAGCCGTGACGTCATACTGTCGGACAAGTTTTTGCACTAGATCGGTATCAGCAATATCCCCCACCACCAAGGGAACCTGCCGAACTGCCTCACGATGACCGGCTTCAAGGTTGTCAAGTACGACCACGTTACGATCAGCCTGGTGCAATGCCTTCGCAACGTGACTACCGATATAACCCGCCCCTCCGGTAACCAGGACCGTACCCATTATCTTCCTATCGAAATATAGGTAAATCCTTCTGAATTCATTTGGTCACTCTCAAAAAGATTACGCCCATCAAAAATGGTTGGAGAACGCATTAACAATTTCATTCTTGAAAAGTCAGGTTCCCGAAATTCATTCCACTCAGTCACAATCACTAAGGCGTCTGCGCCTTTTAACGCATCATAGGCCGCTTCTACAAATCGAACCCGTTTGTCCATTACTTGCCGAGCTGCCACTTCGGCCTGAGGATCATAAGCTACGACATGGCCACCCTTCTTGAGAATCCCGTTAGCAATGACCACAGATGGAGCTTCCCGCATGTCGTCTGTCTTTGGCTTGAAAGCAAGACCCCACAACGCAATCCTCTTACCCTTTAAAGATCGAAAGTGCGAAGTCATCTTATCCACCAAAAGAGATTTCTGTGCTTTATTAACGGCTTCAACCGATTCGAGAATGCGACACCGATAACCTTTATCCTTTGAAAATTTTACAAGTGCCTTCACATCTTTCGGAAAGCAACTTCCTCCATAACCAGCGCCGGGAAAAAGAAAAGCAGGACCAATTCGACTGTCAGCCGCTATAGCGCGCCGGACTTGATCTACATCTCCAGAATAACGTTCGCAGACATTAGCAATCTCATTCATGAACGAAATTCGAGTCGCGAGCATTGCATTCGCAGCATATTTAGACAACTCCGCACTCGCACAATCCATCACCATAACCGGAGCACCTGTTCGAGTAAACGATGCATAAAGTGAACGCATAAGGTTGGCGGCTTTCTGGTCTTCCACGCCAATAACAACACGATCGGGCCTCATAAAATCTTCAATTGCGGCACCCTGCTTTAAGAACTCAGGATTGCTAACGACACTAAACGAATGATTAGTTTCGCGACGGATTACCTTGCGCAAACGCTCCGACGTCCCGGCTGGAACCGTACTCTTTGCAACAATGACTTTATACCCATTCATTGAACGAGCAATATCTCTGGCCACCTCTTCGACATGACTCAGATCTGCTGATCCGTCTTCATCTGACGGAGTACCTACAGCTATAAAAATAATTTGAGACACCCTCACAGCCCGTGATAAAGCTGTAGAAAACACTAATCGTCCCTCATTCTGATTACGAGAAACGATCTCTTTAAGACCTGGCTCATAAATCGGAATCTTGCCCCGTCTCAAAGCTCTAATTTTCGAGGTATCGTTATCGACGCAAATGACTTCGTTACCGTTTTCGGCGAAACAGGCCCCAACTACCAGTCCGACATATCCTGTTCCAACTACTGCAATCTTCATTTCCAGTGCCCCTGCCTATTATGACGCACGAAACTTCCAACGGTACCATGCGTCTCTACCACTGTCAATATACTGATTATCAAGGACTTATACTGTTTACAGTTTATTAACGGCAAATCGTCTCTTACGAAGCCTGTGCTACCATTTGAGTCCATACGGGTGTGCGTGTTCTCATTGATTACCGTCCTGCTCTTCGCACTCGAACTGGTGTCGGAGAGTGGGTACACAGTCTCGTGGCCGCCATGGCCAAACTTAAAACTCATGACTCAAGTCATCTTGGAACCGATCTAACTATCTTCAGTAGCTCATGGAAAGATCGACTGCGCCCTTCGTTTCCACAAACCGTGTCAACGGTCGACCGTCGCATACCGGTGCGGGTTCTTAACTACTGCTGGCATCACTTGGAATGGCCAAGCGTGGAACTTGTTACAGGAAAACACTTCGATATCGTTCATTCTCCTCACCCTCTGCTGATGCCAACACACAATGCAGTTCAGTTGATCACAATTCACGACCTCAACTTTCTGGACAAACCAGACTTCGCCGAAGGCGAGATACGAAGAGACTATCGAAGTCTAATCAAACAACATGCTCAGAGAGCAGCCAGAATTCTTGTTCCCTCATCCTACACAGCCTCACAGGTGACAGAAAGACTTAATATTCCCGCTGATAAGATTACACTGTGCCCAAACGGTGCTCCTGCGTGGACACCGCGCACAAAATGCCCGGCGAATGGTCACATTTTATTTGTAGGCGCTATCGCGCCGAGAAAAAATATTAAAACACTCTTAAGTGCGTATAGGGAACTAATTGCCCGTAATAACGATTGCCCCAATCTGGTACTTGCTGGACCAGTTAGTGAGAAGGGACGGCCGTGGCTAGACGAGATTAAACGACCTCCATTTATTAATCGAGTTAGCCACACAGGATACCTAACTCGAGATCTGTTAAAAAAGTACTACGACAATGCTCTTCTGCTGGTACTGCCGTCTTTTGACGAGGGCTTTGGATTACCAATACTAGAAGCAATGACCCTTGGAATTCCTGTGATAGGCTCAGACCGTGGCGCCTTGCCAGAACTCATCGGAAAGGCCGGCATATTAGTTAATCCATTAGAACCGTCAGACTTAGCCACTGCGATGGAAAAATTAATTAATGACAGCACGTTACGAGAAACCTTTAAAAAAGAGGGATTTCTCAAAGCGAAAATGTATAGTTGGGAGAACTCTGCCAAAATCTTATTAGACACCTATGGCAAAGCTCTTAGCACTTGGAAGCACCAGAAAATCTGACATTCGCCACAACAGACATGCGTATCGGAATTGATGGTCGTGAATTAATAAACCAAAGAACGGGCGTAGGGCGATATCTCTCTGCTCTGTGTACAGAGTGGCTCAAATCATCAAAACAACTCCACGAATTCTTCTTATACACTCCGCGATCAGTGCATAACATCGCTGAACTTGGGTCTCCATTCGACAATATACCGTCACAAGTTTTTACACACAGAACGGCCGAAGGCACCGGCAACTCGTGGTGGGAGCAAGTAGCCCTACCACGTATTGTCACGGCAGATAATGTAGATGTATTTTTTGCACCTTCGTATTCTGCCCCCTTACGCCTCAGAACCCCTTACGTTGTCACAATGCACGATATTTCATTTAGTGCCCATCCCGAATGGTTTAAATGGCGTGAGGGACTTCGCAGAAGATGGCTAGCTGACTGGTCGATGAAGCAAGCTTCTTCGATTATCACGGTATCGAATTTTTCAAAAACTGAAATCATGAGATGGTTTGATATCTCCGAGGATCGAATACATGTAATTCCTCATGGAATTGATACAGAACTAAAAAAAGACAGCTCAGAAAGAGAAAACTTAATCTTGTACGTTGGTTCAATTTTTAATCGGCGAAATCTTCCAACACTTATTCACGCGTTTAGCAAAGTCGTTTCTGCAGTAAAAAAAGCTAGACTGACGATCGTGGGAGCTAATCGGACGTACCCTCGTCAAGATCTACACGCCATGATAGCGCAGCACAATATTCAACAACATGTACAACTCGAGACATATGTTTCTGACAACGCACTAAGAACACTGTATAAGCGCGCCAAAGTGTTTGTTTTCCTGTCTGAATACGAAGGATTCGGGCTCCCCCCATTAGAAGCATTAACTGCAGGAGTACCAACAATCGTCGGAGACAATTCCGTTGCGCGTGAAATCTATGGGAATGCGAGCCTATTTGTCCAACCGCACGACGTCAACGCTGTTGCCACCGCTATGATTAATTTATTAACAGACGATCCTTTGCGCCAGCGTCAAACATTAAATGCGGCCCCCATACTAGAATCATTTAACTGGGCGACGGCTGCCGCTAACACACTTGAATTACTCGAACACACCGCGCAAATAAAACAATGAACGATTTATCGATCATTATCGTCAGCTACAATACATGTTCACACCTAGATGCATGCCTTAACTCTCTCACTACCTATTCACCTCAATGTAAATATGACATCACCGTGGTCGACAACGGCTCGACCGACGGCAGCATCGAGATGATTCGATCAAAATGGCCAAACATTCGCCTCATTGAAACAGGTCGTAACCTTGGGTACGCAGCCGCTAATAACCGGGGAATTCGAGAAACTGAGGGTGAGTTTATTCTTCTGTTAAACAGCGACACTATCGTTCACCCCGAAACAATTGATCTGCTTGTCAAACAATTGAAACAGCGAACTGATGTCGGAATAGTGGCTCCATTGATTGCAGACAGTAACAGCGAAATCGAACTGTCCCACGGGAGAATGATTAACCCTTGGAATTCAACGTGGCAAAAGTTAAAGGAATACTTACTGCGACAGCGATTCCCGCTGATTTCAAAATGGGTCGCTCGCTCTATATCAAAAACACAGTTTACTGACTGGGTCAGTGGAGCCTGCTTACTAGTTCGCCGAAATGATGCACTACAGGTTGGATTGCTTGATGAACGATTCTTCCTATACGTCGAAGATGTCGACTTTTGTTCATCTATTCGCGCTTTAAACAAAAAAATTCTTTATTTCACATTTAGCACAATAACCCACTATCGAGGCCAATCGAGTCTTGGAGTGACTACCCATAAAGCTTATCGGCAAAGCCTAATGAGTTTCTATGCCAAGCATCACCCTGGCTGGCTTCCTGTTCTTCGTTTTTATTTATGGGTAATAAATGACCTTCCGCCTCGTCGCTAATCGAACGCAACTCATCTGAACTCTTCCACCTAATCGACATTACCTGATCCCACCAATCCGAACGTCCTGCTATAGTGACACATCTTGCGAATAGCAATAGATGCGCGAAAATGGGATGACTTCGGAATTGGAACCTATCTGAGAAATTTCTTGCGAGAACTTGCTCGTATAGATACTGACAGTGAATACATTTTGTTGTGCCGGCCAGACGACCATCAACACGTCAAATCTCTTGGAAAAAATTTCCAACCTGTACTAGATACTTCTTCCCAATATTCAATAAGAGAGCAATTAACTGTTCCTTTTCACGTCGGACGGGCTGGGGTAGATCTATTCCATAGTCCTCATTACGTCTTACCATTGCTGACTCCCAGTCGATCCATAGTAACGATTCACGACTGTATTCACCTGATATTTCCACAATACTTAAAACAACCGATGGCTCATACATACGCCAGGCTGATGTTCTGGACCGCGGCACACCGGGCCAAAAGAATCTTGACCGTCTCAGAGGCCTCTAAAAGTGACATTCTTAGATTCTTTGGAATACCAAGTTCTAAAGTTACTGTAATTCATAATGCTATCGATGAACGTTTTTATCTGGAACCTAACGAAGAAGACCTCGTGCGAGTGCAAGAACGATACCAACTCCATGATCCGTTTCTCATGTACGCGGGTAATGTCAAACCACACAAAAATCTTGAAAGGTTAATTGATGCTTTCGTTATGATTCGACACGATGGTTACGGAGACCTCAAGCTATTGATTACCGGTAGCGAAATTTCAAAATACACGGAGCTAAGACGAGCAGTACATCGTTACAATCTGCATAAACATGTTCGCTTTCTCGGTTACCAATCCGAAAAGACTCTCGCTGCACTCTACCGACTAGCAAGCGTCTTTGTATTTCCTTCTCTCTACGAAGGATTTGGGCTCCCACCTCTTGAAGCGATGGCAAGTGGGACACCTGTAGTAGCTTCTAATGTTTCTTCCTTGCCAGAAGTTGTCGGAGATGCGGCTGTTTTAGTAAATCCCTACGACCCACGCTCGATTGCTGAAGGTATCCAAAAAGTTTTAGTCGACCAATCACTAAGAGAAACGTTGATTAAGAAAGGAGCTATTCAAGCAAGATCATTTTCTTGGCAAGAATCAGTTAGGAAACTTCATCGAATCTATAAAGAGATAGCCGATTCATAAACACCAGTGCACAACATGAACAAGGACTCTTATTTGGAACCAACTTCGGTCGACATCTCGGTGGATGCAATAAATCTTCGTGGGGCGAAAGTTGCCTTAGTGCATGATTGGTTAACGGGAATGCGCGGCGGAGAAAAAGTGCTCGAAGCGCTTCTACAACTGCTCCCTCAAGCTCAAATTTTTACACTTCTGCATGTTCCTGGAACCGTTTCTTCGTTTCTTGAGGCAAGCAAACCAAAAAAGTCTTTTATTCAATCCCTTCCCTGGGCCTACCAGCATTACCGCCGATACATTGGTCTTTTTCCAACCGCGATCGAGCAGTTCGACCTCGACAAATTTGATTTTGTAATTAGCACCAGTCACTGTGCTTCTAAATCGGTTGTGGTTCCTGGACGAGCACATCATCTATGTTATTGCTTTACACCAATGCGTTACGCTTGGGATCAATTTGATGAATATTTCGGACCTGATCGAGTAGGGACGATTCAAAACACCTTATATCGCCACGCATTTAATAGATTAGCTAGATGGGATGTTAAGACGGCGACCAGGCCAAATCAATATATCGCAATTTCTGACTATATTGCAGATAGAATTCACCGATACTATAAACGAGAGTCCCAAGTGATCTATCCGCCGGTAGATACAGAGTTTTATTATCCCAAGAGCTCCAGAGACAAATCGTATTTCTTAATCGTCTCGGCCTTGGTGCCATATAAGCGCATTGATTTAGCCATCGAAGCGTGTCGTCTTGCTAAAGCACCTCTGCGTATTGCAGGTGACGGACCAGAACTTGATCGTCTCAGAAAACATTCTGGGAAGAATGTTGAATTTATGGGATCATGTACCGACGATGAAATACGGGAGCTTTATTGCCACGCCAAAGCTCTCTTGCTTCCTGGCGAAGAAGATTTTGGAATAGCTCCAGTTGAGGCTCAAGCCTGCGGCACACCCGTCATAGCATTTGGAAAAGGCGGCGCAACGGAAACAGTCTCTGATGGCAATACAGGCATCTTAGTCCGCGAATCTACGGCCGCAGCATTTTCAGAAGCGATTCAACGAGTGGATGAATTTAATTTTGACAGCACACTTATCCGTAAGAATTCGCTCCGTTTTTCGTTAGCAAGATTCCATAGTGAGATGAGAAAAAAGATTGAAGAAATACTAGATTCAGCGAAAGGCTTTTCCTAATGTTTTCACGGCTACCTAAGTTTCTTATAGTCACGCAAATCATAGGCGACAGCCTTCTAGGAATGACTGCATTTGCGCTCGCTTATTTTTTACGCTTTGAGAGTACTTTATTTCAGATTCCGAAGGGTACCCCCGCCTTTGAACAGTACCTCATCCTGATTCCGTTTATTGGACTTCTTGTCCCGTTTTCATTCTATCTGCAAGGGGCCTATAACATTCGTCGCAACAGAGCTCGCGTCGACGATTTTTTTTCAGTTCTAGTCAGCAACATATTTGTCGTCGTTATTGGCATTGTAGGCACTCTTTACTTTCAAGTTTACGTCGCAGAAGCCCAGACTCGCTCCGCGGGCACTTATGAGATCTCTCGTCTCGTTTGGTTATTTTTTCTGAGCACTAATATAGCCTTGACCTATTTTTTTCGCGAAACCTTGCGAACCATTGTTCAGAAAAGGTTTAAGGCGGGCCTTGGTCTAAAGCGAGTACTTATAGCTGGAACCGGAGAACTAGCAAGACATGTTGCAGATAAGATACTTCAACACAGTGAATTCGGCTACCAAATCATCGGTTTCGTCGATGACAAAGCAGCAACCGATACAATGGGTTACCGTGGGTTACCAGTTTTGGGACAAATCACAGAATCCTCAGAAATAATTCAGGACGAGCATATTGATCAACTGTACGTCGCGCTACCTCTGGAAGAGCACGAAAAAATGTTAACTCTAATTGAAATTGCAAACCGCGAATGCATTGAAGTTAAAGTGGTTCCAGATTTACTCCACGTCATCGCCCTCCGCGCTCGCCTAGAAGATCTCGATGGCGTTCCTATTATCAACATCAATGACGTTCCCCTGCAAGGAGTAGGCTCATTAATAAAACGAACGATAGACATTGTACTATCGTCCTCAGCTCTGATTGTCTTGGCCATTCCCTTTGCAATCATATCTACCGCGATTAGGGCGACCTCGCCAGGAAATATTTTTTATCGGCAAGAGCGAATGGGACTCGACAGGCGCCCTTTTATGGTTCTTAAGTTTCGCTCAATGCATGAAAATGCTGAAAGTAATACTGGACCGGTGTGGGCCAGAGAAAATG
>Ga0310344_10001503_pt1 | contig 17846 bp, 17 predicted proteins | sample HC15DNA20200_MG_FD_203801 | JGI IMG/M metagenome (GOLD analysis project Ga0310344, IMG submission 203801) | Marine microbial communities from station ALOHA, North Pacific Subtropical Gyre - HC15-DNA-20-200_MG | ecosystem: Environmental > Aquatic > Marine > Oceanic | place: Pacific Ocean: North... | reverse complement strand
CCGGCGTCGACCGTCGACGACATCGAACTGGACCGGATCCTCGGGACAGTGTGGGCTGCGGTGGAGCGGTGCTTCCGGCCGGCCCTCCGGATCGGTTTCGCCAGCAGGTTCAGTGAGTGAATTGCCGGGACGCCCACTGATCCTCAGCGCCTGCGGGCATGTCGGGCCCCCCGAACACGGGGACTGGTCCATCGGGTTTCGATTGGGGAAGTGAGCTCTCCGATGCCTCGGCTATCAACTGGGTCGCGTCCCGGAAACACTGGCCAACCATCGCGTCTCCTGGTCTTCTCGGTCACGGCGATGGCCCTTCTCAACAACTCGGTCCTCATGAGTTCCACGCCGGAAATCCTCGAGTCGTACGGCGAACCAGTTTCCCGGGCCGGCATGCTCATCGCTGCTGGCACCATTACTGGCATCGTGGCCGCGCCGGCCATTGGCTTCCTGGCTGATCGGTATGGGCGCAAGCGCATCCTTGTGCCCTGCCTCCTTGTGTTCGGCACGTTTGGAAGTGTGGGCGGCTTCAGCCCGTCGTTCGAGTGGCTGTTGGTCGTTCGGATCGTCCAGGGCCTCGGATCGGCGGGTCTCATCAACCTGGTCGTCGTCTTGATAAGCGATCACTGGTCCGGACTGGACCGGGCCCGACTGCTGGGCCAGAACTCAGCTGTCATCACCGGCTTCTTGGCCGTCTTCCCGTTCCTCGGCGGAGCTACCACCGACCTCTTCGGCTGGCGATGGAACTTCGCCTACTACGCCCTGGCGCTGCTAGTCGGCGCCGCGGTGGCTCGGTCGCTCGACGACCCCTGGGTGGGTCGACGGTCTCCGGTCGGACGCCAGTTGCGGGAGGCTGTTGCCGAGCTGGTGTTGCCGGTAAACGCCGTTTGTGTAGCCATCGGGTCCCTGACCTTCTTCGTGATGTTCGGCGTGTTCCTCACGCTCATTCCCATCCATCTCGACGAGGTGTTCGGCCTCGGGCCCACCGAACGGGGTCTGGTGGCCGCCGTCCCCGCCGTGACATCTACGGCTACCTCGCTGATGGTGACCTGGTTTCGGACCCGGCTGTCGGTGGGCTTCATGGTGGCCACCGGGTTGGGCGTGTTCGCGGCAGCCTTCGTGGCCATGGGTCTCGGTTATCTATGGCTCCTGGTGATCGCCGCCGCGGTCTACGGGCTGGCCGAGGGCTTGACCATTCCCACCCTGCAGGACCTGGTCGCCGAGCGGGCACCCGAGCACCTCAGGGGGGTCCTGATGGCTCTCTGGGTAGGTGGCCTCCGGGTCGGCCAGACCACCGGTCCGCTCGTTGTTGGGCTTGCCATCGGACTCTGGTCAACGAGCACCGTGCTGGTAATGGCCGGTGTGGTCATCGGTTGCTTCGCTCTGGCGTTGGGAACCTCACGGATCCTGCCCTCAGGTCGTCCGGTGGCGTCGGTGGGACCCGGGTCCCTGCCCGACGGGAACGGGTAGGTTCGACCCGTGGCTGATGGAACCCAGAACGTGCGTCTTCAAGTGATCGGTGGCGGAAAGATGGGCGAGGCTCTGCTCGGCGGCCTGGTTGCTGATGGCTGGGCGACAGCTGACGAACTACACGTCGTGGAACCTGACGAGGGGCGGCGTGGCGTACTCGCCGAGGTACTGCCCGGTGTTTCGATCGGTGATTCGGCCCTCGCCGGTGTCGACACCCTGGTGGCTGTCAAGCCCCATGTGGTGGCTGATGTGTGTGCCGGTTTGGCCGAGCTCGGGGTGACTCGGGTGTTGTCCATCGCCGCCGGCGTCACCACGTCGGCCATGGAGGCTGTGTTGGGTGGAGGTGTGCCCGTCGTTCGGGTAATGCCCAATACCCCGTCCTTGGTCGGCCAGGGTGCGGCAGCCGTGGCCGGTGGAGTTGAGGCGACCTCTGGTGACCTCGACTGGGCGGTTGGGATTCTCGGTGCCGTCGGTGAGGTCGTGGTGGTCGACGAGGGCCTGATCGACGCGGTGACGGGACTTTCCGGTTCGGGTCCGGCCTACGTGTTCCTCTTGGCCGAAGCACTCATGGCCGCTGGCGAGGCCGAGGGCCTACCTCCCGATGTGGCCGCAGCCCTCACCGAACAGACCCTGCTGGGAGCGGCCACCCTGCTCAGGGCATCGGATGACCCGCCGTCCACCCTTCGAGAGAACGTCACCTCCAAGGGCGGTACCACAGCTGCTGGCCTGGCCGTCTTTGAGGCCGCGGGGTTCCGGAACCTGGTGGCTGAGGTAGTTGCAGCAGCGGCTGCCCGGTCACGTGAGCTGGGTGCCTGACCGGACACCGACCATGGGCCAGCGACACGACACCCTGTCCTTCCTCTCCGACTACGGCACCGACGACGAGTTCGTGGGTGTCGTCCACTCGGTAGTGGTATCGATTGCTCCTCACGTACGGATCGTCGACGTGACCCACGGAATCGCCCCCCACGACGTGAGAGCTGGTGGCCTGGCTCTGGCTCGCAGCGCCCAGTACCTCTGTCCCGGGGTCGTCCTGGCCGTGGTGGACCCGGGCGTGGGCACGAGCCGTCGGAGGGTGGCAGTGGAGGTGGGCAGCGGACAGTCCGTTCTCGTCGGTCCTGACAACGGCTTGTTGGCCCCGGCGGTGGCCTTGGTGGGTGGAGCCGATCGGGCGGTCTCGTTGAGCGACCCGGCCTGGTACCTCCCCTCCCAGAGCACGACGTTTGATGGTCGTGACGTATTCGCGCCAGTGGCCGCCCATCTGGCATGTGGGGTCGACCTGGCCGAACTGGGTGAGTTGATTGACCCCAACGGTCTCCTGCCGGCCGTGGTCTCGGCTGCCGCGATCGAGACAGACGGGCTGCACGCCGAGGTTTGGTGGATTGACCGGTTCGGCAACGTCCAACTCAACGCCGGCCCCGAGGACCTCGACGATCTGGCGGGTGATCCAACAGTCGACCGTTTCCGGGTGCGTATTGGCGATCGAGTGCTACCTGCACGACGTGTCACAGCCTTCGATGAGGTTGATCCCGGCGGGCTCGGCCTGCTGGTGGACTCAGCTGGGCTGGTATCGCTGGTGATGTGTCGGAACTCGGCGGCCGCTGACCTGGGGCTCGGTCCGGCCGACCCCGTGGTGGTCGAGGTGTCCGACGGTACGTCCGGGGGAGGAGCGACCACTGCCGTCAGTCTCGGTTCACGCCCCGGGTCGACGTCGCAGGTCGACGATCCGCCGGGAGGCCGAGTCTGATGCGCCTGGGAACCACGGTCGTTACCGCGGTGCTGCTCGTGGCCATCCTCGGGGCTGCCGTGGTCCAGTTCGTCCTGCTGGTCGACTGACCTGGTGGGGTCGCCAGTCGGTGGCCAGCGGCCGGTACTGCGGCTTATTTGGCTTGACGTGCACCGGTGGCCGTCAAGCTCCCAGCGAAGATCAGAGCGATGCCCACCAGCAGAGACACTGCGAAGCCTGTCATCTCGTCCAGTATCGAGTTCAGTAGGCCACCCCAACTGAGCACGAGTGCCCCGGCAACAATCAGGCCGTTGCCGGTTGCCCCCCGCCGGGCTGCTGGACCACCGATGCGTCCCAGACGGATCATCGACCAGATCGATCCGACGATGACGACCAATGCGCCGACCGACGAGGCCACCGCGGCGGCCACCCGGGGGCCAGCCCCGAATACAGCGGAACCTTGCGGGAGTTCGTCGGCAGTGAGGCTGCCGCTGGCGAGGTGGTCGGCTAGGGGTCCGGTCAAGGGTGCGGCCATTACGACGCCGGCAGCGAACGTACAGGCCAGCACGGTCACCACGGTGATGCGGTCGGCGACGCGTCGGTCGAACAGCAGGTAGATCGTGCCGAGCGCCAGGATCGGCACGTTGAGCACCGCGCCGAAAGCGTAGAAGGCGCGGAACGAGCCCGGCGACCATCCGGTCGATGCCCCCCACCAGAGGGCACCGGAGCCCGCCGCGAACAATCCGAAGGAGGCCGCCCAGGCCAGGTCTTGGGGGCGGCGGCGGTCGATCCAACGCTCCAGGATCGTGGCCGCGAGGGCCAACGAGATCAGCATGGCCGAAGCGGCGACCGGGGACTGTGTGCTCATGACTGTCAACGGTATTGGTCCGCCGTCCAAGCCCGGTCCGGTGAGTCCGCAGGGTGTCATGTGAATCAGTGCACAAGGGCGTAGTTTTGTTCCATGTCCCCTTCCAGGACCAATGGCCCCACCACCGACGGGCTTGTGGAGAACATTCCCGAGGCCACTGTGGCCCGCCTCCCCGTCTACCTTCGGGGTCTGGTGGAGTTGGCCGATGGTGGGGTGGCCACGGTGTCGTCAGTCGAGTTGGCTGAGTTAGCCGGTGTCAACGCCGCCAACGTCCGGAAGGACCTCTCCTACCTCCACGCCCACGGCACCCGAGGTGTCGGATACGAGGTCGACCATCTGATTGGAGAGATCGGCTTTGTGCTGGGTGGCGGAGAGCCCAGCCCGGTGGTCATTGTCGGCATCGGCAATCTCGGCCGGGCGCTTAGTCGCTATGACGGCTTCGTGGCCGGCGGGTTTCCGGTGGCCGGCCTCGTCGACGCCGATCCAGTCGTGGTGGGCAAGCGCATCGGTGGTCGGACCGTGCGCCCAGTTGAGGACCTCCCCGCCGTGGTCGCCGAATCGTCCTGCACGGTGGGCATCATCGCCACCCCTGCGTCCGCTGCCCAGGAGGCAGCCGATCACCTTGTGGCCGCCGGGATCCCGTCGATTCTCAACTTCGCCCCGTCGGTCGTTCAGGTGCCCGATCAGGTCGATCTTCGACAGGTCGACCTGGCCACTGAACTCCAGATCCTTGGCTACCACCAGCACCGTCGGGTGGTCGGTGGTGCGTCAATCCGAGCCGTTGGGTGATCCAGATTGTGGATGGCTGCGTTGGGGTTGGAACGCACCCTCACCATCGGGAATGCTGGTGGTCCTGACGACGTCCTCGGGCGTCCGAGGTACGTTTAGTAACCCGCCCAATGACTGGCACCCCGGCCTTCCGGTCGTGTCGGAGAACCAGGAGTAGCGACCCTTGTCGGTCGTCGCCGTCGGCTTGAACCACCGGACCGCCCCTCTCGACTTGCTCGAGCGGATGACGGTGCCAATCTCCCGCCTGCCCAAGGCGTTGGCCGACCTGACCTCCCGGGAGAACGTCACCGAGGCCGTGGTGCTCTCTACCTGCAACCGCATCGAGGTTTACGCGTTTGCCGAGAGGTTCCACGGTGCCTACCAGGACATCCGTAACTTCTTCGCCGAAGCCTCCCATGTCCCTCCTGAGGAGTTCTCCGACCACCTCGTTGGGCTGTTCGACGGTGATGCTGCCCGGCACCTCTTCTCGGTGGCCTCCGGCCTCGATTCGGCGGTTCTGGGCGAGCACGAGATCCTCGGCCAGGTTCGGATGGCATGGGAGACGGCGGCCACCGAGGGCGCTGTCGGCTCGGTGCTGAATCCGCTTTTCCGGCACGCCCTCGAGGTCGGCAAGCGGGTGCGGACCGAAACGGCCATCGCCCGCAATATCACTTCGGTCTCCCAGGCCGCGGTGGCCATGGCTACTGAGCGGCTGGGAACCCTGAAGGGTCGGAAGGTCATGGTGGTCGGAGCCGGTGAGATGGGCGAAGGCCTCGCCCGCGCCCTGCACGGCGGTGGCGTTGCCTCGATTCTGGTGGCAAATCGCACTTGGGAGCGGGCCGTGGACGTGGCCGAGCGTCTGGGTGGGACCCCGGTCCGACTCGACGACCTGCCGCGTCTCCTTCCCGAGGTCGACGTGCTGTTGACCTCCACGGGTGCTTCAGCGGTCATTCTCGAGCATGGCGACCTGGCCTCGGTGGTCGGTGAGCGTCAGGGACGCGAGTTGATGGTCGTGGACATAGCGGTGCCCCGGGACGTGGATCCGGCCGCCGGTGAGATTGACGGCCTGACCCTTTTGGATATGGACGATCTACGGGCCTTCGCCGAGGCGGGGATCCGTGAACGCCGGCGGGAGGTGACCGCGGTGCAGGCCATCGTGGATGCCGAACTGGACCGGTACGTCGACGAGTCAACCGCCAGGTTGGTCGCCCCTCTGGTGGCCAGCCTTCGTGGTCGCGGCGACGACGTCAGGAGGGGCGAGTTGGATCGTCTGGCCACCCGGTTGGGTGACCTGGACGACCGCCAGCGCGAAGCCGTCGAGGCCTTGGCTGCGGGCATCGTCGGCAAACTCCTGCACGAGCCGACTGTTCGCATGAAGGACTCGGCGGGTACCGCCCGTGGGGAGCGCCTGGCTGAGGCCCTGCGCGACCTCTTCGATCTGTAGCGGTCGGCGTGCACATCCGTGCGGCGACCCGGGGCAGTGCCCTGGCGCGTTGGCAGGCTGATCGCCTGGCGGCTCTGGTCACAGCCGCCCGACCTGATTGCACCGTTGAGATCGTGATCGTCGAGACGACTGGCGATCTAGATCGGACAACCCCCCTGGAACAGATGGGTGGTCAGGGGGTGTTCGTCAAGGAGGTCCAGAACGCGGTGCTCGACGGTCGAGCCGACGTAGCCGTCCATTCGGCTAAGGATTTGCCGGCACTCACCCCGGACGGCCTAACCCTTATCGCCATCCCCGAGCGGGCCGATCCGCGTGATGCCCTGGTGGGCTGCCGGCTCGACGACCTCCCCCGGGGGGCAACGGTGGCTACCGGGTCGATTCGACGTCGGGCACAGCTGGGCCACCGTCGACCGGATCTGACCTTTGTGGGCTTGCGGGGCAATATCGGCACCCGGCTGGACAGGTTGGATGGGCCGGACGGGTTCGCTGCCATCGTGATGGCCTCCGCCGCTCTCGACCGTCTAGGCCTCGCCCCCGACATCGTTGAACGATTGGATCCATCGGTGCTGCTCCCCCAGGTGGGGCAGGGGGCGCTCGCTGTGGAGTGCCGGTTCGGTGACGCCGACACGGCGGCTCTACTAGCCGCTGTCGACGATCCGGAGGCTCATCGGATGGTGGCTGCTGAACGGGCCTTCCTAGCCGAGTTGGGTGCCGGGTGTGACCTACCGGTTGCGGCTCACGCTGTGCCCATGGGCGCTTCCGAAGGACTGGGGATTGACCTGTGCCTGACCGGTTCGGTTTCGTCCATGGACGGTGCCACCTTGTTGGTGGAGGAGCGCACCGGGCCCGATGGGTCGGTGCTGGGACGGGCGGTAGCCCGGAACCTCCTCGATGACCGGGGCGGGGCCGCCCTATTGGGCCGGTGACCGGACCGGATTCTGGTCCGTTGGCCGGTCGCACCGTGGTGGTGACCAGAGCCACCGACCAAGCGGGGTCATTGGCCTGTGCTCTCCGTGACCGGGGGGCCACTGTGGTCGAACTTCCCGTTATCGCCATTGTCGATTCGGCTGATGAGGGGGCAGCGTTGATCGCTGCCGTGGAACGGGCGGTCGACGGTGGCTACGACTGGATCGTGGTGACCTCACCTAACGGGGCCCACCGCGTGGTCGACGCATTTCGGGGTCGGCCGTTCCCCGGTCGGATTGCCGTCGTCGGTCCGAAGACCGCGGAGCCCTTCTTGAACACCGGGCAGGTGGTGGACCTCGTGCCTGCCAGGGCCCTGGCCGAGGGGCTATTGGCCGAGTTTCCGGCACCGACGAATGGTGTCGCGTCTCGGGTCCTCTTGGCTCGGGCAGAGACTGCCCGGGATGTCCTTCCCAAGGGCCTACGGGCCGCCGGCTGGGCGGTCGACGTGGTGGTCGCCTACCGGAACGTGGCCCCTGAGGTGGATCCGGAGGTTTTGGTCGCCGCCGCGACGGCCGATCTGGTGACCTTTACGTCCGAGTCCACGGTCCACCGGTACCACGGTTTGTTGGCTGGGCCTTCGGGGTCGTCGGTGGCTCCGGTCGATGCGGCGTGCATCGGCCCGATCAGTGCTGCTGCGGCCCGGTCGGCCGGGCATCGTGTCGTGGAGGCCGACTCACATTCGGTCGCTGGCTTGGTGGATGCCGTCGAGGCATGGGCGGCCAGCGTCGGTGACATAGCCGACTGACCGGCTGGGGACGCTGCCTACGTAGGCTCCGGTCGTGGACCACCTCGTCTCGCGACCGCGCCGCCTGCGCCGTACCGCCGCCATGCGGCGCCTCGTCGCCGAGACCCGCCTGTCGGTTGACGACCTGGTCGCCCCGTTGTTCGTCCGCGAGGGCATCGACGATCCACAGCCCGTGGATTCTCTGCCCGGCGTCGTCCAGCACACCCGGGCCAGCCTGCGGGCCGAAGTGGCCGCACTGCGTGACCTGGGGGTCCCGGCCGTCATCCTCTTCGGGATACCCAACAGCAAGGACGCCATCGGCTCCGAGGCCTGGAACCCGGACGGCATCGTCCAGATGGCCCTGCGTGACCTTCGTGACGAGGTGGGCGACGACATGGTTTTGATGGCCGACCTGTGCGTGGACGAGTACACCGACCATGGCCACTGTGGCGTGCTGGATGGGAACGGGTCGGTGGACAATGACGCCACACTCGAACTGTACGCCCGAGCTGCCGTGGCCCAGGCAGATGCCGGGGCCGCCGTCACCGCCCCTTCGGGGATGATGGACGGCCAGGTGGCGGCGATCCGCACTGCCCTGGACGATGCTGGCCACCAGCAGACGGCCATCCTCGCCTACGCCGCCAAGTACGCCTCGGCGCTCTACGGGCCGTTTCGCGACGCCGTCGACGTCGAGATCGCCGACGGCGGCGATCGGAAGGGATACCAGCAGGATCCGTCGAACGTCCGCGAGGCCATGGTGGAGGTGCTTGGCGACGTTGAGCAGGGCGCCGACATGGTGATGGTCAAGCCGGCGCTGGCCTACCTCGACGTGATTGCCGAGACCAGGGCCACCGTCGACGTGCCGGTAGCCGCCTATCACGTCAGCGGCGAGTACGCGATGGTTCAGGCCGCAGCAGCCAACGGTTGGCTCGATGGTGATGCGGTGAGCATGGAACACCTGCTGTCCATCCGCCGGGCTGGTGCCGACTTCATCCTCACCTATCTGGCCCGACGGGCTGCCGAGATCCTCGGACACTAAGGCTCGATTCTTGGGTGCCAACCTCGACCTCTTCGATCGCGCCCGACGGGTCATCCCCGGCGGAGTGAACTCACCGGTTCGGGCCTTCGGGTCCGTGGGTGGAACCCCATACTTCGTGGACCGGGCGGAGGGTCCCTACGTGTGGGACGCCGAGGGCCGTCGGTACATCGACTACGTGCAGTCCTATGGCCCTGGCATCCTGGGCCATGCCCACCCGGCGGTCTTGGAGGCCGTCACCCGGGCAGCGTCGGCCGGTACCTCCTACGGGGCGCCGACCAGGGCCGAGGTCGTGTTGGCCGAGATGGTGGTGGACCGGATCGCCGGCCTGGAGGCCGTGCGGTTCGTTTCATCGGGAACCGAGGCCACCATGTCGGCTATCCGTCTGGCTCGTGGCGCCACAGGCCGATCGGGAATCGTCAAGTTCGCCGGTTGCTACCACGGCCACGCCGATGCCCTGCTGGCCGCTGGTGGCAGCGGTGTGGCCAATCAGGGCCTGTCGGGCTGCGACGGGGTGACCGATGGCGCGGTTGCCGACACCATCGTCGCCCCATACAACGTCGTTCCCACCCTGAACGACGCCATCGCAGCAGTGATCGTAGAGCCGGTGGCCGCCAACATGGGGCTGGTTGCCCCGGCTGACGGTTTCCTCGAGGGGTTGCGCGCCGCGTGCGACGCGACGGGTGCCCTCCTCATCTTTGACGAGGTCATCACCGGGTTCCGTCTGGCTCGCGGCGGTGCCGCCGAACGGTTCGGCGTGACGCCGGACCTGTGGTGTTTCGGCAAGGTCATCGGTGGAGGACTGCCCGTTGGAGCCTTCGGTGGGCGATGGGACGTCATGGAGCATCTTGCTCCGCTGGGTGGCGTCTACCAGGGAGGCACGCTGTCCGGGAACCCGCTGGCCATGGTGGCTGGCCGAACCACCTTGGACCTGCTTGACGACGGTGCCTTTGACCGTCTAACTGCAACGACCACCCGACTGGCTGACGGTCTGGTCTCAGCCTTTGCCGGTGCCGGCCTGGCTTCGGTGTTGCCCCGGGTGGGGTCCCTGCTCGGTCTGTTCTTCGGAACCACACCGCCGACCGACTTCGACGAGGCGAAGGTTCTGGCCGACAACGGCGTGTACCCGAAGGTGTTCCACGCCCTCCTGGACCGAGGCGTGGCCCTGGCTCCCGGGCCCTACGAGGCGCTGTTCCCGAGCCTTGCCCACGGCGATGCAGTGGTCGACGAGACCATCCAGATCGCAGCCGACTCGGCAAAGGCCGTCGTGGCCTGTTTCTGAAAGCCAGTGTGGGGCGGACCGATTGGTGACCGTTTCGGGTCCCGGTCAGTTCTCTCGGAGTGACTGGGCCCGTCGGAGCAATTCGGACTTCGGTGCCGACCCGTCGGCGAGATCTCCTGCCATCTGCTTGCCCAGTTCGACACCCCATTGGTCAAACGGGTTGATCCCCAGTAGCGCTGCGGTAGCCACCGTGCGGTTCTCGTGGAGGGCCATCAACTGGCCGAGCGTCGAGGGCGTCAACTCGCCGAGCAGGATTCCTGTTGATGGTCGGTCTCCGGGAATGGTCCGATGGGCAACCAGTACTTCGGCCACCCCGTCGGCCCGGAGCTCGTCGGCTGTCCGGCCGAAGGCCAAGGCGTCGGCCTGGCCCGCCAAGTTGGTGATGAGCAGGTTGGAGGTCGCCCGGGCCCGTGGGTCGTCGGTGGCCGGTCGGGCCACACCGATGAGTTCCACGGGGACGACGTCAGTTCCCTGGTGGAGGAACTGGAAGAAGGCGTGCTGCGCGTCGGTGCCGGTCGCCCCCCAGATGACTGCCCCAGTGGCCGTCTCGGGGTCGGTGCCGTCATGGCACACCCGCTTGCCGAGGCTCTCCATCGAGAGTTGCTGCAGCCAGGGGATGAACAGGCGGAGCCGGTGGGTGTAGGGAACCACAGCTACCGACCCCCGACCGAGGTGGCAGTGGTTCCACACGTCTACCAGTGCGAGCAGGACAGCAGGATTCTGCTCCACCGGTAGGGTCGCCGACAGCGAGTCCACAGCATGCATCCCGGCCAGGAATTCGTCGAAGGCTTCCGGGCCGATGGCCACCATCACAGGAAGGCCGACCGCAGAACCCACGGAGAACCGGCCGCCTACGGCGATCGGTATCTCGAAGGTCTGATCTTCGCGGATCCCATGGTCCCGGGCTCGGTCAGGTGCCGCTGTAATCGCGAGCACGTGGTCGATCGCCCGGTCTCCCACGCCGGTGGCCAGCCAGGCGAGGGCACCGTCTAGCGCGGTCAGCGTCTCGATCGTGGTGAATGACTTTGAACAGGCGACCACCAGGGTCGACGTCGGATCCAGGCCGAGGAGGGCTTCGTCCAGGTCGTCGGCATCGACGCCCGGGGAGAACCGGATGGCGAGATCAGGGTGGGCGAGGTGCCGGAGGGCATCCACAGCCAGCGCCGGTCCTAGGTGGCTGCCGCCAATCCCGAGCTGGACCAGGGCGGTGATCCGATGTCCGGTGGCACCCATCGCCGTCCCGGCACGAATGGCCGTAGCTAGTTCGACCATCTGGTCGAAGGTGGCGAAAGCGGCTTCGACGTCTGGCCTAGATGGCTTCTGGTCCCGGATCCGGAGAGCGCCGTGGATGGCTGCACGGTCCTCCGAACCGTTCACGATGTCGCCATGTAGCACCCTCGTGAGGGTGTCCGAGACTTGGCGTTGGCGGGCCAGGTCGTGCAAGTGCCCGAGGACTTCGTTGGTCAGGTGCTGACGGGACAGGTCGATCCAGAGGTCGGCACATTCGGTGCTCAGACGCGCGCCGCGGGTGGCGTCGCCTTCAAACAGGTTGCGAAGCGACGGCAGTGGCCCGTCGGCCAGACCCTCGAGTTCGGCCCACGATGACACGGCGCTGGCGGGACCGCCGATTGGAAGTCCGTCGTCGAGGGGATGGTTCACGTCCGCCATTCTCGCCCGACACGACCGTCAACCGTGGTCATGGCAGGCGCGCAGGTCAGGTCGGTCAGGCGTCGACCATCTGGTCGGGGACCATTCGGACGATGCCGGCAATAGCCGTGTACGCGGATTCGGCCGCGCCTCGGTCTTCGTCGCGCATCAGGTTGGCCATGATCCGGAGGGCCCACTCCATGAGGGGCTGGGAGCGCATACCCACTCGGGTCAGTTCCCGGATGAGCGTCGGGTTGCCGATAACCCGGGAGAACAGACGGGCCACCTTGAAGTAGAGGCCGTATTCCTCTTCGAGTAAGTCGGGGTAGCGGGCCAGGACGGCGTTGTCGCCTCGGGCCGATGCCTCGGCTATGAGGTTGGCGGCCATGCGACCCGTCTCGTAGGCATAGTCGATGCCCTCGCCGTTGAAGGGGTTGACCGAGCCGGCCGCATCACCCACCACTAGCCAGTTCGGCCCGGCCTTGGGGCCGACAGACCCTGCCATCGGGAGTCGGCCGCCGGTCGGTGAGGCGATGGGCCTGGTTGGGTCGATCTGCCAGTGCTCGGGCAGTGTGCGGGCGAACTCCTCGAATAGGTGGCTGGTGTTGATCTGCTTGTAGTCCCTGAAGGTCGACAGGAGGCCGATGCCGACGTTGATGGTGCCGTTGCCCACCGGGAAGATCCAGCCATAACCCGGCATGGCCTTGCCCTCGCGGTCCCTGACGTCGAGGGAGGACTCGATCCACGGGTCGTCGTGCAGAGGGCTCTCAAAATAACCCCGGATGGCCATGCCCATCGGGTAAGCCCGGTCGCGCACCGTGCCCAGTGCCCGACCAAAGCGGGAGTTGGCGCCATCGGCCACTACTACGTGGCGGGCACAGATTGTCCGTTCCACTCCCGAGGCCCTGTCCAGCACGATCGCGCCACCAATGGAGCCGGCGACCGACTTGTCGGGCGGGTTGACGGGGCGCACGGCCTCAGTTCCCTGCAGGAGGGTCGCCCCGGCGGTCACAGCGTGGTCAGCCACGAAGGCGTCTAGATCGCAGCGTCGCACCACGTAGCCGTAGGACGGGTAGGTGGAGTGGTCCGGCCAGGCCATTTCGAGGGTCCGTCCGTGGGCGATGGCTCGGAGGCCCTCGAAGCGGTGGTATCGCTCGAGAGTCGGTCCGAGGCCCATCACCTCGAGCTGGTGTACGGCGCGGGGGGTTAGGCCGTCTCCGCAGGTCTTGTCGCGGGGGAAGGTCTTGCGTTCGACGACCACCACGTCGAGACCATGAGTGGCTGCCCAGTAGGCGGTTGCCGCTCCGGCTGGACCTCCGCCGACAACCAGCAGATCGTGGATCTTGTCTTCAGTCATGGAGTTCTCGACTGCGGACTCAGTCGAGCCTAAGGCTCAACTGTTGGAGCCGTCCTCGCCGACGGCAGAGAGCATGGCCCGGATTTCGTCAACGGTGATAGTTGATGGATCAAGGTGGCCTTGCAGGTCAAGTTCTCCCATTTCGACCGCGTGTTCAATCGCCTCGACTTGGGCAAGAGCTTCTTCGGAGCCACCGAATTTGACCCGCTCGTGGAGGACTACTCCGATGAGTTCCTCGGTAGTAAGGACGTCCGCCCAGCCTGGCATTCCTCCAGCGACGATTCGACCACGTGCGGGATCACCGTATGGGTTTCCGAGGCCAATGCCGGCTGATCCCTTAGCCAACCACTCGATCATTGGTTCGAGGGTTGGAAAGGTGATCAAGACCTCGCCGTCTGCAAGTTTGTAACCGCTACCGCCACCTCCGTTGGTTCCGTGGCAACTGGCACAGCGGTTTTCGTAGATGTACTGCCCTTCGGCCAGCAAGCCGGTGGCTTCTTGTGGGGGCCGCTCGAGAGTGCCTACGTAAGAGATGGCCCAGATGGGGAGTAGCAGGAGCGCGCTCGCGGCCCACCATGGGATCTTCTTGCGAGCTCTGGCCGCGGCCACGTAGGGAGCAATGGGGGCCGGGGGTTTCTCGATCACCGGTGCCGACGTGGCCTCTTTGGCCGGTGTGGCCGGTGAGGCGGTGGTTGCCTCGGCTGGAGCGTCGGCTGCTGGGGCGTCAGCGCCGGTGGCCTTGGCCTTGGCAGCCTGGGCCCGCTTCAGGAGATGCTCGGGAATTTCGGTCAACGTGGGTTCCGAAGGAGTCTGACGGTGCGGCGGAGTCGTTGTTCTGATCGGCGGTGAGGCCAGAGCGGTGAGGCCAGACTGGACTGTGACGCCGATCTTGAACACGGGCAGGTTAGCGGGTGCGCTAAGCCGTGAGCGCGCTGGGTCACAGTCATTGTGGGTCCCGCCCGGTAGGCATCGGGCAAGGCCTCAGGGCCCGACGGTAATAACCCTGAAAGGCGCTGGGACGACTGTCTGATTCGGGCGGCTTCGTGATAGAAACGCCCCCCGGATCGCTGTCGCGGTCAGATCGAATTCCGTCAGTTTGAGCATTGCTCAGAACCTTCGGTTGTCGGTCGGCGCGGAGTATGTCCAGCCGTTAGCATGGTGTCAGCAGCGCTTGTGCACCTTTTCACGAAGTCTACCTAAGCCACTGAGGGAGGGCATTGATCGATGGTCGCGTTCGTGACATCCATCGTCGTAATGCTGATCCTCATCGGTGGCATCGACTGGTATCGGAAGCGCACACCGGTGGACAAGGACTTCACCTGGGGCGAGGCCATGCTCTTTGCCACCTACGTCTTCTTCCTGCTCTGGTGGGTCTACGGCGTGGTACCCCACCAGTGGCTTACCTGGGCCGATAGCGAACTCAACTGGCGGCCCGATCGCTTCCTGATTGGTCCTGAGCTCCCTTGGACCGGTGATCAAGGCATCGTCGAGTGGGCCCTGCCGTTCACCATGACCTATCGCGTTATTCGTGACCTGGTGGCCGTGGCCATCTACGGCATCGCCCTTGGCGGGAACGTCGTGATGTGGGGCCAATGGCAGAATCGGGGCAAGATCGACGATGCCCCGAAGCCCACGTCTGAGTACGGCCGGCCGCTTATCCGAGAGGGGGCTGGAGCGTGAGCGTCACTGACGCCAACCCCCCACATCCCAAGTTCGTCGACGACTACGTCTTGCGCGAGGTCGACGCCGACTGGATGACGACCAACAACCGGGTTAAGCAGTTCATTCACATCGACCAAGCCGAATGCATCATGTGCGAGGGATGTGTGGATATCTGCCCATGGAAGTGCATCCACATGGTCTCGACCGATGCGGTGGACGAGGCGGTGGGCACCGAGAAGCCGGGCGTGGATCCCAGTGACCACGTGATCTTTACCATCGACGACGACGTGTGTACCCGCTGTGCTTTGTGCGTCGATCGATGCCCAACTGGCGTGATCATCCTCGGAAAGTGCAGCGATGCGCCGGCCGAGGGTGACGCCCACCAGCGGACTAACACCCACGGTTACGGCTACGGAATGCGGCTGGGCTGAGTGGATATGAACGTACGAACAACGGTTTCACAGGAGAGCGGACACCGTGGCTGACGACAAGAAGCCAGCCGGCCAAGCGCTACAGGAGCAACTTGGCCAGTTGACCGATCAGGTCCAGGGCTCTCAGGCCTGGACCTCGATCTTCCGACCGGGCTCGATCTTCCGGAAGGGCTACAACGACAGCCCCCGGAATCGGTCCTACGTGATCATGAACAGCGTGCTGTACCACCTCCACCCGGTGAAAGTGAAGCGCCACGCCGTGAAGGTCAGTTACACCCTCTGCCTGGGTGGGCTGTCGTTCTTCCTATTCATCCTGCTCACGGTCACTGGCATCTTCCTGATGTTTTTCTACCGACCGACCGCAGCCCAGGCTTGGGACGACATCCAGACATTGCAGACCGCGGTGGGCTTCGGCTTGCTGGTCCGCAACATGCACCGATGGACCGCCCACCTCATGGTGCTTACCGTGTTCCTACACATGGCCCGGGTCTTCTACCACGGCGCCTACAAGCCGCCCCGGGAGTTCAACTGGGTGATCGGTGTGATGCTCCTGCAGTTCACCCTTCTGCTCTCGTTCACCGGCTATCTCCTGCCATGGGACCAGTTAGCCCTCTGGGCTGTGACGGTGGGAACGAACATGATGGGGTTCACACCGGTCTTCGGTGAACAGGTCCGGTTCGTACTACTTGGTGGTGTTGAGATCGGGACTGACACCCTGCTTCGCTGGTACACCCTGCATGTCCTGATGCTCCCGTTCGTGTTGGTCATATTCCTAGCTATCCATTTCTGGCGGGTCCGCAAGGACGGCGGCATCTCGGGCCCGCTATAGCTCGTACCCGTAGGCGACAGAACGACCGATGACCGAGATCCCAGAACATCTCCGAAAGCGGGCCGAAGCCGCTAAGGCCAAGGCCAAGGGAGCAACCGATGCTCCAGTTGGCGATGCCGCGCCCGCTGGTGGCGCGCCGCCAAGCGACGAAAAGATCCCCAGCCACCTTCTCGACCGTGGAACTGCGGCGGCCGACCAACCGGCAACCGTCGCCGGCGGGCTCGCAGCCCCCTCCGGTAGCAGTGGTCCAGATGGTCACAACCAGCGACTGCTGACTGTCGTCAAGTCAGGCTCCATCCAGGACACTAAGGCCACCCCGCAGGACAAGGTCCACGTCTGGCCGCACCTACTGCTGGCCGAGTTCCTCGCAGCGCTGGCCATCACTTTGTTCTCGTTGCTGTTCTCGATATTCGTGAACGCTCCGTTGCTCGAACTGGCCGATTTCAACAAGACGCCGAACCCCTCGAAGGCGCCCTGGTACTTCCTGGGTCTGCAGGAGTTGCTCACCATGTTCCACCCGATGGTGGCTGGTGTGACCATTCCCGGCATCGGGTTGTTCGTACTGATCCTGGCTCCCTACATCGACAAGAATCCGTCCAAGCGCCCTGAGGACCGCAAGTTCGCCATCTCATTGATGACCGTCCACCTCATGTTCTGGGCCGTGCTGGTGATGATCGGGTCTTTCTTCCGGGGCCCTGGCTTCAACTTCATTTTCCCCTGGAACTCCGGCCTCTTCTTCGAGTTGTGATCGCCATGGAGACCGTCATCCCGTCCACCACCCCGATGAACCACAGGAGCTGACCCGTGGGCGTCGTCATCGCAGTCATACTTCTCGTCGTCTTGGCCGTGGCCGTCCTGGCCGGGGCCTCCCGGCGCCGTGACCGTAGTGCGGCCGGCCTGTCTCGCGAGGCTCGTCAGCGGGATGTCACCAACCCTCTTCTAGGCGGATCGGACGCCGATACGGCCCTATCGGGTCGTGAGGTCGAGGCCGCCGCGATCGCTGCGCGCTCGGGTTCCGACGTGGTGGCCGTCGAGTCGGCGCCGCCCGAGCCTTTCGTAGCACCGGATCCGACAGCTGTGGGAGTAAGCCGTCGCCAGTTCTTCAACCGCAGCCTGGTCGGCATGATGGGCTTCGGCTTGTCGGGTTTCGGTGGCGCCAGCATCGCCTTCCTGTGGCCGCAGGGGGTCAGCGGGTTCGGCTCCAAGATCAAGGTGGGCAACGTCGTCGAGTTGCTGGCCGACATCAGCGCCAACAATGGCTTCCTATACAAGCCCGAGGGTCGGATGTGGATCACCGCCTACCCGAACGGTGCCGTAGAGAAGGCCCGGGCTACCTATTCGGCACCCGAGTTGGCTGGTATGACCGCTGGCGTCCAGGGCGGGTTCGATGCCGGGCTCATCGCCCTGTACCAGAAGTGCCCCCATTTGGGCTGCCGGGTGCCGAACTGCGTGTCGTCGCAGTGGTTCGAGTGCCCGTGCCACGGTTCTCAGTACAACCAGGTTGGTGAGAAGCGAGGTGGCCCGGCTCCCCGGGGCATGGACCGCTTCGCCATGTCAGTGGCCGACGGTGTCCTCACCGTCGACACTGGAACCATCGTCCAGGGTCCTCCGATTGGTACGAACACCACTGGCCAGGAGGCCGAGG
>Ga0310344_10001502_pt1 | contig 17858 bp, 27 predicted proteins | sample HC15DNA20200_MG_FD_203801 | JGI IMG/M metagenome (GOLD analysis project Ga0310344, IMG submission 203801) | Marine microbial communities from station ALOHA, North Pacific Subtropical Gyre - HC15-DNA-20-200_MG | ecosystem: Environmental > Aquatic > Marine > Oceanic | place: Pacific Ocean: North... | reverse complement strand
ACTGGCGTCGGCTAAAGATCGCTGAAGGTGGGGAACTGAAGTTCCGCCAGGAATACCCGGCGACGGCCGATGAGGCTTTTATTGTGGCAGGTAAATCTGTTTTTGCAATGGATAAAGTAAACTTACTCACTCCTGTAGAACCTCAAAAGAAAATGCTGTTTGATTTTAATTCATTAACATGGGAGGAATCACGCGATGGCAATTTGGATATATTCGAGTATCCTGATTGGGATAGCAATTTTATACTTGCTGCCGATGTTGCACTAGGGGTTGGCCAAGATTACTCAGCAGCAGTCGTCTTAGATACAGATAGGAAAGTAATTGCTTTGTATAGAGATAACTATATTGATCCCAGTAAGTTTGGTGATTTGTTGTTTTATCTCGGGCGTTACTATAATAATGCTTTACTCACTGTAGAAAGTAATTCAATGGGTGTTGCAACCTTATCTCGTCTTACACAGATGAATTATATTAATCTATACAAACAAACAAAGATCTCTGCAATATCAAAAGAAGAAGGTCAGGTGCCAGGATTTAGAACAACTCAGGTTACTAAACCTCACATCATCGGTAATCTCAAAAACGCTGTAGAGAATGATGATATATGGATAGTCTCTAAAGTTATTATACAGGAACTGAAAGATTACGTCAGTACTGAATCAGGGAGAACTGAAGCTGCTCCTGGATGTCATGATGATACAGTCATGGCAATGGCAATAGCTTTAGAAACATTAAGAACACATTACGACAAGTTAACTATGGATAAAGTACCATGGTCTCAGAAAGCAGGGAGTTTACCTGCCGAAGACAACACACCATGGCTTTAAGAGTTCCCATTGTCCTCGCTGCTCCGGCGGAAGCAGGGGATAAATCCGCCACCTAATGGAGATTGATATGGAAATATTTAAAAATGGACCACTCTCATTTTTGGGAAGTGATACAGTTCAAGCTCCAATAAACTGGGCATATGATAAGGCTTTAGCTAAGAGTAGGGAGAAATCCGCTGAAAACTATTATAAAAAACTTCAGCTTGAAAATCAGTATCTAGATTCAGAAAAAGGAAGTGCTGAATGGACAGATTATCAAATGACACCCCGAGAAATGAAAGAAAGCTATTATGCACAAAAAGCTTTTACATCTACTCCAAATGAAGATTATGCAAGCCTTAGACAGTATCTACTGGATCTGCAAGGGCCACAAGGAAAAGCAGGACCCAAAAGTTATACTAAGAAAAGATATGAAACGCCTGAAGATTGGGGTTACTACGAAGATCCTCGAGCATGGCAGATAGGTCTAGAGTTTCTTCCTACAACTTATTTTAACAGAGCAGCAGTTGATTTAAATAAAGGTAGGAATGAAGAAGCTGCGTGGAATGCAGGTACGGGTGCTGCATACGCATTAGCCGGTCCGGTTGCTAAGTTAACAAAACCGGCATATGGTTTTGCTACGGCTGCTTTGCCTGAAGCTGCATATCATATTAAGTCTTTATTTCAAGGTCCCCTTTCAAAGGGAATGCTTGGAAAATACTACGATCAATTGGGAGCAACACAATGAAAGAACGATTTAAAAATTTTAGTAAAAAATTCGGAGAAGGAACAGCTTGGGATTTAGATTATGGTAAGCTATTAATAATTGGTTTGTTAGTGTATCATATCTTTATACAGTGAAGAAAGTAAGACGGGCTGCTATTCGTTATCAGAATGCAGCAGGAGCAAAGGGAGGTTATACTCCTTCTATGGCTGAAGCAATCGCCGCAATCTTAAATAAAAAAGGATCTGATGATGACCCCAACACACGAAGTTCGCGAAGCAATGGAGAAGATAGATAGTTACTGTAATGAAAATAATTTAAAGAGTCATGAGTTTGAACGGAAAGTTCTATGGAACTCATTAAACGTTTACTCTGATTTAAAAGATCGGAACACAGATGAGTTTATTGAACGTCATCTAACTAGTATGAAGCACGGGCTATGGACTTAGAAGATCGTGTTAGCTTTATAAAAATGAGGATAGAAAAATTTAAAAGGACCTATGAACTTAAGACAGATCCTACTATAACAATAAAATTATTTGAGAATAAAAATGATCATGAGAGCACTTCAGAAAAATCTAGAGAAAAACTCAAAGTTCAATGAGTATGATGAGGATGGAGATGGTGTTGTGTCCGATAAGGAATTAGAACATCTTAGAGAAATAAAAGAAACAGAAGCGTTATTACGTAAAGAGCTAGCACAACTGAGGATGGCTCGCTATACATTAATTGGTATGGGTGCGTTTACAACAGCAATGTTTTTACCGTGGGTTCCATTAGAAAGAGTTGAAGCAATGGGTGATATAAGTGCTTTGTTTTATATTTCAGGTGCTGGTATAGTCGGTGCATACATGGGTGTATCTGCATGGATGAGTAAGAGAGGTTGACATGTTTAACTCAGGGGATGGATGGAAAAACCATGAAGAGAGTTTTGAAGAAACATTAAGAAGAGAAATGCTGGCTGCTAGACAGGAACTCTGGTTAGTTAAGATGGATCTGAAAGAACATCAGAAAGCGCATTATAAATTATTAAAGCGTAATGCGGAATTAATAGAAGAAATAATCGAATTAAAAAAGAAACAATGTCAGTGTGATGATTAATCCCAGGAGCGGAAAATGTTTGAAAGATTTATACATAAAGATAAGAATGATATTGCATATCTAAGTGGTAAAGGTAAGAAGAAAGAAGCAAAGAAGAAAGAAAGAGTATTACCTAAAGCTGGTTCTTATACAGCAAAAGACTTAGAAAATGCTAAGAAGGTACAAACATATCAGGGAGGTTTACAATGAGTAAGCCTGATGGATATAAAGAACAGGTAACCGATGAACAATTAATCCAGATGATTGAGACTGGAGTTATGAATTCTACCGGTGAATGGTTGAATAGTTCTGATCTTGCAAGAGAAAGATTAAAAGCAACGTATGAGTATGCTTGTTTACCTGAGAATCATTTAACACCACAGGGTGTTAGTACCATCGTAGATACATCAACAACTGAAGTGATAGAAGCATATACTGCAATTATCTCTGATTTGTTCTTAAGTAACCATAAATTAGCGCGATTCATCCCATTTGATGAGACACCTGGTTCATTTAAGGCTTCAAAAGATGCAGCAAATATAGTTAATTATTGTTTGTTTAAAAAGAATAATGGCTGGGAAATCTTACAACAATGGATTAAATCTTCTTTATTATGGAAGAATTCTGTGTGTCGTTGGACATATGTTGAAGATTATGATCATATCTTTGAAGAATTTGAAAAGATCTCTCAGACAAAATTAGATGAATTATTATCTGATGATAATGTAGAGATTGTTGGTGATCTTCAATTTGAAAATACAATTAATGAGATAGATCCTTTAAACGGACAGGAACCAAACATTGAACTTACTTATATTAATGTAAGAATAAAAAAGACAATTGATAAGTCAAGAGTTAAGATTGATATTATTCCTCCAGAAAATTTTAGAATTTCTAGAGACGCAACTTCAATTGAAGATGCTTTCTTTGTTGGTATTCAAACTGAAATGTCGAGATCTGAATTAAGAAAGCTCTATCCTGATATGGCTTCTGAAATAAAAGAATGGGATGATTTAATTAGTGAAGAGTGGGTAGGTAGTGCTAACTACTCTGAAGATGCTGCAGCAAGAAAAGAAATTACAGGACAGTCATATTGGAATGGACGTACCCAAGAAGATACAATTCCTTTAGAAGCAAACAGGAATGTAATATTAACTGAATCATGGATTAATGTGGATAGAGATGGTGATGGTATTGCAGAACTAAAACATATCGTTACTGTTGGTACTCATATACTTCAAGAAACAGATATTGAAGATATACCGTTAGCTTCTATCGTTCCGATTGATATTCCATTTGAATTCTATGGTTTGTCAATGGCAGACTTTTCACGTAGTTCTACATTAGCAAGCACTGCAATCTTACGTGGGTTTGTAGAGAATACGTACTTAACAAACTATTCACCGAAGCTGGCAGATCCTAATGTTGTAGATTTCAGTGCGTTGCAGAACATGAAGCCAAAGCAAATCATACCGACAAACGGTAGTCCAGTTAACGCAGTCTCACCATTAACACCTGAGACAATATCAACTGGTACTGTACCATTATTAGAATACTTACAGGGAATAAAAGAGCAGGCAACGGGCATGTCGAAGGCCGCACAAGGCTTGAATGATACTTTATATATATCAGGTAACTCAGAACAAAAACTACAGGCTGTGCAGTCTGCAGCGCAGAAACGTATCCAGCACATTGCTAGACGATTCGCTGAGACGGGCTTTAAGAAATTGATTGCCGGTATCTATGAAACAATGCGTAAGAATATGAAGGGTAAGATGTCTTATAACTTAGATGGTGTCTACGGTACTGTTAACATTGATACACTGCCTTCAAGGATGGATGTAGAAATCTTATTAGATATTGGAGAGAACTCTAATATCAATATGATCACAAAGCTTGGTAAAGTAGGCGGGGAGATTCTACCGGCATTAAACAACCAAGGCGTAGGAATGGTGATTAAACCGGAAGCCCCTGCGATCCTGGCAACTAAATTACTCGAGGCAATGCAGTTAGATAGTAATGATTTCTTAGAAGACTATACGACTGAAGAATTTAAGAAGAAAGCTGCTGAAACAATTCAGAAGCAATCTCAAGATGCTGAGCAGGCAAAACAATTAGAACAAAAGAAGGCTCAGGCCGAATCCGCTTTAGCGGAGGCCAACGTTGGTTTTACCCATGCTCAAACTAAAAATACTCAAGATGATAACGCTAAACAGTTAGCAGTATCTATTGATAAACACTTTCAAGAATGGGCTGACCTTGCTATTAAGGCAACTAAAGAAGGTGCACAATTACCTAAGCATCCTGACTATGCTCAGATAATAATGATGGCAAGGCAAATACTGCAAGGGCCACAACAACAACAACCTCAACAATAGGGAGAATAATATGGGAACAGTAACTATTAACTCATCAGGAGTTGGTGCAGCTCAGTCTGGAACTGTTACGACTGCCGGTGGATCTGGCGGTGGAAAAATAATGGTCACTAATGATAGTGATTCTAAAATCACATTTAATGTAGCAACTGCAGGGACTGATGTACAGACAGGTCTTATGTGTGAAGCTAAAGGTTATAAGATTGTAACCGGATTAGACAATGGCGCACAAACATTAACTAGTCTGGCGACCTCTCATGGTACGTCAGCACAAGCTGATGAAATAGTATACAATACACTTATAACTTAATTAAATAATAAACTATGTAATGCCGAAAGGGTTACAACAATCTTGCTTAAAAAGGAGAAAAGCTTATGAATCAAACATTAACTTTATTTGATCACTTTAATACATTAACCCCTTATGCTGTAGGCTTTGATCGTTTATTCGATCAGTTAGCTAGCAACTCTAGGGTAACAACTTCATATCCACCTTATGATATTATAAAGGATGATGATTATAACTTTAAAATTGAAATGGCACTTGCTGGTTTCAGTAAAGATGATATTGAAGTTGAAGTTGCAGAAAACTTATTAACTATAAAATCTGTAAAGGAAAATACTCAAGATAATAAAAATATTTATAAAGGTATTTCATATCGAAAGTTTACTCGAGGATTTACAATTGCAGATGATATTGAAGTTAAAGACGCAAAATTAGAAGATGGTCTTTTAACTATACAGCTGGAAAGAGTTGTTCCAGATGAAAAGAAACCCAAACTTATTAAAATAAATTAAGGAGGACATTATGGATCCGATTACATTTTCAGGCATTGTTAGTTTTGGCATTAAAGCTGTACTAGCTATTGGCCTAGCAAAAGAAGTTGTTACCCCATTACTTGTTGCTGCATTTGGCGGATAAGTAGTGGATAAGTATCGTGAGACAGCCGAGAAGAGGCTGGGCAATGACAAGTCATATGGTAAGCATAAAATTCATCCAGACGAATTAGCGCGACGTGCCCACGTTAAAGGGCACTTCGCATCAAAAGAAAGGAATGAATTTTTTGATGAAGTCTATGGCGAAGTCTTAATTGACTTGTTTATGGAATGGTTAAAGACAGAACCACATGAAACAAAGTCTCGAGAGTTCCTCTACTCTTCTGCTATGGCATTAGGAAGTGTCAAAGAGAAAATGATAAACTTCGAGACCTATGGGAAAAATATCCCACATATCCTGGAGGACAATGATGCAAAGGGAAATTGATTACAAAAAATTACTAGAGAATACTAGAGAAATGATAAACACTTTAGAATATGATGCAATGAGAAGTGGTGGTAAAACTAAACTTAATTGTGATAGATTATATTATTTGTATTATATGGAAGAAAAATATTCTAAAATGTTAGAAAAGAATTCTAAAAAGTCTACCACAAAAAAGAAAGAGGTAAACTAATATGAGTGAAGATACCAAAGCAATACCAGATTCTACCCCGCCTAGGGATGACGCTGGGGCTACGGATGGTCGAACGCAAGAACAATTGCTGGCTGACATTGTTTCTAGTTCGGACTTTGTACCGAACGAAGAACAGTCTCTACCCGTTGAGCAAGTACCTGAGATTGACCCAGATGAATCAGAACAAGAAGACCCGAAGGAATCTGATGAATCTGTAAACGAAGAAATTGAAGAAGGGACTAAGACTGAAGAAGTAGAAGATGAAGGTGAGGATGCTGATGAACAATCCGCTACCCAAGATCCTGAATTATTTACTCCTGAAGATTTAGACTTAGAAGCAAAAGTATCTTTAAAGATCGATGGGCAAGATACTGAAGTTTCTTTTAATGATCTTATTAAAGGTTATTCTACTGAACAATCTCTATCCAAAAAGGGTCGTGAACTTGGTGACGCAAGGAAAAACTTTGAAGAAGACTATAATAATAAGCTAGCTGAAGTACAGTCAATGTCGACGGCTTCAGTTGCGGTATTATATAAGTCTGAACAGGAGCATGCAAAAGAATTTCATGCACTTGAAAAGAAAATTGATGAAGCTCGTAAAGACGGTAATTCATATGATCTAACAGATCTTAAAGATAAACGAGAGCAAAAGCAAAAAGAATATTGGGGAGCTAGAAGAGAACGTGAAGCTCTTCAAAAAACTGTAACAGTAAAATCCCAGGAGCAAATGTCAAAAGCTTGGAATGAACAATTAAGTATATTTAATGAATCAATTCCAACTGTGATTCCTGGATTTAATGAAACAGTAGCTAAAGATATTCGTGAGTTTGCACTTGGAGAAGGAATTGATCCTGAAATAATAGACACTATTGTTGATCCTTCTATTGTTAAGTTTGTTAATGATTATCGTATTTTAAAACAGGGAATTAATAAAGGTTCTGCTAAAAGAAAAGCAGCACCCACTAAAAAGATTCCTACTCGAAAGTCTAGACCTGCACAACAAAAGAAAGTTGATGCAGAACAGGCATTGAGAAAAAGAGCTTTAAGTAAAAATTCTTCGAAAGAAGATCAAGATGCTTTTCTAAGAGGTTATGCCGAGCGGTCACTATCTAATATGTAAATCTTATGGAGGTTATATAAGATGGCAACTACTATTGGTGTTCGCGGTACTGGAGGTCCTCAGGGACCAGCTAGAGCTACGTCAGCTAACGTATCTCAGCGAGAAGACCTAGCGAACTTTATAACTATGATTACCAGAGATGAAACACCTTTTGTTTCTTCTATTGGTAAAACTAAAGCAACTGCTATTTATCATGAATGGCAGACAGACACACTAGATACTCCTGGTGATTCAAGAGTAGCTGAGGGTCAAGATTATCTTGAACCTGCTTCATCTGCTTATACAGGTGGTACAGCTCAGACTCCAGCTGTTGGTGCTAAGTTTGCACAATCAGGTCCGAATAGAACTCGATTAGGTAACTACACACAGATTAATGCTAAGACTATTGGTGTTTCTGGTACAAGACGTGCTATTGATCAAGCAGGTATTGCTGATGAATATGCATACCAACTTAAGAAGCGTGGTACAGAACTAAGACGTGATATAGAATTTGATATGGTTCACTCTTGGAATGTATCTGCTGCTATAGCTGCACAAGGTAATTCTGCAAGATCTGCAGGTAGTTACCAAGCATTCATTAACAACGCTAGTACTGTTAAAGTATTAGGCGGTTGGGGTAATGCAACTACTCAAGGTGATGGAACAGGTAAAATTAAATCTGGTTCATCTTCTAGTGCTGCACCAGCAGAAGGTTCTCTTGCACTTACAGACATTGATTCTGTTATGCAGAGCATCTATGAAGAAGGTGGTAAAGCTACTAAGGTAATGCTTTCACCAAAACTACGAAGAGATTTCTCTGACCTTATGGTTAGTGATACTGGAGTAGTTAGAAATATTGACGAAGGCGGAAAGCTAAGGCAGTCTGTTGACGTTTATATGTCAGACTTTGGTGATGTAATGGTTGTTCCTAATTATGTTATGGGGCTAACTAGTGAAGTTACTTTTAAGAGAGCAGATAACTCTACAGATCTTGGCCAAGCTACAGATCTTAAAGATTTCTGTGCATTAATTTATGATCCAATGTGGTTCAATGTAGCTACATTAAGACCTCTACAAGAGGTTGACGTTGGTCAGAAAGGTGACTCAACTGTCGGTATGATGGTTGAAGAATGTACTCTTGAAGTGCGTAATCCAAAAGGTTGTGGAGCAATCTACGGTCTTAACTAAGGATTAGTTTAGGGAGAGGCTTTAATTAGTCTCTCCTTTTTATTGGGAGATAAAAATGTCAAAAACAAAAAAACTTAAAACAATATTTAAACCTGGGGGTACTCCACCACCTGGTGGTGGAGGAAGAACACCTGGAACTCAAATGGTTAAGACAAGAACAGGTTGGAAAGAAAAACCTCATTTAGGTAAAGCAGGTATTGAAAAAGAAATCGCAAAGAACCGAGCAACACTAAAAAAGAAATCTGCAACAGCACAAACAAATTGGAAAGCTGCTTCAACTAAAGCTAAAGCAAAAGGAAAAGAAGTAAATGTAGGAACTGCTCCAAGACATTGGAAGCCTGGTGATGAGTTTAATAAACCACCTAAACGCGGCTACTATTCTCAGTTAGCTACAGGTGAAAAAGGTAGGTTTAAAGCATCTGGTGGAAAGATTTCTAAATACTATAAAGGTGGCGGTACTGTCATAACAGGAAGATAAATAAATAAATAACGGAGGGAACTATGTACGTTATAAAAACAAATGCAGGAAATATATATCCAGTTGAAAAGTGTGTGTATAGAATAGGCGCAGCAACAAATGGCGGTTATAAGCTAACACATTTAGATCTTATAAATGTAAGTGACACACCGGCTCCAGCATTACAAGCATCTCTTACTGCAGCAACAGCTGGAGATCTATTAGGTTATATTGGTAAATCAGGTAGATTCACAGCTATAACAGAACCTGCTACGTAAGCTAGGAGTTGAGGATGGCAAAAGAAAATGAATTTAAATTTGGGAGTGCAACAGTAGATCCTAATAAAGGTATTAAAGCCGGTTATGATTTAAATACAAATCAGTGGCAGATTACTCAAAACATTGATCAATACTTAAAGCACGCCCAATTAGAACGTGAAAAACAAGAACACTATGGGAAAACAAAACATGGTTATAGGAAGATGGCTACGATTCCTGATATTGTTGCTATTAAAATAAATGAAGACCATGGTATAGATCTTCACTCGCAGAGTTTTATGCAAGATAAAGATAAAATAAAAAGATTAAGATATATACTAAAAACGGAATACCCTCATCTTCTTGTCAATACTTAAGGGAGATAATTATGCCGACTTATACGGAATTTGTGAGCTTAGTAAGGGATTGGTCAAATAAAGATTCTTCTGTTGTAAGTGACAATAAAGTACAAGATGCTATGCGTTATGCTGCAGATAGTTGTTATAGAAAGTTAAGAGTGGCTTCACTTGAACAAACTGTTACATATTCTGAAACACAGTTAGAGACAGCTACAACTTCATCAAACAATAGAACTGCTAGTAAAACTGAATTAACTATTCCAGCAGATCTTGTTGAATTTATACAACTTAGAGAGATAGATGATGATGGTAGGACTTGTCGTATATTTAATGAAAAGACAGATCTTAGAACTTTTAATGATGCTTGGGCTGAAAAAACTCAATCATCTTATTGGTCAAGAGTAGGTAATATACTTCTTTACTCTCCTGGATTTAATTCAGGCTATACTATATTTGCACCGACAAAAGCTGAATTACATTATTATAAAAGACTTCCAGCATTGGATGCGAAGTATGATGTGACTCCTGCTAACTTTACTGCGGGATACTTAACAACAACTGGAGGGACTACTAGCTTATATTTTATAGATGGGAATACTTCTACTGCTTATACCACGCAAGCAGCAGCTGAAGCAGCAATATCTCTTGGGGCAAATAAAGTAACTGCTGAAGTTGTATCCGTTACTAATAATAATAAAGATATAACAATCGATACTGTAGCTACTCAAGCAAGTGATCTGAATGCTGGAATGGCATTGTCAGGAACTAGAGTGAGCTTAAATAATGGAGCTCAACCTGTAATAGATAGTATTGTTTCTACAAGTCCAACAGTAAAAGTGAGAATGGCAACAGGACAACCTAACTTATTAACTAATGATCCTTTAGTATTCTCTAACACGAATAGTGATAAATATATAGGTAATGAGGTAGCTCATTGGTTAAGAGATGAGAATGAAAAGATTTTATTATATGGTTCTTTAGCTGAAGTTTTTACTTATGCGCAAGATGATGAGCAAGCTCTGAAATACCAAAATTTATTTGCTAAGGAAATTTTAGAACTGAATGATGAAGATAATAAGAGGAGTGCTTCTGGAGGAAATGTTCAAATAAACTTTAATGGAAGAGGGATGATATAATGCCAGCATCAAGTGATCCAACGAGCTTTAGCTATGGTACACCCGCAGGTCCTGATACCGGGGATCTGACAGGTGCAACCTCTACCAATTCTTTAGGAGGAATATTTAATTCAGGCAGTACATCTGCTTTACAAACTTTATCCATTGTTATTACAAATATCTTATCTGATAATAAGAAGATAGCATTTGAACCTTATAATAATCAATACACTTTATCAGATGGTACTACAGGATATTCAGCATTGCATTATGCTACTGTAATAGAAAATACAGGCTTAGACGCATTAGCTAATGTTAATATAACTAGTATAGCAGATAACCAAATTATATCTTATGATACAAGTACTAGTAAATGGGTTAATAGTAAAGTCGTATTTAATAATATTGATGCAGCTGTTGCTGTAACAGAATCAGAAGGAATTGGAAGTAATGATAATGATACAACCTTTCCTACAAGTGCTGCAGTTAAAGATTATGTAGATACGAATGTTACTGCCCAGGATCTTGATTTTTCTGGTGATAGTGGTGGAGCACAGTCTATAGATCTAGACAGCCAATCATTGACATTGACTGGTGGAACAGGTATAGATACTACAGGTTCTTCTCAGACAATGACATTTGCTATTGATAGTACAGTAGCTACATTGGCAGGTAGTCAAACTTTAACTAATAAATCTATCGATTCTGCTAATAATACAATTACAAATATTGTTAATGCTGATATTAAATCTGATGCTGCTATAGCTATTACTAAGCTAGCTAGCTCTTCTGTAAATTATGGTGGAGTTACCTTATCACTCGGTGGAAGCGATACAACACCAGCCTTTGATTTAACAGATGCTACTAATTATCCAACAACTTCTTTAACTGGAACTATTACAAATGCACAACTAGCTGGATCTATAGCCAATGCTAAATTATCTAATTCTACTGTAAGCTACGGAGGTGTGTCTTTAGCACTTGGTGCAAGTGATGCTACTCCTGCTTTTGATTTAACAGATGCTACTAATTATCCAACAAGTTCTTTATCAGGAACAATTACAAATGCGCAGCTTGCAGGGTCTATAGCAAATGCTAAATTAGCTAATTCTACTGTAAGCTATGGTGGCATATCTCTAGCTTTAGGTGCAAGTGATGCTACACCAGCTTTTGATTTAGCAGATGCTACTAACTACCCTACATCAAGTTTAAGTGGTACTATTACAAATGCCCAATTAGCAGGATCTATAGCTAATGCTAAACTGGCTAACTCATCTATAACAGTATCAGATGGATCTAGTTCTACAGCTACAGCTTTAGGTGGTACTATAACATTTGCTGGAACAACTAACGAAGTTGAAGTCGGTGAGGCTTCAGGTACAATAACAGTAGGGCTACCTAACAATGTTACTATAGCAGGAAACCTTACAGTCAATGGCGATACTACCACAGTAAATACAGCCACTCTTTCCGTAGAAGATCCCTTAATAAAATTAGCTAATGGTAATAATGCAGCTGATAGTGTAGATATAGGATTTTATGGATTGTATGATACTTCTGGTTCACAGGATCTTTATGCTGGTTTATTCAGAGATGCTAATGATAGTGGTAAGTTTAAACTATTTAAAGATTTACAGGCAGAACCTAATACAACAGTTAACACTGGAGGAACTGGTTATGCCACTGGTACATTAGTTGCAACCCTAGAAGGTAATGCAGATACTGCTACTACATCTACTAATATAACAGCAAGTAATAATACAACAGATGAAACTGTTTATCTTACATTTGTTGATGGTGCAACTGGAACACAAGGAATAGAAACTAATACCAGTCTAAATTATAATCCTGCTACAAATGTTCTAAGTGCTGGTACATTTAATGGAAGTTTAAGTGGCACAGCAACTACTGCCACTAATATAACAGCCACTGCTAATAATACTGCTAACGAAACTGTTTACCCTACATTTGTAGATGGTGTTAGTGGAACACAAGGAATTGAGACTGATTCAGGATTAACTTATAACCCTAGTACAGGACTATTAACCTCTACGGCATTTGCTGGTAATATTACTGGTGATGTAACAGGTAACGCAGCCACTGCTACAGCACTTGCCAATGCCAGAACAATTAATGGAACAAGCTTTGATGGAACTGCAAATATTACTGTTACAGCTGCTGCAGGAACTTTAACTGGAGGTACACTTAATTCTGGTGTTACTGCGTCAAGTCTTACTTCTGTTGGAACTATTGCAACTGGTGTTTGGAACGGAACTGCAATAGCAGATAGCTATATATCTTCAGCTAGTACTTGGAATGCAAAGCAAGCTGCTCTTACTTTTGGAATAGCAAATACTAACGCAGTTAAAATAGATGATGCTGATGCAGCTGATAATGATTATGCAAAACTTACAGCTTCAGGAATAGAAGGTAAGAGTTACGCAGAGGTTAAAACAGATTTAAGTTTAAACAATGTAGAAAATACTGCAGTTAGTACATGGGCTGGAACTTCTAATATAACAACAACAGGAACAATAGGAACTGGTACTTGGGGAGCAACTGACGTTGCGATAGCTCATGGTGGTACAGGAAGTTCAACAGCCTCAGGTGCTAGAACAAATTTAGGATTGGGAACGGCTGCTGTATTGAATTCTGTTGACGAAGACGATATGAATAGTAACAGTGCTACTTTATTACCTACTCAACAGTCTGTTAAGGCTTATGTTGATGCTAATGCTGGAAGTTCTGGGGTAACAGTAGAAGATGAAGGTAGTGCTTTATCAAATGCTGGAACAACACTAGACTTTGTAGGAGCTGGTGTTACAGCCTCTGGAACTGGTTCTACTAAAACTATAACAATTCCTGGAGGTGCTGGTTCAGTTGCAGCTGACGATATCACTACTGGAGATGCTGCAGTAACTATAGCTACATCATCTGGCAACATTACAATAGATGCTCAAGCAAACAATTCTGATATTATATTTAAAGGTACAGATGGTGGTAGTGATATTACTGCACTTACTTTAGATATGTCAAATAATGGTACAGCAATATTTAATAAAAATATAAACCTTGATTCAGATAGTTCAGTAATAAAATTTGGTGATGACCAAGATGTTACTTTAACCCATGTACATGATACTGGTTTAAAATTAAATAGTACAAGTCAATTACAGTTTGGCGACAGTGGTACATATATCCATCAATCGGCTGATGGTGTTCTTGATTTAGTATCTGATACTGAAATAGAGATTAATGCTACTACCATTGATATAAATGGTGCTGTTGATATAAGTGGAAATTTAGATGTAGGTGGTAATATTACTGCTAATGTTGATGCTGATGCCCACGCTGAAATAGGAAGAGCCCATATAGGTTATATTGGTACTAGTGATTCGGCTGGTTTTTCTCATATAGATAGAAACACTACTACTGGTTATGCCCTTCGTCAAACAGCAGGTGGAGTTACTCATTTAAACGGAGTAACTGGGCAGTCTATTAGATTTAATATGGCTAACTCAGAGATTGCAAGAATTGATGATTCTGCTTTTACAGTCGGTGTAGACGATACTGGACATGACGTTAAATTCTTTGGTGCTACTTCTGGCAAGTACATGGAGTGGGATGAGTCGGCTGATCAGTTAGATGTTACAGGTAGCTTTGATGTCACAGGTAACTCAACAATGTCTGGAACAGTTAATATCAATGGTGCTACAGGCACAGCACAGCTTCAAGTTAATCTAACTGATACAACAACGTATAATCACTCAATAAAATGTTATAATCCGAATATGACACAGGGTCAGTATAATCAATTTCATTTGGGTGAGAGTGGTGGTAGTTACAACACTGGTGTTATTGGTTATAGGTGGGATAGTGCTGGTTCAGCTTCAAATAACTATTTAGAGATTGGTCACTGGTCTAATGGTGATTTAATTAAAGTCTATGGTGATAAAGTTGAGATAACTGATCCATTAACAGCAACTTCAATAACAACTTCTGGAAATATAGAACTGGGTCATGCAAGTGATACTACAATATCAAGATCTGCAGCAGGAGTAGTTCAAATAGAAGGTAACACAATATTAAATACTGCCAACGCAGACGTAGGTGCAACAACAACTTCCAGCAGTGATGTAGACCATGTATTAATCAATGATGGTGGAGTATTAAAGAAAATAACAGTAGCCAATTTAGGCACAGCAACAACAGATGATGCAACAGCATTGGCCATTGCATTGGGATAAGGAGAAAATAAATGGCAAATACTTTTAAAGTAGTTACAAAAGCAGGAGTTACATCGGCTGATGTAATCTATACTGTAGCAAGTTCAACTACGACAGTTATATTAGGTCTGATGTTAGGTAATACAACTTCTAGTCAAGTGACAGCAACAGTTACTTTGGAGTCTGATACTGCCAATAGAGCAGGTGCAAACAATGAAGCTAACCAGAATGTTGAGTTGGTAACTAACGCACCGATACCTGCAGCATCCTCTTTGGAATTTCTGGCTGGTAATAAGGTAGTGATGGAAACAACAGACGTATTGAAATTAACATCCAGTGGTGCAACAGATATTGTACTGTCTATTATGGAGATAGCATAATGCCCTATATAGGAAAAGATGTACCGACAGCCTATCAGAGTACAACAGCTGTACAAAGATTTAATGGCGATGGTAGTGATACGACATTCACTTTGACAACAGCTGTAAATTCTGTTCAAGATGTTCTTGTATCTGTAGATGGTGTAGTTCAAGATACTTCAGCTTATACAATCCCTGATGGAACAACTCTTACATTTACTGCTGCACCTTCGAGTGGAACAGCAAATATATTTGTAAATTATCTTGCACCTCAAGGTTCAACGATCACACCTGCTGCTGAGAATAAAGGTAACTTTAAAGCTGGAGGATTGTTCAGAACCAATGCTCAATCATTAACATCAAATACCACCATCACTGCTACTGAAAATGCTAATGTCACTGGACCATTTACAGTTGCCAGTAATATAACATTGACAATAGAATCAGGTGGTACACTGGTAACACTATAGGGGGATAGTATGACAAGTCAATTAAATGTAGATACAATCGTAGATAAAGCAGGTACTGGTGGTGCTAATATTAAGATAGCTAACACATCTACTCATGTTTCAGATGGTGGAAATGTTACACAAAATACTGTGCAGGGTTTAGCTAAACAATGGACATATTATAATATGGCAAGTACAACAATATTAGATTCACTCAATACTAGCAGTCTTACAGACTACGCAACTGGAAGGTTTCATCCTGTTGTAACAAGTGCCTTTAATAATTTAAATTATGTCACTACCTATAGTACAAATGGTTATGCTGGTGATAGCTTTAATGCTGGTACAGTTGGTTCTGTTAAAATAGGTTGGGAAATTACAACGACCACATCTACTTATGAAACTGTATGTTATTATACTTCTGGTTATGTAGATGGAAAACATAACTATGTTTTAGCTCATGGAGATTTAGCATAATGGGATATGGAATTTTAAAATTTGATACGCTGACAACCTCTGATTCTAAAAATACAAGTACAGATAAATCTATAGATACGAGTTATTTGTTTAATGGGGTAGCAAAAGAGTGGCATCTATTTGATCAACGTGGAGATATACATGGTGCAAATACTATAGCCGATAGCTTTAATGTGGCTAGTATTGCGGATGTTTCAACAGGACATTATGATGTAACCTTTACTACTGGTATGAGCACCAATGCATACGCTCCAGTTTCAAATCATCATTATACTGGGCATATAGATAATGACCAATTCAGCAGATTTTCAGCACCTTCTAATTTAAGCACAGGGGCTTACAGGATTGCTGGACAATATGTTAATAGTGCTACTGGTTACGAAGATGGTTTCTTTACAGTAGGAACAAACGGAGATTTGGCATGAAGACACCAGAATTTCAAGGAACACATTTATGGGAACGATTATGTTGGGCAAAGGAAAAGCTTGAAGGTATACAGACAGATATACGAGTGGTTTATGAAGATCCAGAGGATATGGATAATCCTGCAAAAGTATTATGCCCAGATCCTAACTGGATGGCTTGTGCCTTACAGGGTGGTATACTGCCCCCAGTAGAATCATATTGGGAATTGGCAAAGGATGAAGCTCAACCTGATTTTAAGAAACATACGAGGGGTTATTTGTTGCATGATACTAAACCTATAGAAGCTATGACAGAGGAGCAGGCAATAGAGTACCTTATAAAGAAAGATATTCCACAACGTATATGGAGTACCTGGAATGAAGGCAATAAACCGAAGATGGTGATCTGCCGTACACATCAACTGCCAGAGCATCGTCAATGGCGAAATGCTTGGCAAATTAAAGAAGATATAGAATTAGCAGCATAGGAGAAACATATGACAACTTATATCAAAGATAAAGATGGTAAATCAATTGATGCATCAACAGTATCGTCTAAACCATCTGACAGACACTTTAGAAATGCTTGGACAATATCAGATAAAGTTATTTCTGAAGACATGACTAAAGCTAAAGAAATATTTAAAACAAAAATAAGAGAAGTAAGGCACCCTTTATTAGAAGCTGAAGACGTAGTGTATATGAAAGCATTAGAAGCAGATGATAGTTCTGCAAAGACTGCGAGCGTCAATAAGAAGAAAGCATTGAGAGATGCTCCTGCGGCAAAAGCTATTACAGATGCAGATACAATAACTAAATTAAAAGCAGCGTGGGATACATCAGTATTAGGTGACAGCCCTTACGCATAGGGAGTGATAAATGGCTTTAACAAAAGTAACAGGGCAGGGATTAGGAACTCTAAAAACGCTTGCAGGAAGTACAACATTTAATATAGATACAGATGGCCATATAACTAAGCCATTGCAGCCTGCATTTTTAGTTAAGCCAGATGCTAATCAAGATAGTTTA
>Ga0310344_10001501_pt1 | contig 17862 bp, 17 predicted proteins | sample HC15DNA20200_MG_FD_203801 | JGI IMG/M metagenome (GOLD analysis project Ga0310344, IMG submission 203801) | Marine microbial communities from station ALOHA, North Pacific Subtropical Gyre - HC15-DNA-20-200_MG | ecosystem: Environmental > Aquatic > Marine > Oceanic | place: Pacific Ocean: North... | reverse complement strand
GCAACGCGCCAGATTGTGCCGATGGCCAATCCAAAATGTAGGCGCCCGGGCCGTAATGCGCCGCGCCGGCAACACCAAAAGATTTGTGCACTCGTACCGAGGCCCAAGGAATTGAAGCGGTCGCTGCAGCGGCAACTGCCGCCATCCCATAGCGAATGGTCGCGTCGGCCTCGGCATCTGGTCCGATCATAAATCCCGGTTCGTCGACAAAATTAACCAACGGCAAATGGAAGGTGTCGCACAATTCGATCATCCGGCGCATTTTCTGCGCGGCCGCGGCTGTCATTGCCCCAGCTAACGTGCGGCAGTCATTGGCGGTAATCCCGACGGATTGCCCATTTATACGTGCCAGACCAACAATCAGTGACGGCCCATATTCTGACGTCATTTGAAAGAACGAATTCTTGTCCACCACCAAATCTATGACGCGTCTCATGTCGAAAGGATGTCGTGGGTTGTGCGGAACGATCGATAGTAATTCTTCCTCACAACGATCAAGTGCATCATTGCACTTCTGGCGTTTTGTGCATTCCCAAACGCTAGAAGGTAGGTAGCTTAAAAACGTTCGGATTTGGTTAAACGCGTCTGTTTCATCAATTGCGATGTTATCTACGACTCCAGATCTCGCATGCACGGAGGCGCCGCCGAGTTCGTTTTTTGTCAAATTTATGCCGAGTGCACGCTTAACTAAGGCTGGCCCACCAATCATGACCTGGGCAGTTGTTTTGGTCATAACAGAAAAGTGCGATGAGACGAGACGGCCGGCTGGAAACCCGGCGACTGGACCGAGCGCTGCGGAGGCCACTGGAACGCTGCCCATCGCTTCGGCGATGACCCGAAATCGCGGGGGATCGTACAGTGGGTTGCCAATCGTTTTTGATTTTTTTTTATCGGCTCCGTTGGAACCTACGCTACCGCCCCCGCCTTCCAGTAGGCGAACCAACGGAGTTCGATATTGCACTGCGAGATGTTCGGCGTAGACACTTTTACGTAAGCCGGATGCGTTCGGAGAACCACCTTTCAAAGTAAAATCTTCGCCTCCAATAACGACGCGTCGACCTGCAATAGTGCCGAATCCGACCACGTAGTTAGCTGGCGTGAATTGGGCTAACTCGCCGACGTCATCAAGCACTGCTCCGCCCGCTATGCGTCCATGTTCGCGAAAAGATCCCTTATCGAGTATACGATTGATACGCTCGCGAAGCGTTAATTTGCCGCGCTTGTGCTGTTGAGCGACGCGTTCGGTTCCTCCTTGGGTCCGAGCGAGTTCCCGACGTTGCGCGATCTTATCAACATGGTCTTTCCAGCTCATTTAAAAGTACTCAGAGGATTCATTATCTCTACCTAGCCACGGCGACCCCTCTCTGCCGCGCTGGGGTGTAAAGAAGCGACCGCGCTTGGTCTCGCATCAATTCGTGAAAACCACGACGAAAGATTTTTAAGCCCCTTATCTAGCGGTTGTCCGACATCCTTGACGAAGTCTTGGCAGCAGTAAAGCACGATATCCACAAAGGTGAAATTTTCCCCCGCGATGAATTCGCGTTTCGCTATTTGCCCGTCCAGCCATTTTTTCGAGTCGGCAGCTTTTGCCTGCAAGCCATCTGCGGCCTCAGGGATCACGTAAAGCCGATCGCGGAAAACGTCAATACCAAAGCCGTAACGAAAACCATTATAGGAGTGTTCTGTGATATTCAACTCAACACGTCGGATCCATTGTCGGGTGTTGGCACGCGCCTCGGCGGTTGCGCCGAACAAAGTCGGCGTCGGATGTTTTTCCTCGAGATACTCGCAGATAGCAGTAGTCTCCCCGAAGACGGTCCCTTCATTGAGTTCCAACGACGGCATCTGACCCGCAGGGTTCTTTTTTAGATATTCGGAGCACCGGTTTTCTGCACTGCTAATATCGAATTCTTTAAATGGAATCTCGATGTTTTTTTCTATAAGAAACATGCGTACGGCGCGTGGATTTGGGCCAAAGGAATTCAGAAGCTTCATGTAATTCTCCATCAAACAGGACGAGAGTGTTAAAAGCGACTTTTGAGCTGACAACCAGATCTGGACTACATTGGGTAGTCGCCATCGAATCGAACTTTAGCTCGCGACGGGAAAAATTCGCTCGCCTCTTTGGTTTAACCCTGCATATTCACCTGTTCGGCTGCCGGGTGCAGACTAGCTTTGGCGCTAGGTCGTGCACCCATTCGATCGGACCATGCGGTAAGGTTTTCTAAATTGCTTTCGATCGGTTGGCCTACGCCTTTTGCAAAATCCGTGCAGCAGAAAAGAATAATATCTGCGAACGTTAGTTTGTCGCCGGCAATGAAGTCGCGCCCACCGATCTGTCCATCGAGCCATTTACGTGCGTCCGCCGCTTTGGCCTTCAAGCCGTCTGCTGCTTCAGGGATAACGACCATTCGATCCCGAAAAATGTCAATCCCTTCTGCGTAGCGAAATCCGTTGTACATATGTTCGGTGATACCGAGTTCAACACGCCGGATCCACTGGCGCGTATTAGCGCGTTCTTCTGCGGTAGCGCCGATCAAAGCAGGGGTTGGATGCTTTTCATCTAGGTACTCACAGATCGTTGTTGTTTCGCCAAACACAGTACCGTCGTCGAGTTCAAGCGCCGGCATTTGCGCGCCCGGGTTTTTCTTTGAGTACGCCTCGGCACGGTTTTCGCCGCCCAGGATATCGTGTTCTACAAACTCGATATCGATACCTTTTTCGATCAAGGCCATTCGCACGGCGCGTGGGTTTGGGCCAAATGAATTCAATAGTTTCATGTTCCGTTCCTTCTGTTAATTGCGGGGTCGACCCACCCAACAGGAGTGGTAGACCGCTCACGAAGTTGCTTATTTTTGATATTTGAAAATCGTCGGTTGATTAGAGGGTAATGTCAACTTTAATGTATAATCTTGCCTAATTTATTTTGCTCGAACCCAACCGTCGAGCAATGTTCGTAGTGCGGCGACAAATGCCAGCGGTTGATCGAGCATGACGTGATGTTGTGCTGCTGGGATCTCGACAATAGGAGCCTTCGGGCCCATCAGCTCGGACATGTAGGCAGCTGTCTCGCGGCTGACTAGCGCGCTATTTTCTCCAAAAATCAGGGCTGCAGGGCATTGTACCTTTTGTAGGTGTTCGTGAAATGGCTCGCCGAAACGCCGGGACGACAGGACACCGACATCAAATTTCCAAGTCCAGCCTTCGTCGGTTTCTTTGACCGAATGGCGTGCGATAAAATCGACGATAAATTCATTTGTGCATTCTTGACTAGGAAGGAGGCGGAAGCGACGCTTTGCAGTCTCGAATGTGTCATAGATGTGTATCCGGCTGCCTGTTGGTGGTTTGAACTTATCGCGATCCTCGGGGCGTCGTATTGGGGAATCAACGATCACAACGCCGCCAATGTCTTCTCCGTAGTCGGCGCCAAAACGCATAGTCATAAAGCCGCCAAACGAATGGCCTATGACAAACGGATTGGATCCCAGCTCAGCCGCTTCGATCACTGCTCGTATCTCGTTGGACCGCTGTACCGCGTTGTATTCCTCTCGTCGGCCGCTGTCGCCCATACCAGAAAGGTCGAGTGCCGCGACGGTAAAATCAGTGGTAAAAAACGGCGCAATAAAACGCCACCAGTTCGCGTGTGCACCACCGCCGTGGATGAACAGCAGTCCTCGATTTTGAGAAATTTCGGGCCCTGGCCAGCGCAAGTAGTGTATTGAACAACCCTCTACTTCGATAAAATTCGAGGTGAGTGGGTACTCGAGCGCCCACTTAAACCAATCTGGTGCAGACGGTGCTGGTGCAAAGCGGTCGGTGATGGCCGTAGGGTCTGACACTAAGTCTATCAGCCGCCTTCAATCGCTGGCAGGAAATAGACCTCACTGTGCTCATCGATCGACTGGAGGAGCGGGTCTTGGAAAATCTCACCATCGATCGCGACCGCTGTGCGTTCGCTCAACCGGTCGCGGATGCCAGGAAATTTTAACTCAAGTAGCCTTATGAGCTGACGCACATCGGCCGCTGTGATCTCAAACTCGGTCTCACCTTGTGCGAATTCTCGCGCTACCTCACGCTGAAGAACAACTTTCGCCACTATCTCAAGCGGATGTCTCTTGCCTTACCATTGATTTCTAGACTATTTTTCGCTGTCGATCGCTGACAGGAGTTTCGGTGGCGAAATCGGTAGGTCAGTCATGCGCACACCTGCAGCGGCGGTTACCGCGTTCGCGACAGCAGCCAATGGTGGGATGATTGGGACTTCGCCGACCCCACGAACTCCAAAACGATGCCCCGGGTTTGGTACTTCGACCAAAACCGTGTCTATCATTGGCATATCGGACGCAACCGGAACTCGATAATCTAGGAAGCCACCGTTTTGTAGGCACCCTTTATCGTCGTAGATATATTCCTCATTCAGTGCCCAACCGATACCTTGCACGGCACCTCCTTGTAGTTGTCCTTCCACGTAACTCGGGTGAATAGCCGTTCCCACATCTTGAATGGCAGTGTAACGGATCACTGTACTACGACCCGTTTCTGGATCGATTTCTATATCACAGATGTGGGTACCGAAGCCTGGGCCCGCGCCGGCAGCATTGATATTGGCTTTACCACTGATCGGCCCACCAGTTTTGGCAGCCGTATTTGCTATAGCCGCAAGGGTTAGGTTTTCGCTCGTATCTGCCTTTGTGTTGATTGCAGCGCCATCCTTCCATTCGACTGCATCGATCTCGACATCCCAAACTTTGGCGGCGCGACGGCGTAGTTCGACGATCACGTCGTCCGCCGCTTCGCAGACCGCCTTCCCGACGGCAAAAGTGACGCGGCTACCGCCGGTTAGCATGCTATAAGCGCTTGACGCGGTGTCGGCAATCGAAGGTTTAACCTTCGATACATCGATGCCAAGGACCTCAGCCGCCATCATTGCCATGGATGCACGTGAGCCACCGATATCGGGATTCGCGGTGACCACTTCTACTGTACCGTCTTCGTTTACGTGCATTGCGGCGCTCGATTCACCACCGATATTGAACCAAAAGCCCGATGCAACACCGCGACCCTGATTGGGTCCGAGTGGAGCCGAATAATGAGGGTGGTTTTGAGCAGCACGCACAGTTTCGAGATAACCAATACGCTTAAAAGTCGGTCCGTAGGCAGCTTGCGTGCCTTCAGTAGCAGCGTTCTTTTCGCGTAGCGCGAGCGGGTCCATATTAAGTTTTTTCGCAAGTTCGTCTAACGCTGATTCTACGGCAAAGGAGGCAATCGGTGCCCCTGGTGCACGATAGGCAGCAACTTTCGGTCGGTTTACAACGACATCAAAGCCAATTGTTTTGACATTTTTTATATCGTAGGGTCCAAAACCCGTCATGCAACCTAATTGGACCGGCGACCCCGGGAAAGCACCTGCTTCATATTCCATTGTTAATTCACCAGCAGTGATGGTGCCGTCTTTCTTGGCGCCTATTCTGGCATGCGCATGGCCACCAGAAGTTGGGCCAGTCGCCCGAAAGACATCTTCGCGGTTCATCACGAGCTTGACGGGTTTTCCCGCTTTCTTGGACAAGAGGATCGCGACTGGCTCTAGGTAAATGGTGGTCTTTCCGCCGAAACCACCACCGATTTCCGCTGGCATTACCCGCACTTTCGAGTGATCGATATTGCAAACAGTCGCGCTGTAGTTGCGCACCATAAATTGGCCCTGACTACTGGTCCACACAGTTGACATGCCATCTTCGGTATTGTCGGCGACGCAGGCGTGAGGTTCGATATACCCTTGATGCACACATTGGGTCGTGAAGTCATGCTCGACGACCACGTCGGCTGCATCGAACCCGGATTCGGTATCACCGATACCGAACTCATGGCGTTGGCTTATGTTAGAGGGGATCTCGGGTTTCGGATCCAGGCCCTTAGTAAACATGTCGGCATGTAGTAATGGCGCATCCGGCTTCATTGCTTCGCGAGCATCTAGGACATGCGGTAGGACTTCGTATTCGACGTCAACGAGTGCCGCTGCCTGATCAGCAATAGCAGCCGTGGTCGCAGCAACTGCGGCAACTGCGTGCCCGTCGTATAGCGCTTTTTCGCGCGCCATCACGTTTCGAGATAGATCACGAAAACTGATTGGGGCCTCACCTGCACCACGTGCGGTGGGGCTAATCTCTGGAAAGTCGGCCGACGTTACTACGGCTTTTACTCCGGGCAATGCACTTGCTTTCTCTGTGTTGATCGAAAGGATACGGGCGTGTGCGTGCGGACTTCGGATTATTCGCCCGATGAGCATGCCTGGGAGATTATAATCGGCCCCGAAATTTGCACGGCCCGTCACTTTCTCAACTCCGTCGGGCCGGATTGGGCGGGTGCCAACAACCTTGTATCCATTACTCTCAACACTTTGAGTTGCGGTTTTGAATTGTTCTTCTTTACCCATGGCTATTCTCCGCGTAGTTCGGCTGCGGCATTTGTTACCGCTTTGATGATCTTGTCGTAACCAGTGCAACGGCATAGATTGCCCGCAAGCCAGTAACGCATTTCTGTTTCGGTAGGATTTGGGTTTCGTTCTAGTAGCGATTTTGCTGCGACGATAAACCCTGGCGTGCATATGCCGCACTGAAGTGCGGCTTCTTGTAGAAAGTGTTTTTGCAACGTGTGTAAACTTTCGCCTTCTGCCACACCTTCTATGGTTCCAATATTGTGACCGTCAGCTTCTACCCCGAGAACTAGACAGGCGCATACAAGGCGGTCGTCGATAGTGACGCTACAGGCTCCGCAGTCGCCAGACGCACAGCCTTCTTTACTCCCAGTTAGTTGTAGGTTGTCGCGCAATACGTCGAGCAAGGTCTGCTCGGTATCGCACAAATATTCAATCGGATCACCGTTTATTGTGGTTGCAACATGGTGTTTCGGCATTAGTTTGTCCTCGCGCGCGTGAGCGCAATTCCTGCAGCACGACGGGCCAAGACCCCAGCTACTTTTGTTCTGTATGCAATCGTACCGCGCTTATCATCGATTGGGTTGCATGCGGCACTAGCGGCGGCACTGAGTTTTTCTAGCGCCTTTTTGTCAACTAGCGTTCCGATCAATGCTTGACCGCCGGCGTCAACTAACAGTGGTCGCGGTGCGACTGCACCCAGCGCGAGTCTCGCAGCCACACATCTGCCATCGTCGTCGAGGCTCAAGCTGACCCCAGCACCAACTACCGCGATATCCATTTCAGTACGCGGAATAAATCGGAGGTATGCGTCACCCGAATGTGCAGGTCGTGGGGGTAGAAAAAAGCTAACAATAAACTCTCCCGCATCGAGTGTGGTTTGACCAGGTGCAGTGACGATGTCTTCAACTTTCGCTTCGCGCCGCCCTTTTGGACCCGCTATTGTGCAAGTGGCAGCCGCGGCTATCATCGCCGGTACGCTATCGGCAGCCGGCGACGCATTACACAAATTCCCACCGAGGGACGCTCGACCTTGAATTTGCGTCGAGCCGATCAGATCCAACCCCTCGACAACCCCGGGCCAATTGTTTTTTACGGCAACATGTTCGTTGAGTTCCGCGCCGGAAACTGCAGCCCCGACTCGAAAGCCACCTTTTTCGGACTGAATTTGCCGCAGTTCTGGGATTTTCTTGACATCAACAATCATCTTTGGACGTGCATATCCGGCGCGTAGTTGCACAAGTAAGTCCGTGCCGCCGGCTAAGATTTTTGCCCCGGCGCCAGCATCAGTAAGTTGGCGGACTGCGTCTTCCACCGAAGTTGGTGCGGAAAATTGTATCTGTGTCACGTTTGCTCTACTCGTTGCTTCAAGTGTGAGTGATTGTACCGCTGTTGAGATTGATCGTGAAACATCTGTGCAATCTCGAGCATTTGCAGTCGTTTCGGCTGCTGTGTGCTGGTTGAATCATTACCCACCGTGGCGCATGCTTCGCTTAATTCGCCATGAAACAGACAATGTCACAACTCTCACTATCGATGGAATGTGGTGATATGTTTACGACTAATCATCATTTGGGCGGCAGTCTTGGCTCGTCAATGCTGAAAGCTTAGGTTGTGGTTGCCGCGATAAAAATATAGGTTCCCGCAAGGCAAATTCTGGGTAGTTGAAGAAAACGACGCTAGTCGGAATCGTCTTGGGCGCGGTCAAATTCACTCTGATGATGCCAGTGGCATCGATCCGAAACCAGTTAGTATTTATTCACGGAAATACCGCGATCGATTGATAATGTGACCAAAAATCTCATTTAACTTTTTATAAGCTAAGGAAGCAATATGCTTGAAAACTACGCAAAATACGAAGAACTCAAGTTGGATTCACCAGCGGATCGGATCTTACGAATAAGGTTTGACAAACCGGATACGTTAAATTCCGTTGATAAAGCGGGTCATCGCGAACTCACCTATATCTGGCGTGATCTTGATGAGGATCAAGATTTTGATGTTGCGATTCTGACAGGTGAAGGCAAGGCGTTCTCGGCTGGCGGGGACTTCGGCATGATTGAAGAAATCATCGAGGATTCGCAAGCGCGGATGCGCGCCTGGAAGGAAGCCCGCGATCTCGTATACAACGTCATCAATTGTTCGAAGCCGATCGTCTCTGCAATTAACGGAGTTGCGGTTGGGGCTGGGTTGGTCGCTGGTTTACTTGCGGATATCTCGATCGCTGGCAAGTCGGCAAAAATTGTTGATGGACACACTCGCCTTGGGGTGGCAGCGGGAGATTCAGCGGTGATGAATTGGCCATTGTTGTGTGGCATGGCAAAGGCCAAATATTTGCTAATGTTGTGTGAACCTGTAAATGGTGAAGATGCGGAAAAATATGGTTTGGTTTCGCTCTGCGTCGAAGATAGTGAGCTTCAAGATAAAGCGCTGGAGGTAGCGAAACGTCTCGCAGCAGGTGCGCCTTCAGCTATCAGATGGACAAAGTATGCACTTAACAACTGGTATCGTATGGCGGGACCCGCTTTTGATGCGTCGACAGCACTCGAAATGCTTGGTTTTACTGGACCTGAAGCAAGAGAAGGGATCGATTCACATCGAGAGAAGCGCTCGCCGAAGTTCGATCCTCGTTCACCAGTGTAGGGCGACTAACTTCTATGACGATCGTAATGATTTTTCACACATTGATTTATCTCGATCGCGCCTTACCGGGACCGCGCGTGGAGTTAAACTGGCGAGCTTTTACGGTTCTTTCAGCGACGCCAGCTCTTGTTCCACAAGTCCAACCCAATAGCTGGCGCCAATCGGAATAATTTCATCGTTAAAATCATACTTCGGATTGTGGAGTAGGCAGTCGCCGTCACTGGGACCGTTGCCAATAAAAATATAGCATCCAGGTTTTTCTTCCAGCATGTAGCCAAAATCTTCAGAGCCAGTCGATGGATCAATGTCGCTGTTGAAATTAGGTTGTCCGAGGAGCTCTGATGCGGCTCGGCCTGCAGCCAATGTTTCTGCAGTAGAGTTGATTGTTGGTGGGAAACGATGATCGTACCACCATTCAAATTCACAATCGTTGCCTTCGCAGATGCTGGCAGTGATTTGTTTCATACGGTGCTGCAGTAGTTCGCGCGTGGCCGGTTTAAAGGACCGGACGGTACCGCGTAGAATGACTTCATTGGGGATCACGGCCCACGCATCACCGGCATGGATTTGCGTGACTGTCAGCACGGCGGCCTCGATAGGGTTAATATTGCGTGAAACGACACCCTGCCATTGCGTTACGAGTTGGGCGGCGATCAAAATTGGATCAATAGCGAGATGGGGTAATGCGCCGTGGCCACCCTTACCGATAATCTTAACTTCGAAGACGTCCATGGCGGCCATGATTGGACCGCTGCGCGTAGCCATTTTTCCGACTTCGTGTCCTGGCCAGTTATGCATCCCGTATACTGCCTCGACCGGAAAGCGGTCGAATAAGCCATCATCTATCATCGCTTTTGCGCCCGCCTCGCCTTCCTCTGCAGGCTGAAAAATTACGTGCACGGTACCGTCGAAATTGCGGTGCGCAGATAGATGTTCTGCCGCGGCTAATAACATGGTGGTATGGCCATCATGTCCGCAACCGTGCATTACACCGTCATTGGTAGAGCGATGCCCGAAGTCATTGTGTTCCTGCATAGGCAGGGCGTCCATATCGGCGCGCAGACCAATGCATCGGTCGCTGGTACCGTTCTGGATAGTGCCGACAACACCGGTACGTCCGATTCCGGTCTCTATCGGAATTCCAAATCCGGAAAGCTTTTCTGCAACCAATTGTGCCGTACGGTGCTCCTCGTAGGCTAATTCTGGATGCGCATGGATATCTCGCCGCCAAGTGGTATGCGACGCATGTTTTTCAACAATAGCGGGGATAAGTTTCATAGCGTCCCTTTCCAAATAAATGAGTGAGGTGCGGTGTTGACCTGCTGCGTAATTTACTATACTTGCAATTGCCTGGACAGAATGACAGGACCTTTTTTCGGCCGTTAAAAATTCGCTTTTATATAGGGTATTTCAAGCGATGTAATTGGTTCAACCGAGGATCTGAAGCGCGGAAACAACGCGGGTAAAAATTTCATTGACAGATATCGGCTATAAAATGATCGACAGAGTGGGTATGCCCCATGTTGTTGAGTACATTAGGTTACAGCTTTCTGATTACGACACCACACAGCTCGATTGGGTCAAGCTCTTGCCGTTGAGCAAAGCTACGCTACTTCACGGTGAATGTACTTTCCCAGGGATCACGCCTGGACGCCGAGTGCAGCATGGATACCGGATCCGCGCCAGTGTAAACGTTGAGATGGCGCCTCCATTTTCCTACGAACATTGGGGTCGCGTTGCATCGACCGACTGTGCCCAAGGTTGGATATCTGGTGAGAAAACATTTTATTTTGCCGATCTCGAGGAATGCGCCGTACACACTCTAAGTCATGAATGCTTCCATTTTCTCAGAGACTCTGGCCAGTTGGACCTAAAAAATACCGAAGCGAACGCAAATTGGTGGGGGGATCAATGGTTGAAGAGTTACAAAAAACTGTTCGATTAGGATGGCCAGCTGAGATTTTTCTGATACGCTCCCGCTAGTTCTACAAGACCAACGGAGGAGGCCATGGCGACGAGTAAAATAGCAATGATTCCAGTGAATGACATTGTCGCGCGGCTGAATTCGGATCCCGAGTTCCTGTTGACCGCACGATTTTGGTACTGCGATATTCGCTTCGTTATTGGGGTCGAGCAGTATTTCATGCACATAGAAAATGGCAGGGTCGAGTCGTTTACCCACGGTACCAATGGTTTCGATCCATACACCATAAACCTCAGTGGTAGCGAAGAGGTATGGGCTCGAATGTTTGAACATACGCCAAAACCGTTTTTCCATGACTGGTTCGCAGCATCATTTCATCATGAATTCGAGTTTGGTGGGGATCTAGAAAGTGCCTATGCTTATTACTACTCCCTACGGAGAATCAAAGCAATCATGGGCGAAGCGGTGCGTGCTAGCCGCGAAGTGGACGCTGCTTAGGAGTTAATGAGATGGCTAAGTACTCAAGCGTAGTGGGGCGATACATTTACCTGGAAGTCGATGGTGTCGAATATCGAGTGTATCTAGAGGAGGCAGGTTCTGGGATTCCGCTGGTATGCCAACATACTGCAGGGTCTGATGGACGACAGTTCCGCCACTTACTTGAAGATGAAGAGATCACATCACGTTTTCGGGTTATCGCAGTTGATCTTCCTTATCACGGAAAGTCACTACCACCAGATTCAGTACGCTATTGGGAGCAGGAATATAAGCTACGGAAAGATTGGTTCATGACTTATTGGGTAACGCTATGTCACGAACTCGAGCTCGATCAACCAGTCTACATGGGCTGCTCGATGGGTGGGCATCTAGCCGGGGATTTGGCACTTACCTATCCGGATGAATTCCGCGCTTGCATTGGTCTCGAAGCGTCTTGCTGGAGCGGTAATATGGATCAATTAATCGATAAGTGGTGGCACCATCCGCGATTGTCGAATGAGTCAAAGCCGGCAGCTATGTTGAGTCTATGTTCACCAAATGCGCCAGAGCAGCGCGTGCGAGAAACTGTATGGATGTATAGTCAGGGCGCGCCAGTAGTGTTCGTAGGTGATCTTAACTATTATGGGATCGAACACGATCTTCGCGAGACCGCGCAAGACATCGATACCTCAAAATGCATGCTGTATGTACTTAGCGGTGACTACGACTGGAGTGCGTATCCTGCTGTATCAAAGGACCTTGCCGATAAGGTTTCTGGTGCGAAGTATACTTTGATGGAAGGAATGGGGCATTTCCCGATGTCGGAGGATCCCGTGAATTTTAAAAAATATATCACGCCGGTATTAAACGAAATCGAGGAGAAGTCTTAGGCAGTGACCCTCGCCGCAAGCGGTGGTTGATCGCTGATTGAATTCATAAGTCCGATTTGGAGTCCGGTGGTGTCGCTGTCATTATCCAGTTGATTACATCACCGTCATCGCGCTGACCCCAGACGCCAATATTGTTGCGACCGCGTGCGCCGTTCACAGGGTCCACTCGTCTCCATTCGGTCGCAACAACGCGATGGGCAATTCGCCAGCTATTGTTTCGCCGTTCGAAACGGTCGACATATCGAATCCCCATTACATCATCTTTACCATTGCCCTTAACGTCCTCGCGTCTATGATAGGCGACGGCATAGGTCTCGGCCTTCGCTTTGTCACCGTAAACTTCGATCAACATATTTCCCATAAAATGTTGTGTCGCAGTCCAACGCGCCAAAAATTTTTTCGCAGCGACTATAAAATCCTCGACACCTCCACTAAATGAACCGTGGTCATCGTAGGCATCTGGATGGTAGCAATCACGGACCAGATCGAAATTTAGACGATCTATGCCGCGAGCATAGCGGTAGATGACCTCCGCGATCTCTTGTCGTGCGATAAGCGCTTCAATCTTATTTTGATCTGGCATAGATCTTCCTTTATCGGTTGTACGTCTTGTATTGACACAATCGCTTCAACATAGTGCACGTACGCGGATCACGATAACCTCGCATTCATGGTTGCTGTAGCTTGTAGATGATGTTCGCTTTAAATTATTAACTAGGAGAAAAATGACGTGCCTATATTAACGAATAAAGTAATACTAGTGACAGGGGGGAGTACCGGGATCGGACGCGCAACGTCCAAGGTGCTGGGTGCCGAGGGCGCCAGGGTCATAATTGCCGATTTGCAAGATGAAGAAGGACAGAAAACGGCCGCTATCGTTAATGATACTGGCGGCGACGCCGAATACCATCACGTCGACGTCGGTAATTACGATCAGGTCAAAACACTGGTTGCAGGTATAGTTGAAGGGTATGGGTCGCTCGATGGAGCGTTTAATAATGCTGGGATTGAAGGGCCCACAGCTAAGATCCTTGATGTGCCGATGGAAGATTGGGACCGTGTGGTACGTGTAAACCTCACAGGGGTCTTTATTTGCATGAAATGTGAAATTGAACAAATGATCAAGCAAGAAAATGGTGGGAGTATTGTAAGTACTTCATCCGCTGCAGGGTTAATCGGTATCCCTGGTGCGGCCAGTTACAATGCGTCGAAACACGGGGTAATTGGGCTTACGAAAACGGTTGCGCTTGAATATGCGTCTAAGAATGTCCGGGTCAATGCCGTATGCCCGGGGTTTATCGAAACGCCGATGTTGGATCGTGTGACCGATGCGAGCGTAAAAATACGTGAGCAATTGATTAAGGCAGTACCAATGCGCAGGGTCGCAAAAGCATCTGAGATCGCCGAAGCTACAAGTTGGTTGTTGTCGGACAAGTCGTCGTATGTTACCGGTGTCTCGCTTCCAGTGGATGGGGGTTGGGTTGCCCAGTAGCTAGTACTATTGGAAGGCGATGTAAAATTTGGAGCGTACTTTAATAATGCGGATTGGAACACAATGAAAGAGATTTACATCGCACTACTTGCCGTCATAGCGATCTTGTTCATGAGCACTAATATCATGGCTGGTGATCCATCGGGCGACGCAAGCGTAATCTACACCCGTGTCTTGATGGATCATAAAGGGCATACTTATTTCGCGGATACCGAGGTTAATTTCGAACTCAAGGATTTTGCGCCACCCGCCGGCCCCGTTGGAGTGGCTGCAATGCAGGCCGCAAAAACTGTAGTGTTTACAACGGCTGACGGAGATTGGCATGGAGATTGGCACCCTGCGCCACACAAACAATTCGTTTTCATGCTTGAAGGGGCGATCGAGATCGAAGTCGCAGACGGTGAAATTCGGCGCTTCTCAATTGGCGACATTATTTTGCTTGAAGATGTTTCGGGGAAAGGCCATGACACGAGAGTCGTGAGCGAGGAGCCGGCGTTGTTCGCTATAGTGGTACTGCCGGAGACACCGTAGGATTGGATGGTTCCCCTTTCGTTTGGAAATACTCTTATAAGATCTCACGACCGCTACCCATCGGGTTTTCGGTTCTTTTACAGTACGGCTGTCTTCGATTGGCTAGGGTTTAGGCGCTTCAACGATATTTGTTATGGGCAACCCGTAATATGTATATTTCGAGTTGTAGAAAGAGTCAGAACTTAAAACATCTCGTACAGCTTGTTAAGCAGCAGCGATCGGTATCCGTTTTCGGGATCTCCCTCGACCGTGACGCAATAACTCGCCCGAAAAAACATCTGTTTGTTCGTCGTTTTCAATGGTTACTGCACCATTGATAAGGATGTAGCGATACCCTTTCGCGCGTTGCACTCGGCGCCATTCGCCACCAGGCATATCGTGCAAGACTTCGGGGGGTGTAATCGCAAGATTTTCGTAGTCGTACACCAAAATATCCGCTGGCGATCCTATGGTTAAGATTCCACGATCGTTGCAACCAGCGAGTTGCGCTGGTAATGCAGACAAGCGCCAATGTGCATCCTCAAGGCTTAGCATGCCATGTTTTCGCACGATTTTGATGATCGTCTCTGTGGGGTAGCGACCCGCTGTGAGAAATTTCGTGTGCGCACCACCGTCCGAGACACCGAAGAGAATATACGGGTTATCGACTATCTCTTTTAAATAGTCCAGTCGGGTATTCGGTGGCATCGAAAAGAATTCAGTATCGAGCCCATCAGCAACGACGATATCGAGCATCGCGTCGACGGGATGTTTACCAGTTTTCTCAGCAATCAGGCCGATCGGATGATCGAGCCACCGCTGTGATTCTGGTGCGACCGGCCCCGTGACCACGATATTCTCAAATGGTCCAAGTACGAATGCAGGCACTTGTTTACGCAACGCCGGTCTGCGTTCGGGGTCGGTCAGTTTAGCCAGTCGCTCTTCTCGAGTACCGACCGTTGCCTCGCGCCAAGCTGGACATTCATCGAATAAATTCCAATCCACAAAGGTAAATGAGAACCCTGCGTCAGTAGTCAAACCTTGGCCGTAAACACGAGTTCCGTTGATCCGGCATCGTTCTAGCCACTCGATAACTTTACGGTGAATATGCGGCTTCGTGTCTTGTGCTTGTACAACGTTGAATACCAGTGGCCGACCACTAATATTGGCCAATTCCTCCATGTGAGCTTGATCTGCTTTTGGATCGCCGGTGACCATGGTAGTTTGCATATGGCCGGCATTACGCTGACGTAAGACGTTGGCGAATTCGATCGCGGTTTCATTGTTCATGACGTCGGTTGGCATCGGCGTGCCATCAAAATCAAGTTGTGCCCCTCCTGGACCAGAAGTAGGTAGCCGTTGTGCTGACCATCCGCAAGCTCCGGCATCCATTGATTCATTAAGGATCCGACACATTTCGTTGTGCTCGGATTGGGTCGGCATTCTTCCCGCTTTCGCGTCCTCAAGCCCGAGCACTGAAATCAAGATGGGGCTGATTGGTACGTACGGGATGATATTCATGGCCTTCGGTGTCCGATCGACACTATCCATATACTCGGGAAAGGTCTCCCAATCCCATGGCATGCCTTCTTGCATGGACGCTAACGGTATTGCTTCGACTCGGGTCATCGATAGCATCGAACGTTCGCGAGCTTCCGGCACCACCGGCGCGAACCCAAAGCCGCAATTGCCTATGACGACGGTCGTAATTCCGTGCCAACTAGAGATAGAACAGTAGGGATCCCAAAAAACCTGAGCATCATAATGAGTATGCAAATCCACAAAACCGGGAGCGACGATCATCCCATCAGCATCCAATACCTTCGTCGCCCGGTGGGATTCGACGTGGCCGATCTCAAGGATGATGCCATCTTTGATTGCGATGTCCCCACGATAGCGTGGCGAACGTGAACCATCGATGACCATTCCGCTCTTGATCACCGTATCAAACTCCGCCATTAATCCTATCCTTAAATGATAAATCTTGAAGGGAAACAAGATTATCCCATGGTACGAGCGCTAGGCAAAGATGGCAGCGACTTTTACGTTGTAGGGTTCAGATAACAGGTGTTATTTAATATGTTTGCCTCATTCCCGTGGTTGTGGGTAATTTTGAGATCGGATAGCGGCCCGAAACTAAATTCTTCAACTGCCAACGTGATATCCTGTAGCAATCACTACTGCCGGGAATTTAATCTTCGTCGTCGTCATCAATGGCACCGATGATTGCGCTGCCAGCTTTTATCGGTACTTTTACTACCGTAAGCGCAGTATCCGCGGCCGTTCCAATGACCGTTCGTGCGCAACCACCGACCCCACCCACCAGTAATATCAAGATCGTAAAAAGCACTAACTGAACCCACTTGGTTTGGCAGACGCTCATAACACTTTACCTGGCCGTTATGCTATCGGTAGTTGAAAAAACCGAGTACAAATATATCACGTTTAACAAATCACCTAGTTACTTGACGTCTTAACGCTTGTTAACTCATTTTGTGACTGGAGTTCCACGTAGATTGAAAATTAATGGTTGACCACTAAAGTATTGGTAGACTTCTTTGAAATGAAAATTTTCCGTATCGGTTGTACCTGAGACCATGTTTTGGACTTTGCAAGAGTCGACAGGGACGTCAGCGACCGATAGGGTCGGGATTGCTGAGTTTGATAGTAAAACTGCACTAAAGTATATAAATAATATATTTCTTTTCGATTGCGAATAAAGCGTTACGATTCTTTGCCAGGCTAAGTTCGATACGAGAAATTGTGATGGAGACTTCGAAATGGTATTGACGATTGAAAAGAACTTGCAGGTGACAATGCGTGACGGAGTCAACTTGGCAACCGACGTCTATCGCCCAGCGGATGCCGGTCGCTATCCAGTAATTCTCATGCGGTTACCGTACAACAAGGAGCAACCGGTCCTCCTGTTTCTAGCGGGCGATATTCTACGCATTGCACACGCGGGCTATGCAGTCGTGGTACAGGATTGTCGCGGGACCTTTCAATCGGGAGGAGAGTTTGACCCCTATTTCCAGGAAGCGAACGACGGGATCGATACGATTGCCTGGGCAGCAACGCAAAGGTGGTCGAGTGGCGCAGTTGGGATGATGGGAGCCTCTTACTACGGGGCGACTCAATGGCTTGCTGCGCTCGAAGATCCCCCTGCGTTGAAAGCGATAGCACCGTTCATTACAACCGACCAGTATTATGAAAAATGGACTTATCAAGGTGGTGCTTTTCAACTTGGTTTTATTCTGCAATGGGCGACTGCTACGTTCGGGGTGGGAGAAGTGGTGCGCCGTTTAAGCCACGGAGAAGCGACGGATGCGGATTTAAGCGTGGCCATTGAGGCAGGGGATGAAGTAGGCGATCGGTACTGGCATTTACCACTGAGTGATTTACCTGAGCTGGCAGACTTAGCTCCTTACGTTAGCGACTGGATCGCTCATCCGGACTACGATGATTATTGGCGAGCAATCGCGCCCTGCGAATA
>Ga0310344_10001500_pt1 | contig 17868 bp, 18 predicted proteins | sample HC15DNA20200_MG_FD_203801 | JGI IMG/M metagenome (GOLD analysis project Ga0310344, IMG submission 203801) | Marine microbial communities from station ALOHA, North Pacific Subtropical Gyre - HC15-DNA-20-200_MG | ecosystem: Environmental > Aquatic > Marine > Oceanic | place: Pacific Ocean: North... | reverse complement strand
TAGTTTTGAGATACTTAATTACTTGTGAACCACCAAAATCACTCTTTAGTGAACCTATAAGGATTATATCGTCACCTTCTTGTTTGAACCATTGATTCTTCAAATAATTTATATTTTCAATTAACCCCACCATGCTAATAACTGGAGTAGGATAAATTGATTCGGATTTATTTTCATTGTAAAGGCTCACGTTACCACTAACAACAGGGGTTTTAAATTTTTTAGCTGCTTTAGATAAACCCTTTATCCCTTCAGCAAACTCCCACATTATTTCTGGGTTTTCTGGATTACCAAAATTAAGACAATTAGTTATAGCTAAGGGCTCACCCCCAGATGCTATTATATTTCTATATGATTCTGCTACAGCTATTGAAGCACCAATATTAGGATTCAATTTACAATACGAGGAATTACAATTAGTAGTGAGGCAAATAGCTTTTTTTGTACCTTTTATTCTAATAATTGCTGAATCAGATCCAGGAGGAGTAATGGTATTTGTTCCTACCATATAATCAAATTGTCTATATATCCATTCTCTGGAACAGATATTTTCATCTGAAAGTAATTTTAAAAAAAGACTTTTAGAATTATATTTTATTCTCCTAATATTTTTTGAAATTAGTCTATTTATACCTTTAATCTTTTTGGGTCTTTTTGTAGGTCTTTTATAAATTGGACAGTCATCAGTTAACAAAGATACTGGTAAGTCGACTACTATTTGCTTATCGTGTTTGACAATAAAATGTTTTTTTGAAACAACTTCACCAATTTTGGTTGAATCCAAGTTCCATTTTTTAAATATTTTAGTGGTGTCGGTAGAGTTTTTTTTATCTAGAACTAAAAGCATTCTCTCTTGTGATTCGGACAACAACATTTCATATGCGGATATATTCATATCCCTTTTTGGTACTTTGTCTAGGTCAAGTAAAATTCCATTTTTAGATCTTGATGCCATTTCGGACCCAGATGACGTAAGTCCAGCTGCCCCCATATCTTGAATACCTACAATCCCCTTATTTTTAAAAAGTTCCAAACAAGCTTCTAAAAGTAATTTTTCTTTAAAAGGGTCGCCAATTTGTACTGTAGGTCTATCGAGATTTTTATCTGATTCAAAAACATCTGAAGCCATTATAGCCCCTTTAACTCCATCCTTGCCTGTTTTTGCTCCCAAATAGAAAACGGGATTACCTGGACCATCAGCTCTTCCTTTGAATATTTTATCCTTTTTAGTTATTCCAAGCGCAAATGCATTAACTAATGGGTTGCCATTGTAAGATTCATTAAAATAGACTTCACCTCCAACGGTTGGTATGCCCATGCAATTACCGTATCCAGCAATTCCTGCTACAACACCATTAATCAACCTTTTAGTGATAGCCTTTTTCGGGTTCCCAAACCTAAGGGAGTTCATTAAGGCTATGGGACGTGCACCCATAGTAAAAACATCTCTAAGGATGCCTCCAACTCCAGTGGCAGCTCCTTGATAGGGTTCTATAAAAGATGGATGATTATGACTTTCAATCTTGAAAACCACACATTGGTTGTCACCTATATCAATAATACCAGCATTTTCCCCAGGACCTTGAATCACCCTTTTTCCTTTAGTTGGAAGTTGTCTAAGGTAATATTTTGAGCTTTTGTACGAGCAATGCTCAGACCACATCGCTGCAATTACACCAATTTCATTTTTATTTGGCTCTCTTTTTAACTTATTGGTAACTCTTTTATATTCACTTCTTGTCAGACCATTATCTAGTGCAAAAGAAAGGTTCCCCATAGTTTGTAATAATACATAAACAATATTGTTAATACACTTTGAATTTTTTGTATCCTTCTGTAAAGTAAAGGAAATGAAAAAGAAAGTAATAGTAGCAATGAGCGGAGGAGTAGATAGTTCAACTACTGCTGCATTGCTTAAAGAACAGGGATACGAGGTCTCAGGAATAACAATGCAATTATGGGACTATGCTGACGACGAGACTGGTTGCTGTTCTCTGAGTGACGTATTCGATGCAAGACAAGCGGCCAATCAAATTGGAATCAAGCATACAGTGGTAAATTACAAAGAGGATTTTCAGAATTATGTCGTAAACGATTTTATAGACAAGTATTACAATGGACTTACTCCAAATCCATGCATAATGTGTAACGAATATATGAAATTCAACTTCCTTCTCAATAAAGCTCTCGATTTGGGAGCCGATTATCTAGCAACAGGACATTACGCAAAAATTTCACAAAACAATAGAGGAAAATACTTTCTTGAAAAAGGAGTAGACAAATTTAAAGATCAGTCTTACTTCCTTTTCTCTCTAAAGCAGAAAGAGCTTTCAAGGCTTATGTTTCCACTAGGTGGTTTTTCTAAGTCCAAAGTTAGAGAAATATCTGAAGGCTTTGAGCTCTCAGTAGCATCAAAAAAAGAGAGTCAAGATGTTTGTTTTATTGCAAACGACTATAGAGCTTTTATCAAAAAAAACTTTAAAGAACAAAAACCCAAAATTGGAAGTATTAAATCTGTAGATGGTGAAATTTTAGGCGAACATTCAGGGATTCAAAATTTTACTATTGGACAAAGAAGAAAATTAGGTGTTTCTAATAATAGACCTTTGTATGTAGTTTCTATTAATTATAAAAACGGCGATGTCATAGTAGGAGACGATACAGATTTATATTCAAGTGAATTAATAGCTACTAATTTAAATTGGTCTGCAAATCCAGAAGAACTAGCTAATCATAAGCTAAAAGCAAAAATTCGTTATAGAAGCCCTGAGTCTTTTGCTAAAGTAAATTTCATAGAAGACAAAGTTTCTGTTCATTTTGATCAACCACAAAGAGCAATAACGCCAGGTCAAGCAATTGTTTTTTATGATGACAATAAAGTGGTCGGCGGAGGATGGATTGATGAAGTCCGTCAATAAAATTAGTTTTTTAACATACGGGTGCAAAGTTAATCAAGTAGATACCGATAGAATGATATCAGTATTGTCATCAGATTATAAAATTCTAGATAGTTATACAACTGCAGATTTATGCATAGTAAATACTTGCACTGTAACAAACAATTCTGACAATCAAATTCTTAATGATATTAAAAAAATAAAAAAAAGAAATCCATTATGTAAAGTTTTAGTAACAGGTTGTTTGGCTCAAACAGACCCAAGTTTTTTAGAAACAGTAAGCACAATAGACTATGTAGTAGACAACGCTAATAAATACTTAATACCCAAGTTTTTAAAGAATTTAGATAATTCAAAAAAAATAATTTCGAATATTTTTGATATTGATAAATTTCATGATTACGAGATCAATAGTAGAGATACAAGATCAAGGGCTTTTTTAAAAATACAAGATGGATGTAATTATCGGTGCTCTTTTTGCATAATCCCTTTTGCTAGGGGGAAATCAAGAAGTATGGAATTGGACTCTGTCCTACAAAAAATTGATAAGTACAAAGGGCTGGGATATGAAGAAGTTGTTTTGACTGGTATACATTTATCAAGCTACGGCAAGGATATTGGTGAGAGCTTGTTAGGTCTACTTGAATCCATCGAGTCAAAATCAACTATCCAAAATATAAGACTGAGTTCAATTGATCCTGCCGATACAGATAAAAAGCTCATTGATTTTATTTCAAAATCAAACAAGATATGTCCTTCCTTCCATATATCTCTTCAAAGTGGGGAAGATGATACGCTAAGAGAAATGAGAAGAAGATACAAAGTAAGTGATTTTCAAGAAATAATAAATGAAATTAGATTTAGAATTCCTGATTCGTGTATCGGTACAGATGTAATAGCTGGGTTTCCAGGTGAATCAGAACTGTCATTTAGCCAAACATTTAATTTTTTAGAAAAATCAGAATTAAATTATTTTCATGTTTTCCCATATTCAGATAGAAAAGGTACTAGGGCAACACAAAGAAAAGACAAGGTTTCAACAACTGTTAAGTCAAAAAGGTCAAAATTGCTAAGAGATTTAAGCGATAAAAAGAAACAAGAATTTTATTCAAGATTTATTGGAAAAGAACTGGAAGCGATTGTTGAAAAAAACAATAAGGCTAGAACGCGAAACTATATTGATGTCAATTTGGATGGTGAAAGCTTAGTTCCGGGTTCTTTGGTTAATCTATTAATTAAAGAAGTAAAGAACATGAAAGCTTATGGATGCAAGATCTGACATCAGGCTAGTCTTCATCGTCAATAAGATTGATTCCCAACTCTTTTAATTGTTTTTCAGAATGCACTTTAGATGGAGCAGAAGTTAAAAGACAAGATGCCTTTTGTGTTTTAGGAAAGGCTATTACATCTCTTATAGATTCAGAATTAGTTAAAAACATCATAAGCCTGTCTAGTCCTATTGCTAAACCCCCATGTGGTGGTGTTCCTGATTCTAGGGCATTTAGTAAGAATCCAAAATTGTCTGTATATTCTTTTTTATTAATTCCTAAAATTTTGAAGATTTTTTCTTGCAATTCCTTTTGGTGTATCCTGATACTACCGCCACCGATTTCAGTTCCATTTAGTACGATGTCGTAGGCACATGATTTTATTTCCAAGGGTTCAGATTCATTGATTTCTCCATCTAATGGCATTGTAAATGGATGATGACATGAAGTAAGAACCTTTTCATCTTTAATAAATAATGGAAAATCTGTAATCCATACAAAATTGAATTGGTTTTTATCGATTAAATCTAAATCTGCACCTAATTTTAATCTTACTAAAGACATGTATTTGTTTACTATGTTCTCTGGTCCAGCACCGAAGAAGATTATATCACCTGGTTGAAGCTCCATTTTTTCTTTTAATGATAATGTTTCTTCTTCTGAAAAGAATTTTAAAATCGGTGATTGTAATTCGTTATCCAGCACTTTAATCCACGCTAGACCTTTGGCTCCATTTTCCTGCGCGTATTTTGTGAGCAAGTCGATGTCGTTTCTAGAAAGTGAAGAATTTGTTAATTTTAGACATTTAATTAGTCCTTTTTTATCAACAACATCTTTAAACACTTTAAATCCAGTATTTTGAAAGATATCAGTAATTTCAACTAATTCTAAATTAAAACGAGTATCTGGTCTATCATTTCCATACTTATCCATACTATCTTGATAAGAGATTCTTTGAAATGGTTTCGTTATTTCAATTCCTTTGATTTCTTTAAAAATATTTACAAGTAAACCTTCAACAAAATTAATTACATCGTCTTCTTTTACAAAGGACATCTCTAAATCAATTTGAGTAAATTCTGGCTGTCTGTCAGACCTTAAATCTTCATCTCTAAAACATCTTACAATCTGATAATATCTATCAAATCCAGAGGTCATAAGTAATTGTTTTAAAATTTGGGGGGATTGTGGCAAAGCAAAAAAATGGTTCTTATTAATTCTACTAGGTACTAGATAATCTCTTGCTCCTTCTGGAGTGGATTTTGATAAATAAGGTGTTTCTATTTCAACAAAGTCATTCACTTCAAAGAATTTTCTTGTAACCATCATTGTCTTGCTTTTAAGGATAAACTTTTCAGACATATTAGGTCTTCTTAAATCTAAGTATCGATATTTTAAGCGAACATTTTCATCGGTATCAATATCTTCTTCTATTTGAAACGGAATAGGGATGGATGGGTTTAGAATTTCTATTTCGTCAGAAAGTACCTCTATTTTGCCCGTTGGAATATTTTTATTAATCGTATCATCTGATCTTAGTCTGATTTTTCCTAAAATTCTAATTACATACTCATTTCTTATATCTTCAGCTATTTTATGAAATTTTTCTGAGTTATTTGGATCGGAAACTATTTGAATGATGCCGGTTTTATCTCTTAAATCTACAAATATAACGCCACCATGGTCTCTAACAGAAGAAGCCCAACCAGATAACGACACAGTTTCACCCTGATTTTTTTCATTGTATTGAGCACAATAATTAGACCTATAAGAGGTTTCCATGATAGAAATTTAATCTTAACTTTATTTATTAAACAGCACAAGAAAAGTATAATGAAATGATTGCATGAATAAAGTTAAATCCGGAACAATTTCTATTTTAGGAAAACCAAATACTGGTAAATCAACATTAATTAATGCTTTAACTGGTAGGAAAATATCAGCGGTATCTGACAAACCCAATACTACAAGAAATAAAATTTTAGGCGTATTAAATAGTAAAGAATATCAAATACTTTTCTTGGATACTCCAGGTATACACAAATCCAACAAATTTTTAAACAGAATTATGGTTCAGTCATCTATCCAAGCTATAACAGAGTCTGATATATCAATGGTTTTAATAGATGGTTCTAAATCAATTACTGAAAATGATTATGAAGTTATCAATAAAGTTAAAGATAAAAAATCTTTTGTAGTAATAAATAAAATTGATTTGATAAAAAAAAGTAAGATTCTTAAGATTGTTGATTCTTTAAAGAGCCGATTTTTATTTATAGATAATTTTCTACCTATAAGCGCATTAGAACAAGAAGGTCTTGAGTTGCTAATTGATGAAATTGTTAAAATGTTACCAAGTCAGGAAAAGATTCTCCCCGATGACTACATTACTGATCAACCAGAAAAATTTTATTTATCTGAAATTATAAGAGAAAAAATTTTTAATAATTACTACGAAGAGGTCCCGTACAGAACAGCAGTAGTAGTTGAGAGTATAGAAGATAAGAAGAAAGTAACAAAAGTAAATGCATATATAATAGTAGAGAACGTTCATCATAAACAAATAATTTTAGGCAAGGCCGGATCAATGATAAAAAAAATTGGGATTGAAAGCAGATTAGACATAGAGCAATTTTTTCATTGCAAAGTTTACTTGGATTTAAGAGTTAAAATTGATAGCACTTGGCTTAGAAGCAAGGAAAAGGCTTTTACTTATTCTGAAATATAGGAAGTTGTTTTTTTATATATATTTATACAATATTACTATTTGCCAGAAAAATTCGGCTTCCTTTTTTCTTTAAAGGCCTTTTGACCTTCTAGATAATCTTCGCTATTAATGGCCTTTAAGATTGAAGCTTTGATGTCGTCGTATACCTCATCTTTAATCACTTGATTTTCCTCAACCGCATTAATAGATTTTTTGATTGATGAAATTGAAAGAGGCGCATGAGAAACAAACTTTTTTGAAAATTCTATCGAATCATCTAAAACTGAACCTTTTTTAGAAACGAAATCAATCACTCCCATTTCTTTTGCTTCTTCTGAGTTAAACCTGTCACCTGTTAGAAAAATTTTTCTTGTATTTAAAATTCCAATTTTATTTATAAAATTTCTTATCCCATAGTAGTTGTAAACTATTCCTAGTTTCACTGGTGGTATTGAAAAAATACTATCTTCTGAAAAGAATCTAAAATCACAATTTAATAGAATTTCTAAGGTTCCTCCATAAATGTCGCCATTAATTGAAGCAATAGTAATTTTTTCAGAATTTCTTAAAATTCTTGATATTCTTTGGAATGAATTTTCATTAGGTGAGTAATCTATTATATTTACCCTTAAAATATTTTCTTTTGTATCTACATTCTCAGAAGAAATATCGTAACCAGAAGAAAAAATTTTATCGGTTACTGAAGTAATAATTATGCATTTAATAGCTGAATTACCTTCGACTTCTTCAATAAGGTCCGATATTCTAAGAAGCATTTCATCGTTAACAGCATTCTTTTTTTCTGGTCTATCTATTCTTATTACTCTTATATGGTCAATATCTTCATATTTAACAAATTCGCTCATATCCGTTATATTAATCAAATTATATTTTATTTAAAGTGGAGCTTTTATGCCTGTATATGAATTTGAATGTAGAGACTGTATGACCTCTTGTAATAAAGGGATTGATGCTTTAGTTAAGAACTTAGACAAAACTAATGCGTCAAAACTGGTAAAGAATAATAGTAATTTTTTATACATAGAAGTTCTTAACCCAAAAAACGATAAGAAAATATTTTCAGCAGGAAAAGAGGGCGAGAAGGGTGCAAGAAGATTCCGTTACAAAATTGATGAAAAGAAATTCTTATACATAGAATTAAAAGATTGGAGATTTAGTGAATTATTTTTTCAAGACGAAAGTCAAGACAACGTTGAATGTCCAAATAACAATAAATGCAAAGAGGTAGTTAGAATTTTTTCACCATTTAAAGCTATCTTCGAAAAGCGTGGTGGCCAAAACGATAGAGCTCCAAGGCCTGGAGACCCACTTCAGTGGCATAAAGATTACAAGGTAATGAAAGATGAAGAAGTAGCTTCAAATTATGTAGGACAAGATTACCTGAACCAGTATTTTGGTAGCTCGCAAGGTGATGGTTCATACGGCTCAGAATAGGAGATATTATGCCTTTATATGAATTTGAATGTAAAAAATGTAGAAACAATATCCTAGCAGCAAGGGATACGATAGAGAAAAAGTTTGATAAAAAAATTCTAACTTCAATTTTAAAAAAATATACAAATATCCACGGTATAGAAATCTATGACTTAAATGCTGAAAAAACCCTGGCTGCAATTGGGGTCAAAGATGAAGACTCTATATCAATTGACCTTTATATTGATGATGGAAAAATAATGATACTATTTCACACCGTTTCTTTCAGATTTTCTGAACTAATTTTAGACAAAGAAGACGAACTTAAAGTTAAAGCTCCTTGTTGCACAAAAGGTAAAGTTGAAAAAGTTATTTCATCATTTTCATATACCCAAGATTTATCAACTGACCCACCCAGACCTCCTGGCATGAAGGATTTACCAAAAGGTATACAAGGAAAAGTTCAACTAGGTGAGTATGTAGAAGATAAAGACAAACCACATAATATTAAAGCAGATAATAGATACAAACATCAGTATACAGATAAAGGCAAGCAAAAATTGCTCTAGATTATCTATGTTAGATTGATTTTTTTATTTCTATAGATATATTTATTATGGACCTCCAAGGTCTATATATTAATTAGGAGATTATTATGAAAATTGGACTTTTTTATGGAACTACAAGTGCGGCAACTCAAGAAGTCGCAGACTTGATTAATGACAATCTTGAAGGCTTTGAAATAGAAATTTTTGATATTTACAAAGAGCCATTAGAAAAAATGAATGATTTTGAAAAAATTATTATCGGTTGTCCAACCTGGGACATAGGTCTTTTACAAGAAGACTGGAGAAACAAGTTTGATGATCTAGACAACATTGATTTCTCCGGAAAGCAAATAGCTTATTTTGGATGCGGTGATCAACAAATATATTCTGCAACTTTCCTGGATGCACTTGGAATATTAGAAGAGAAAATAACTGCTAATGGTGGGACAACAATCGGTCTTTGGCCAACAGAAGGCTATGCGTATGATTACTCTAAAGCTGAAAAAGAAGGAAAGTTTGTTGGCTTAGCGATAGATAATGATAACGAGCCTGAACTTACCGAAGAACGAGTACAAGGCTGGTGCGAACAACTCAAAAAAGAACTCTCATGAAATAATTATCTAGGATTATCTTCTATGTATTTAATAAATCTTTTAAGTGTTTCTATTTTGTCGTCATCTATATCTTTGTAGGAACATCCGAACTTAGTCTTAACTAATAGAAGAATATGCGCATAAGGATTTCTTCCTTTGGGATGAAATTTAGACTCTGGCAATTTGTCTTTCATTCTATCGCCAGTTGATGTTATAAGTTTCCAAATTATCTTTCTATTAGCTTCATTCATCTAGAGTGTAATCTTTTTTCTTTTTACCAAATCTTTTGTACAATTCTCTATAAATATCGCTAGGATCTATGTCTTGTTCGGCTATCGCAACCATCATATGAAATAACAAATCAGTGCATTCATAAATAATTTTTTCTTTATCCCCATCCTCTGAGGCTTCTATAAACTCTTTTGATTCTTCATCCACCTTTTCTAATATTTTTTTAAGACCCTCCCTAAAAAGAGAGGATGTGTAGGAGGATTGGTTATCCGGATCTTTTTTTCGTGCTCTTATTACTTCATATACTTTGTTCGGGATGTTGCTGTTTATCCTGGTAGCTAATTCAAGCTGATTATTTATATCTCTATGAAAACATGTTGCCTCACCAGTATGACAAGCTGGACCATTAGGAGTGACTAGATAAACCAAGCAATCTTCATCACAATCTATTAAAATGTTTTTAATTAAAAGGACATTCCCTGAGGTTTCCCCCTTTTTCCAAAGCTTTTTCCTAGTTCTGCTCCAAAAGTGCGCATACCCAGTAGAGACTGTTAAATCTACAGATTCTTTATTTGCGAAGGCAAACATTAGTACCTCACCATTCTTTTCATCCTGAGCTATTACAGGCACTAGTCCATTTTCATTAAACTTTATTTTATTTATTATTGATTTCACTATTATTCACTATACAATACATTAAAATATTTATAAGGGATTTTTTACATGGCAAGAGTAACAATAGAAGACTGTTTGGAAAAAGTTGGGAATAGATTTGAGCTATCAGTGGCTGCAATGAAAAGAGCAAAAAAATTGTACGAGGGTGAGCCTTCTTTATCAAATGAGAAGAATAAACCAGTAGTTTTAGCGCTCAGAGAGATAGCAGAAGAAAAAATCACATCTTTACAAAAAAAAGACTAAAATACCATGAATCTTAATTCAGATTCTGTTTTTATTGAAAAATTAAGCTCATATTTCAAAGAAGTATATACACCAGAAATAATCATTAAAGATGAAAAATCAGTAACATCTTCTGTTGCATTAATAATCAGAAACAACAACAACATTTATGAAATTTTATTCATCAAAAGATCTGAACGAGATAATGATAATTTCTCTGGTCACATGGCTTTTCCTGGCGGAACTAAAGAAGAAAAGGATAAGACCGGATTCAATACTGCCGTAAGAGAAACATTAGAAGAAGTAGGTCTAGACTTAGATAATAATGGTCTTTATATTGGTAAATTTAGTGACTACAGACCTGTAGACCCAAAATCACATCATTTCATAGTTTCACCTTACATATTCTATTTAAAAGATTGCGAGACTAAAATTAATATAAATACTGAGGAAGTTGAGGATGTAGTCTGGATTGACTTAAAAATATTGGAAAAATTATCTATTAAAAGCAAAAGGACAACTAAAAAATATAATGAACTATATCAAGATTATGTTTTCAATTACAAAGGCTACAATATATGGGGAATGACAGGAAAGATGCTCTTCAGATTCTTGCAAGAAATAAAGAATATTAAATAATGATTTATGACTATTTTACTTTAATTATTTAAGTGATAGAATACAAAAATGGGCAATGTAAATAAGGTTATTTTGCTTGGCAGGTTGGGTGCAGATCCAGACACTGGAGTCACCGCTGCTCAAAAGATTCCTACAGCAACTCTAAGGATTGCTACTAATTCAAGATTTAAGAATCAGTCAGGTGATTGGGAAGACAGAACATCCTGGCACAGGTGTGTTGCTTTTGGTAGAACTGCAGAAAATTTGTCTAAATATTTTAAAAAAGGTAGTCAAATTTATTTGGAAGGCAGGCTTGAAACCCGTTCTTGGGATGACGAGAATTCCGGTCAAAAAAGATATATAACTGAAGTTGTGATTAATAATTTTGAATTTATAGATTCTAAATCTGGAGGAACAAGTCAAGCGAATAGTGATGATAGCTTCTTGGATGATTTCGAGATTGATAATTCATCAAAAGATGACGACGTCCCTTTTTAAATAAATAATGCAAATTAAGAATCTTAATATTGTACTCCTGTGCGCGGGAAAAAGTTCAAGATTAAAATTTAATCTACCTAAGGTTATATTGCCTATCAATGGCAAGACTTTAATAGAAAGAACCCTATATAATTTAAGCAAGCTCAATCCAAAAAAGATTATTATAGTAACGGGCTTTAAGAGCCCTTTAGTTGTAAATTTAGTTAAACAACTAAAATATAAAAATATAAAGTTTGTTTTACAAAAAAATCAATTAGGAACTGGGCATGCTGTTAAACGTTCTGTTAATTCTTTAGATAAAAATTCAACAGTCCTTATTCTTAACGGTGACACGCCTTTTGTTGATATTTCAACTATAAAAAGTTCCTTATCATTTCATAAAAGAACAAAATCCTCACTTACTATAGCAACTTCTATCCCAAATGACCCAAAGGGTTATGGTCGGATTTTACGAGATAACAAGAACAAAATACTAGATATTGTTGAAGAGAGAGATTGCAATACCGAACAGAAGCTTATAGAAGAAGTTAACGCAGGACTTTATTTGGCTGACTCTTCTAGTCTTGCTGATTATGTAAATAAAATTAAAAAGAATAAAAATTCAGAATACTATTTGACTGACTTAGTTAATATTTTCTCTAGAAATGGACTTAAAGTTTCCTCGATTCCTATCAAAGATGGAAGGAAGTTTGTTAACATCAATACTTTTGATGATTATCAAAATGCACACGATATTGATAAAATGTTTATTTACGAAGAATGTATAAAAAATGATATTTTTCTAAAAGACCCTAACACTTTTCAAAAAGATTTTAATGTTAAAATACACAAAAATGTATTTATTGGACCTAATGTAATCCTTAAAGGAAACACTGAAATAAAAGAAAATGTAATTTTAGAAGGAAATGTCTATATAAACAATTCAGTAATCGGTAAAAGTTCTAGGATTAAACCTTTCACTTCTATTGAAGAATCTATTTTAGGTTCAAATACTCAGATTGGACCTTTTGCTAATTTAAGACCAGGCAACAAATTAGAGAATAATGTTAAAGTAGGAAATTTTGTTGAGATAAAGAAAAGTAAAATCAAAGGTAAGTCAAAAATATCTCATCTTTCTTACATTGGTGATACTGAAATGGGTGGGAATGTAAATATTGGAGCTGGAACAATAACATGTAACTATGATGGAGTTGATAAACATAAAACTGTAATAGGGGACAACGTCTTTGTTGGCAGCGATACTATGCTTATTGCACCAATTAAACTCGGAAAAAATTCTACTACTGCTGCTGGTTCAGTATTAAGTACAAATTTACCATCTAACAGCTTAGGAGTTTCTAGAGTAAAGGAAAAACATATTTCTAATTGGAAAAGAAAAAAGAAATAATATGTGTGGGATTTTTAGTATTTACTCAAATGAGATTATCAAACCCTCCTATTTTGTTAATTCTTTAAAAGAACTTGAGTATAGAGGTTACGATTCTGCTGGCGTAGCTTTTTTTCAGAAGGGCAACCTTAATATTCTTAAAACGACTTCAAAGATAAAAGATTTGGAATTAAAATTGAAAAACAAGCCCAACATTTCCATGATAATTGGCCATACGAGATGGGCAACTCATGGTAAACCCTCAATCAACAATTGTCATCCTCATGAATATAAAGATATTGTGATAGTTCATAACGGTATTGTTGAAAATTACGATGAACTTAAATCTAGTAGCATATTAAGAAGACATAAATTCAAGTCTGATACTGACACTGAAATTTTAGCACATCTTGTGTTTTATTATTTAAAAAAAGAAGGTTCGTTAGTTAAATCTGTAACAAAGGTCGGTAAATTAATTAAAGGTTCAAATGCTTTTTTATGCGTAAATAAAAAAATGCCAAATTTACTAATCGCATACAAAGACAAGACTCCGCTTTACTTTGGAATAAAAAAGAACAACGAATATTTATTTTCATCAGACACCAATGCAATGAGAAATGATCTTGACAAATACTACTATTTTGAAGATCAAGAAACAATCGAAATAAAAGATAATAAATTTCAGTGTTTTGACAAAAGGATGAAAATTAAAAAAATAAAACTAAGAAACTACAAAACATCTATGCCTAAAATTAAAACAATTAACAATCCTAACAAGTCGGTTACTTATGATGAAATTAATTCACAAAAAATATTAGTCCCAAAAATATTTAATACTTATAATAATATTAAAAAAAGCATTGAATCCTTAAAGAAGCCAGCTGAAATAGTTATCATTGGATGTGGCTCCTCTTTTAATGCAGCCATATTGGGGAAACATTATTTTGAACAAATTTCTAAGATACCTACTAATATTTTTACACCATCAGAGTTTAATTATTTCCATAAACCAAATTCAAAAACTTTATATATATTTATATCTCAATCAGGAGAAACAGCTGATACATGTGATTTATTAGAGTCAAATAAAAGATACTTTATAAATTCATTGTCGTTAGTCAACAATAGTGATTCCAGACTTGTGAACAATACTAAATATAGTTTAAATCTTGATTTAGGTATTGAAAAAGGTGTTGCTGCAACAAAAACTTTTACAGCTGAACTAATATATCTATATTTTTTATCAATAATATTCTCCCAAAAAAGTCAAAAATTTAAATACACAAATTTTAAAAAGAATTTTCCAAAAGTTTTTCAGTTAGAAAAGGAAATTAAAAAAATAGCTAGAAGTCTATACAGATCAGATAATATATTTGTTTTAGGAAGAAATTATAATTATCCAGTTGCTCTAGAAGCAGCTTTAAAGATAAAAGAGATTTCTTATATACACGCAGAAGCTTCCTTGTCTTCTGAAATGAAACACGGTCCGATTGCTCTACTTGATTCAAATTTCCCTATTATCTACTTGATATCTAACAACAAGGATTCAATTTTAAAGGAAATAACAAATATGTATGAAGCTAGCACTAGAACAAATAAAATTATTCTACTCGCCACTCCACAAACATTAGCAAAAATAGAAAAAAAGTTTATAGACAAAATTCAAGTAATAAAAATTCCTGATGTTGAGGAGAATTTTCTACCAATTATGTTTACTATTTCACTGCAATACTTGTCATACCACTTAGCTAATTTTAAAAAAGTCTCTATTGATCAACCAAGAAATTTAGCAAAAGTAGTTACAGTTGCTTAATAGTTAATTATAATTTTTTTATGAAAGTTTTAGTAATAGGTTCAGGCGGCAGAGAGCATGCTATTTGTTGGGGAATAAAAAAAAATAAAAGAATAAAAGAATTGTATTGTGCACCAGGCAATGGTGGAATTTCTGATATTGCTCATATTGTTGATATTAAATCTGATAATTTACAGGAGCTCTTAAATTTTGCTCTTGCTAAGGATATTGATTTGACAATAGTTGGACCGGAGCAACCACTCTCTCTCGGAATTGTTGATTTATTTAAAAAAAATGAACTATTAATTTTTGGTCCTGATAAAAACTCTTCACAGCTAGAATCTAGCAAAGAGTATTCGAAGAATTTTATGAAAAGAAACAATATACCTACAGCAAATTTTGAAACATTTACTGAATTTGAGAAAGCACATAAATACATCAAGAAAAGCAAGTTCCCAATTGTTCTAAAAGCAGACGGGCTAGCTGCAGGTAAAGGAGTTAGGGTTTGCTATGACTACAAAGAAGCTGATGAATTTTTAACTTTTTTAATGAAAGATAAAATTTTTGCTAAATCTGGAGAGAAAGTTGTGATAGAAAGTTTCCTTGAAGGTGAAGAAGCTTCTTTCTTTGTTTTCACAGATGGCCACACCATTCTGCCACTTGATTCATCACAAGACCATAAAAGATTGTTAGATCAAGACCGTGGACCTAATACTGGTGGCATGGGTGCTTATTCACCAGCACCAGTTATTGATGATGAGACAAGAGCTAATATTATGAACGAAGTAGTCATTCCTGTTTTTAATGGATTTAAAAAAGATAAAATCAATTATACTGGCATTTTATATATAGGTTTAATGATTAAGGACAAGAAACCTAGCGTTGTCGAATTTAATTGTCGCTTTGGGGATCCTGAAGCACAGCCTTTATTGTATAGAATGAATTCCGATATTTTTGATTTGTTCTATAAGACATCAACCAAGCAACTTTCAAATTATGTTTTAGAATGGAAAAATTGTTATTCTGTAACTGTTGTTTTGGCTTCATTGGGATATCCAGATAAGACATCTAATGGATTGATATCTAATCTTTCTAACTTCAAAGAGAAAGGTGTATATATTTTTCATGCTGGAACCACATTAAAAGACGACAACTTTATTGTTTCTGGAGGCAGAGTTCTTGGAGTGACATCCGAGAGCCAAACCTTGAAAGGTGCAATTGACTTGGCATATGAAGCTATATCTAAGATTGATACTTCAAGTTTAGCATACAGAAAAGACATAGGATTGAAGGGTCTTAATAGAAATCTTAAAAGTTCTTGACATAGTACCAAACTGTGGCAAATTAAAGAAATTAATATGAGGTTCAAATGCCAACTATAAGTCAATTAATTAGACACTCTAGGTTTACTAAGAAAGAAAAGAGTAAATCAAGAGCTTTACAAAATAACCCTCAAAAGAGAGGAGTTTGTACAAGGGTTTATACTACAACACCAAAAAAACCTAATTCAGCTTTACGTAAAGTCGCAAGAGTTAGACTTACTAATGGAATAGAGGTTACCGGCTACATTCCTGGAGAAGGACATCAGCTACAGGAGCACTCAGTTGTCTTAATTAGAGGGGGCAGAGTTAAAGATTTGCCAGGTGTTAGATATCATATAGTTAGAGGCTCTCTTGATACTACAGGTGTAGAAGGAAGAAAACAATCAAGATCTAAATATGGGGCTAAAAAACCAAAGTCTAATTAGGAAGAAAATAAATTATGGCAAGAAAAGGACCAGTTAAGAAATCCAAAGCAGACCCAGATATAAAATATAAAAGCTCTGCAATAACTAAGTTTATAAATTCATTAATGTATGATGGAAAGAAAAGTGTTGCTGAAGCTCTTTTTTATGACTCATTTGAAATAATTAAAGAAAGAACTAAATCAGACCCTTATGAAGTATTCCAAGAAGCGTTTAAAAATATACAACCTTCTGTTGAGGTTCGTTCTCGAAGAGTAGGAGGTGCTACATATCAAGTACCTGTCGAAGTTAGATCTTCTAGAAAGGAATCTCTTGCTATAAGATGGATTATTACTGCTGCAAAAAAACGAGATGGAAAAAGTATGTCTTTGAAATTAGCATCAGAGCTTATTGATGCGAAAGAAAATAAAGGCGGAGCAGCAAAAAAGAAAGAGGATACTTTAAAAATGGCAGAAGCAAACAGAGCCTTCTCTCACTACCGCTGGTAAGTTATAAAATGAGTAAAGATCTTAGCAAAGCTAGAAACATAGGAATTGTTGCACACATTGATGCAGGTAAAACTACTACCACAGAAAGAATCCTTTTTTATACTGGAAAGAATTACAAGATTGGTGAAGTCCATGACGGTGCTGCAACAATGGATTGGATGGAACAAGAAAGAGAAAGAGGCATCACTATTACTTCTGCTACTACAGCATGCAGTTGGGCAGACCACGACATAAATATTATTGACACACCAGGACATGTAGATTTTACAATTGAAGTAGAAAGATCATTAAAAGTCTTAGATGGTGCATGCGTAGTTTTTGATAGCGTTGGCGGAGTAGAGCCCCAATCTGAAACAGTATGGAGACAAGCTGATAGATACGGAGTTCCAAGAATGTGTTTTGTAAATAAGATGGACAGAACTGGAGCTAATTTTCAAAGAACATATGATCAAATAAGAGATAGATTAAATTCTAACCCTGTAAAACTTCACATACCATATTTTAAAAAGGATTTATTTGAAGGAATAATAGATTTGATTGAAATGAAATTAGCAATCTGGGATGGAGATTCTCTTGGTGCAAAATTTGAACTAATTGATATTCCCGAAGAAATGTTAAAAGAAAGCAAAGAAGCACGAGATGGAATGTTAGAACTTATTTCTGATAATGACGAATCTATCATGGAAGACTATCTAGAAGGAAAAGAAATAGAAACCAACCGATTAATAAGCGCAATAAGACAGCAAACAATTAATTTACAAATAGTTCCAGTATTGTGCGGCTCAGC
>Ga0310344_10001498_pt1 | contig 17876 bp, 15 predicted proteins | sample HC15DNA20200_MG_FD_203801 | JGI IMG/M metagenome (GOLD analysis project Ga0310344, IMG submission 203801) | Marine microbial communities from station ALOHA, North Pacific Subtropical Gyre - HC15-DNA-20-200_MG | ecosystem: Environmental > Aquatic > Marine > Oceanic | place: Pacific Ocean: North... | reverse complement strand
TGCAGAGGATGAACACTGTAATGTGATGTGCTAGTAATGGAATCAAAGCCCAGTTTATCTGCCGTCCTCGCTTGTTCCATCATGTTTTCAAATCGTACGGAGATATCATCATGTACGTCGTATTGCCCACGAAGGGCGACGCCGAATTGGAAGTGGTTATTCATATAGCACCTTTATGTGAGGCTTTTTGCCAGCACAAACATGTTTTCAATATAGACCTTGGGAGCCTGCATTTACTAAGGGATTCAGATCTGCTATGGCCGTGAGTCCATGCAAATTTTCCTCTTTGGGATTACCGAGACTTTTCACGCTACTTAACAAACGTGTTTGTTCGCTCTTGCTCACTAAATTGTCAGTTAGGTCAGTAAATTTTTTGATGTAATCTTTACGGCCCCATGGAGTAATGCCGTAGACGTGCGCGTTCGCAACCGCTTTTTCGCCTTTGATGACTGTGCCATTCCTGAATGTAATCCGAATTTCTCCTCCAAAAGCTTGAATTGAAGGGTCTGTGGAGTGGTATCTATCCTCCCATTGCTGGTCAAAAGTGGTCACTATCTTTTTTATAAGACCAGATAGACGCTTATTGTCTTTTAGATTTTGATAGCTTCGTTCGTGATGCCATTCTCCTTGTTCGAGAGTTCGAGCGATCGCGAACATTATACTGTGGTCTAGGGTGCCACGAGGTGAACGCAAATCGATCTTCTCTGGATCGTTTGCTCCTGTCCCGATTACGTGGTGGGTGTGATGACTGGTTCGCAATTCGATTGTATTTATTTCTTCAAGGCCACCATTTTGAAAGACTTCTGGTCTCAACTGCATGGCTAGATCAATTATCGCCTGTCCTTGGTATTCAAATGAATGTTCTTTTGGGTATGTGATCATTATGTTTCGTAGCCTATCCTTATCAGGCTCCGCTAGTTGTACTGTATATTTGGATTCTGGCCCTGCGAGAAATCTGCTTATAATACTATCGACCCCTTCGTACACGGGATTAGGCCCCATAAGTCCTTGCATAGCATTGTTAACCGCGTCTATCGCTATCTCAGCAGAATACCCAGGAACATATTCTTTTTGAGATCCTATCTTTCCCTTTCGGGACTGGCGTGACGAGATGCTATTGTGTACAGCAAAATTTATGGCGTTATAGATCTGCTCTGTGGGTAGTTTTAGCATCGACCCAAGTCCGGATGCGGTTGCCGCTGCAATGTGAGTCATGTGGTCCACTTTGTACTCATGAAGACTTATTCCTGTCCCGTTCCCTGTACCCACTAATGCCACCTGGATTTCATATGCGATCACTATTCCTCGTATAAGATCAAGTCCAGTAACATTCATATGTTGTGCGACCGCCAACAGCGGTGAAATATTATCGTCGGGATGAGAATATTCGGCTGCCAAATAAGTGTCATCCTGATCGAGATATCTCACCGCAACGGCATTTGCGAAGGCAGCTTTCTCTGGTGAGAATCTTCTATTCGTCGCTAACCCGTAAACCGTTGCTCCTCCGGAACCTTCGCTGCGGAGGGCCTTTGTTCTTGCCACTACCACCGGTGCTTCGTTAATGGCGGCAATGGCAATGGCAGCATTGTCAATAATTCTGTTTCGCACCATGTCTTTGACATCGGATTCTAGTGTTTGGCTGTGGGGTTTCGCTGATTCACTGGCAAGGTGAGCTATTTTCCAAGCAAGCTGTTCTTCGGGCTGCAAGTCCCCACTGGTGTTTTCTACTTGCACAGTGTGAGTTATCATTGTATATATTCCTAAATAGTGATGTGTAGTTTCGCAAATTCTAGCGGAATTGTTGATCTGCGGGAAGTACTTAAAGTAGAAGTTCTCATACGATGCTTTTGTGTAGTTAACTATTGAGCAGCCATTAGTGAACAGTTCAATGATTTCCCTTAGGAATCAAAAATGAAGAAGCCATGGGAATATGGCGCTATAGCTAGGCTAGTTATCCAATGAGGATAATATTGCAAGAAAGCGTGCTCTAACTGTTTTCAATGCAATCAGGAATATCAAGTCTTTGAAGAGATTAGATATGCAAAAAGGGAGGAGTATTCATGGATGAACGTGAAATTCGAAGAATATTTCGCGGAGTACTTGAGGAAGATGAAATAACCCGCGAGGATGCGCTCAAGGCATCTTCAGAGATCCACAGGATTATTGAAGGAGCTGAAGACCACGGATTCAATAAGGCTGAAGCTATCAAAGCTATTCTTGGCAGAGTGCTATCGGATAAGCATAGAGGCTGTAATTGTCATTCTTGTAGGATGCGACTTAAAAGTAATTGATTGGATTTGCTTGAACTTACATTCGTTAGAAGTCAAATGATATAAAGTAGTTGAAGGTGAAAGCACGGGACGGAGCTCTTATCAAATAAATGATTGGTGGAGCTGAGGGGACTCGAACCCCTTACCTCCTGCTTGCAAAGCAGGCGCTCTCCCTGATGAGCTACAGCCCCATCATTTTGCTTACGCGAACTAAGTACTTATGCGGTATTTTCGTATGTGGAATTGGCTGCGGGTGTCTGGGTGTGCTGATATATCGCCATAAAAAAACCTTAACCTTTGGATAGTGAAAGGAAACTATTGATTCAAAAACAGTAGGTTTTCACAGGGTGATCACCTACACCGAGAGGAGCTCCGTCCGACAAGTCGGACTCCGGCTTCTACTCACGGCTTCGGATAACACGCCTACTGAACGACCTAGGATTTTTCTGTCTAGGCCTGGGTTTCATCAATTGATGAAACCTTAAGCCATATGACCGAAAGCTCCCTAGAAAGGAGGTGATCCAGCCGCACCTTCCGGTACAGCTACCTTGTTACGACTTCGTCCCAGTCACCAGTCCCACCCTCGGCGCCTGCCCCCTTGCGGTTAGCCCAGCGACTTCAAGTGTTACCGACTTCCATGACGTGACGGGCGGTGTGTACAATCCCCGGGAACGTATTCACCGCAGTGTGCTGACCTGCGATTACTAGCAACTCCGCGTTCATGCAGGCGGGTTGCAGCCTGCAATTCCAACTGAGGCCTACTTTTTGGGATTAGCTCGGACTCGCGTCGTCGCGACCCTTTGTATAAGCCATTGTAGCGTGTGTGTAGCCCTGGACGTAAGAGCCGTGATGACTTGACGTCATCCCCACCTTCCTCTCCCTCTTTAGGAGCAGTCTCGCTAGAAAAAGTAACTAACGACGAGGGTTGCGCTCGTTGCGGGACTTAACCCAACACCTCACGGCACGAGCTGACGACAGCCATGCAACATCTGTGCATCTGTCTCGAAAGAAAACCTGGTTTCCCAGGTGGTCAGAAGCATGTCAAGTCCAGGTAAGGTTCTTCGCTTATCATCGAATTAAACCACACGCTCCGCTGCTTGTGCGGGGACCCGTCAATTCCTTTGAGTTTTAGCCTTGCGGCCGTACTCCCCAGGCGGGATACTTATCGCGTTAACTTCGACACAGGAGGGGTCGATACCCCCTATATCTAGTATCCATCGTTTAGGGCGTGGACTACCCGGGTATCTAATCCGGTTCGCTCCCCACGCTTTCGTGTCTCAGCGTCAGGTACAGCCCAGAAAGCCGCCTTCGCCTCGGGTGTTCCTCCGGGTATCTACGCATTTCACCACTACTCCCGGAATTCCGCTTTCCTCTGCTGCCCTCGAGCTTGGCAGTTTCCCATGACCCCTCCCAGTTGAGCCGGGAGATTTCACATGAGACTTGCCAGGCCGCCTACACACCCTTTACGCCCAATAAATCCGGACAACGCTTGGATCCTACGTATTACCGCGGCTGCTGGCACGTAGTTAGCCGATCCTTATTCATGAGGTACCGTCCTTGCTCTTCCCTCATAAAAGGAGTTTACAATCCGAGGACCTTCATCCTCCACGCGGTGTCGCTGCGTCAGGCTTTCGCCCATTGCGCAAGATTCCCTGCTGCTGCCTCCCGTAGGAGTGGGGGCCGTGTCTCAGTCCCCCTCTGACCGATCATGCTCTCACATCGGTTACCCGTCTTAGGCTTGGTAGGCTTTTACCCCACCAACTACCTGATAGGCCGCAAGCTCCTCCCAGAGCGATAAATCTTTCTTCACTAAGCCGTAACTTAATGAACGTACGGGGTATTAGGCCGGATTTCTCCGGATTATTCCCCGCTCCGGGACAGATCACTTACGTGTTACTCAGCCGTCTGCCACTTTACTTAGTGACCGAAGTCACTGTTCTCGTTCGACTTGCATGCATTAGGCGCACCGCCAGCGTTCGTCCTGAGCCAGGATCAAACTCTAAAAGTGTGTGTTTCCTTTCACTATCCAATTGTTAAGGTGCATTGAAACATCTATCCTACCTAAAATCGAATGCGAAGTCAATAAGAACGCAACCGATTTGAGGGGTTTCGAAGTTGTCCGTTAATCTTATCGGAACCAGATTACGCGGTCAATAGAATAGGATGAAGCTGGTATGTTTTAGGCGACTAACTCAAATGATTTTTGGGCAAGATCAACTATATAGTCGCTTATTGCAAGAGATGAAGTTGCTCCGGGGGAAGGTGCGCTTAGCACGTGGATAGCGTTTTGTGTTTCGGAGATTGCGAAATCTTGTAACAAATTCCCGTTGCTATCTATAGCCTGTGCACGTACTCCTGCTCCAGGGTCTGTCAAATCTGACATTTGTATTTCAGGCATAAGAACTTGGAGAGATTTTAAGAAAACAGATTTGCGTAATGATCTGTATTGTTCGTCTAAACCTACTTTCCAGTATGTTGCGGACATTTTCCAGAATCCTGAATATGTAAGCGTATCTATGGCTTCCTTGAAGTTGAAACTGGTCTTCTTATACCCTTCTCGTGCCATAGCAAGTACAGCATTTGGCCCAGCCTCTACACCTCCGGTGATACGCTTTGTGAAATGGACCCCTAGGAATGGTAAGGCAGGGTCAGGCACTGGATAGATTAATCCGTTCAATAAATATTGCCGATCTTTTCGTATAGAGAAATATTCTCCTCTGAAAGGAATTATTCTCAATCCAGGTTCTACTCCCATCATTCTAGCTACCATGTCGGCTTGCAAACCGGCACAATTGATAACTCTATCAGTTTGGATACTGCCTATTGCCGTCTCAAGATATGTTTTACCATCCTTTTCCGATATTTCATGCACGGCTGCATTAGTAAAAAGATCTCCTCCGTGCTCTCTGAACTGAGTAGCGTATGCTTTTGAAACCTCTGCATAGTCTATGATTCCGGTATTTGGTGAATAGATGGCCTGTAGGCCCGCCGCATAGGGTTCTAGTTCGGCTAGCCTCTCGGGTCCTACCATCTCTAAACCTTCAGCACCATTCGCAGTGCCACGTTCCAATAGGTCTTCTAGCCTGGGAATTTCTTCCTCTTTAGTAGCTACTATGACTTTGCCACACATGTCGTAATTTATGTCGTGTTCATCACAAAATGCGCGTAAAAGTTTGCCCCCGATGGAGCAGAAATTAGATTTCTGCGTGCCCGGGGCATAGTATATTCCAGCATGTATGACACCACTGTTGTGCCCTGTTTGATGAAGAGCAACATCGTTATCCTTTTCCAGAACTGCGATTTTATATCTTGGATAACGAGTGACTAATGTCATGGCGGTCGCAAGACCAATTATGCCTGCTCCAATTACAACGATATCGTACTTGTCAGAATTCATAGCTCATCTCCATAAATATAGCCAACGAATTGTAGCATAGGTAAGGCTAACAGATACCAATCAGCTTGCAAAAATAATTTGACGTGCTAATCTCTTTCCGTGGGTATTTATACCATCGTATGAGCGACTATGACCTGTCGCCGGATTTGTTTTTGAATTTGGAAATTATCTTCGTTATCAGTAAGACTGTAATCACAAATGAGGTTATCATGATAGATTCCCAAATATGTTTTATGACCGCAACTGAAATTGCACAAGGCATTAAGGGCAAAAAATTCTCAGCTTTGGAAGTTATGGATATTCATATTGGTCAAGTGGCAGCGATTAACCCTAAGGTTAATGCTATTGTCACTTTCATCCCTGAATTAGCCTTGGAAAAAGCCAAAATAGCCGATAAACAGCTTTCCAATGGGGATAGTATTGGGCCTTTACATGGGTTGCCGGTTGCTCATAAGGATCTATTTATCACTAAGGGTATTTTAACTACTTTTGGATCTCCTGTATTTAAAGATCACGTACCCAGTGAAGATGCCTTGATTGTCAAACGACTAAAGCTGGGTGGAGCTATAACGATAGGTAAAACTAATACTCCGGAATTTGGTGCGGGCTCTCAAACATTCAACGAGGTTTTCGGTAGAACTCTGAATCCCTATGATTTAACTAAGACGTGCGGGGGTAGTAGCGGTGGTGCAGCTGTAGCTCTAGCATGTGGAATGATTCCCATTGCTGACGGAAGTGATATGGGAGGGTCCCTGCGCAATCCTGCGAATTTTTGTAATGTAGTGGGGTTTAGAAATTCTTTGGGGCGCGTGCCTACTCTGCCTGATGCTATGCCATGGTCCTCGGTGTCGGTACCAGGGGCAATGGCAAGGACAGTTGAAGATGTAGCCTTAATGCTGCAGTCAATCGCGGGACAGGATTTTAGAGCACCAACCTCTATTCGAGAAGGAAATGAGATATTCGCTCAGCCCTTGGATCGAAGCTTCAAAGGAACCAAAATTGCTTGGAGCGTGGATATGGGCGGTTTACCAATAGATAAGCGTGTAAGATCTGTGATGCAAAGTCAGCGTTCTATATTCAGTGATTTAGGCTGTGAAATTGACGACGCAGCTCCTGATTTTAGTGATGCAAATGAGATTTTTACTACCATGCGAGCAATGAACTTTGCGACCAGTCGGAAAGACTTGTATGACAATCATCGAGACCAACTCAAAGACACGATCATATGGAATGTGGAGGAAGGACTGAAACTTACGGCTTTGGATGTGGGGAACGCAGAGGTAAAACGCTCCAGTCTGGTAGAGCGAGTTTCTAAATTCATGCAAACCCATGAGTTTATGGTTTTCCCGGTAAGCCAACATCCTCCCTTTGATGTAGAGCAAGAATATCTTAGTGAAGTTGATGGTAATCCGATGGAGACATATATTGATTGGATGAGATCATGCTACTACGTAACAGTAACAGGTCTTCCATCTATTTCTGTTCCCTGTGGATTTACTGATGATGGACTGCCTGTAGGTGTTCAAATTGTTGGACGCCATCAGGATGACTTTGGTGTATTGCAGTTGGCGTATGCTTTCCAAGAAGCTACGAAATTTTGGAAGAGGAAACCATCAATAGTTGAATAACTTCAATTAATTGCTTTAGTCTTCGTATCAAAATCATTCAGGAGAGAAAATGACCGAAATTCTTTGCTATGGTGATAGTTATTTGAAAGAATTTGAAGCTGTTGTGACTGGATCAGCTTTGAACGGAGTTGTACTTAACCAGACCGCTTTCTATCCAGGAGGTGGTGGACAGCCTTCTGACATTGGTCTTCTTTCTGGAAAAGAAGGAGACTACAAAGTTACGAAAATAGTCAAACACGAAGGCGTTATTGTACATGTGATCGAGGGAGATATTCCGGAAATAGGAGATGCTGTAAAGGGTGTTATAGACTGGACTCGTAGATATCAGCTCATGCGTACACATACAGCTCTTCACATTTTGTGTGGTGTGGTCTGGAGAGAATTTGGTGCTAAGGTGACTGGTGGCAATATGCAGCCGGGATCCGCCCGTATGGATTTCGAATTGGATAGTATGTCTTCAGATTTTGCTGAGCAAGTAGAAAATTTGATTAATACGGAAGTAAAGACTTCAAGGAGTATTGTCGTAGAGAATTTTTCGAGAGAGGAGGCCTTCAAAATACCGGACCTGATTAGAACCAAGATTAATCTATTGCCTCCGGCAATAAAGGAGATACGTACGGTAAACATAGTAGGTCTGGATCTTCAGGCCGATGGAGGCACTCATGTTTCTAATACCTGTGAAGTTGGAAACATAAGGGTCACAGGTCATGAAAGCAAAGGCCGTATTAACAAGCGATTAAGGATCGAAATAGATCTCTAAAGTGACGACGTTAGTCCACTATGGATCGAATTCAACCTCAAGCCCTTGAATAATTATCCTAGACTGGAGAGGTTATCTGTGGCTCCCCAGTAGCCTATTCTATAGTCTACGTTTTTCAATGTATTTAAACTAACAATTTACAGATCTTGCTCCTCATGCGCGGTTGACGATCTCTGCTGTTCCAGGTGTAGACGCTGAAAAGACCAAATCCTTCGCCCTGTCATCTGCGCCAACGCAGACAAACCAGTATCGATCGGGTGACTCATGTGTGTGCAGGATGACCTGTTCTTGCTCAAGTGGACTGAGGTCGTATAGCCATTTCCATCCCCATCGCACCTTATCTAGAACCTGAAAGTTGTTGATAAGCTCTCTTGCAGGTTTCTTACTGTGCTGGTGGATGAAGCTTTTCGCCGCTCGCTTACTAAAACCGTCATTGAATATTGGATTCACGTGTGCTGGGGCTATTAGTATAACTTTCCCGCCTCTTGGGCGATCGTCATATTCTCCTGCAAGACTAGCTATATGTTCTCCACCCCCTACATTGCCTCCATAAGCTATGGTTCTCAGTAATCCAGTTCCCGTGTTATTTCCCTGATCACCGATATCGACTTCTGCACGAGTTCCAAATACGGATATGGTACTTGCATCTCGCCTAAACCCTTGTTCCACATGGAATGGCTCCCAGGGAGAGTCTTCTTCGTTTTCCGCAATCAGCATAGGGAATTTTCTCGCAGTACCTATGGTATCCATGTCTAGATGCCCCGTGTACCAGTGCCCGACATTCTTGAGCATTAACAGAAGTCCTCTACCTACTGCTATATTTACCTTGGACCGTTTACCTGGTCCTAGAGTGGCTCGTTTCGAGTTGAAGCCCAACTCTTCAGTAATGGGGCCATTAACGACCCAGAGTGGTGCATGTGCACTGGTAGACATAAGCCAACCGCGGGAGTCTTGGGGATCAAGGGATGCTAAAGCTTTGGCCCCTGCCATAAGGACGGGTAGGTGTCGAGGTTCACATCCTGCCATGACGGCGCAGATCGCAATTTTTCTAACGGTTGCATATCCTGTACCAGGTGGTAAAAGACAGACCAGATCGTCAGGGTCCATAGTTGTGCCCTTCAGCATTTTCTGTACTTTTTCTGGGGTTGGCGGAATTAGAGGAAACCCATCACCCCAATCTCGGTCAAGAAAAGCATCATTGAATTTATTTAGAGCATCAAATTGATCAGATCCCTCAAATATTTCTGTCTCTTCATCGTTATGCTGTTTTGCAGAATTAACTGAACCATTCGGAGCATTCACAGCGGTCGTGAGGATTTTAACTATGTCGTCTATGACAGGGTCAGTCTGAGCGATAGATTCCTCAACAGTGATATTGTTGTATACCTTGGGTACGACTGTAAACTTGATATCTCCAAGCCCAAATGCTTTCGCACTTGCATAAGCGTCGTCCTGGAATCCTTCCGAAAGAATAGTAGCTGTAGGAACTCCCGCTTTTTCAAGGGCGACCATGTCGTGGATCATCCACGACGTGCAAGACCCTCAATCTGCGGTGCAGCCAACAGCCACGTCAACTTCTTGCTTGGCTTGTTCCATTATGAAATCAGGAGTTGGTAGTGCACCGCTATAGAATTTAACAGTTGCACCTTTAATTTTTTGTTCTAAGAGCTCCCCTGCGCGCTTTAGTGCTACATCCCCGTTTGCCTTCCCATTCCATACGAGGCCAATGGTTTTACCTTCCAGGCTTGAAGGTCTGGTTGCAAGAGGTGTGGCATTTACTTCACCGAGGACTGGGGCTACAGGATTTAGAACGTTAAGTTTGTACATGATTCTCTCTCCACTAAAACTTGCTAATTCCCATTTGATTGTTGATTGTGCTCTATTATAATGCCATTGACGCACAATATTTCAAGAAAGTTGACTAATTTATAATATATGAGTGAAAAGAAGAAGGTGTTGATCACAGGTGCATCTGGTTTAGTTGGAGGAGTTCTAAGGGAAGGATTGAAGGAAGCGTACCATCTCAGCGGGGTGGATAGGATTGATATACCCGACTTTGAGCTTTTAGTAGCCGACTCTACTGACTTGGAGGCAATTAAGCCCGCCTTTGAAGGGAAAGATGTAGTAATTGATCTCGCTTCCAGTCCGAGCGATACTATCCCCTGGGAAGAAGCTTATGAAAATAACGTACGCTGCACTTATAATGCTCTTCAGGCTGCGCACGATGCGAATGTTAAGAGGTTTATATTTGCAAGTTCAAATCATGTAACTGGCATGTATGAGTTTGATAAACCGTACTCTGATATAGTAGCCGGTTCATATGGAAACATGTCTCCTTCAGATATACCTTTAATAAAAGTTTCTGATCCGATAAGACCAGATGGACCTTATGGGATTGTTAAGGCCTTTGGTGAGGCTGCAGGCAGACATTTTTCTGATCGCTATGGTTTGTCAGTAATATGCTTGAGAATTGGCAGCCTTAACATAAAGGGACAACCTAAAGATATTAGGCAATTTGCGACGTTGTTAACACATGCTGATTTGGTGCAACTTGTCGACAAAAGCATTATGGCAGATGATTCTATAAAATTTGCCATTTTCTGGGGAGTATCCAACAACTGCTGGAGAATCTGGGACATTTCAAATGCTACGGAACTCATTGGATATGAACCTAATGAAACTGCAGAGACATTTAGGTATTTATACGAGTAGAAATAACCGGTGTCAGCTTCTAACTGATCGGTAATATCCCAACTTTTAGAGAGCCAATTAGCTTATGCTGGAGCTTTCTTTTCCAGCGGCTTCTAGTGCATCCTCTATTTTTTCTATGAGAGATCTTGCGGATTCCTCGGTCAGTTCTACGGCTACACGAGCACCAATGCCCATTTCGTTGTTAACGAAGTCAATATTTAGTGTGTGGTCTGCCATAGTGTGATGAGGATGGTCGTAATATACCCGTGCTTCCGTCAGCGGGAACCAACCTTGGGTTCCTTTCCCGCTGCCGTCTATTTGAGCTTTTTCGGTTATGTAAGTACACATTATACCCTCTTCCTTAGCTTGTCGGTCACCAGGATCAACTTGATTGCAAAATTTGGTAAGAATTAACTCAAATGTTTTTCATAAAAAGTGAAGACTTTTTGCCAACCATCTAGCGCCTGCTCTATACAGTAACTAGTCCTGTGTGCAGCAAAGAAACCGTGGCCGGCTCCATCATATCTGTGGAATTCGTAAGCCTTCCCATGCTTTTGCAACTCTTGTTCTGTCAGGTTGACTTCCTCTGGTGAGGGAGCTTCATCTTCGTTTCCGAATAATCCCAACAGAGGCACTTTTATATCTGACGTCATATCAAAGGGGGCAGTTGGCATTCTTTCCGTAAGCTCTGTTTCCTTCATCATGACTCTTCCGCCCCAGCAGTCCACTGCGGCATCTAAATAAGTTGCCTTTGAAGCAGCGATATATGCTTGACGTCCTCCCGAGCAGAATCCTATGCACCCTATTTTTCCATTGTGATTGTCTAGGGAACGTATATGATCTACTCCTGCATTGAAGTCTCCGACAAATTGGGCGTCGGGCGTTCCTCCCTCAGCTCTTACAGCTGCTACGACATCATCCAGAGAACCTGGTCCTATTCGATGATGTAAGTTTGGTGAAATGGCAATATACCCGTGGAGAGCGAATTTATTTACAACTTCACGAGTCCATTCATCCCACCCTGGCATGTGATGTATTACAAAGACACCAGGGAAAGGTCCTTGCCCTTTGGGCTGGGCAAGGTAGGCGTCTATTTGGTCTCCTCCATTGCCTGATATTTGGATAGTATCAGTCTCAATATTATGCCAAGAAACCATGTTCACTCCTTTTTATATCAATATCGCTAGTTGTAAGGAATTTTACCTATTTATTACCATTGATTGATGATTGCACAATTGCAGGAGTCATAGGCAATTGTTCCATACGGGTGCCTATCGCATGTGAAATTGCATTGGCTATAGCGGCCATAGGTGGCACCAGACATGCTTCTCCAACACCTCTTACCCCAAATGGATGTCCGGGGTTTGCCACTTCAACAAGAACAGTATCAATCATTGGCAGATCAAGGGAAGTTGGCATTCGGTAGTCAAGGAACGTTGAATTAGCCATAGTACCGTTATCGTTGAAATAGTATTCTTCGTTTAGTGCCCATCCGATACCCTGTACGGCGCCTCCCTGTAATTGTCCTTCCACATAACTTGGGTGTATCGCTTTACCCACGTCTTGGATTGAAGTGTATCGCAATATTTCGACTTTCCCTGTGTCGGGGTCTACTTCTACATCGACTATGTGAAAAGCGAAGGCGTTACCTACTGCTCCGGGATTTACAGACCCACTACCCACTACCGGTCCACCAGTCCCGTTTAGTCTTGGTGCTAATTCTTGGAAAGTCATTCTAAGCTCGGTATCTTTTTTATGTTCGAAGACACCTTCACTATAGGTTATATCAGATGGATCTACTTCCCAAATCATGGCCATTCTGTCTAACATCTGACGTTTGACATCTTGAGCTGCTTCGTAGCAGGCCCATCCGGTCTTGAAAGTTACCCCACTACCACCAGCACCAGAGCAGTAGCCCACGGAATCAGTGTCTACGATTGCAGGTTTAATAGATTCTGCAGGAATGCCAAGAACTTCCGCTACATGCTGAGCCATAACCACTCTGCTTCCCCCAATATCTGGAGAGCCTTCTATCAGGCTAACTGTGCCGTCTGGGTTAACACTCGCTACTGCATTGGCCGGACCTGACCCATTAAACCACGCTCCACTGGCTACACCCCTCCCTCTGAATTTACCCGTAATCGGAGTATTGTAGTGGTCGTGAGCCTTAGCAGCTTCCAACATTTCAACATTGCCTATTTTGCGATACACAGGCCCTGTAGGTTGTCTAGTACCTTCTTTCGCCGCGTTTAGTAGTCTGAATTCTATAGGATCTATACTTAGCTTATCCGCTAGTTCATCTACCGCCGCTTCAGCAGCGAATGCTGCAGCCGGAGATCCAGGTGCCCTGTAGGCGGCCGATTTTTGAGTATTTACGACGACATCGTAGCCTTCAATCAAGACATCTGGTATAACGTATGGGCCGAACATGGTTCTGCAGGCGGTTGGGACAGGAGACCCTGGGAATGCTCCGGATTCATAGATCAAACTGGCCTGAACCGCTGTTAGAATACCTTCGTTTGTTGCTCCTAATTTAACTTTAATGTGAGTTGCGGATGTTGGTCCTGTGCCTTCAAACACTTCAGTACGTGACATCGCAATCTTCACGGGATGTCCTGATTTTTTAGATAGCATACAAACGACTGGTTCTAAATACATACCGCTCATACCCTTGCCTCCAAATCCACCTCCGATTTCCATGGGGATAACTTTTACATTAGACACGGGAATGTCTAAAACGGTTGCAACGTGGTCTCTGAAGGCGAAGAGTTGTTGTGTTCCACACCAGATAGTGAAATAACCGTCAGAGTTGTAGAAGGCGGTTGAGGCGTGGGGTTCAATATATCCTTGATGTACTGCCTTGGTGTGATATTCTCTTTCTAAAATAGTGTCCGCTTTTGCAAATCCATCATCTATATCACCTAGTCTGAAATCGAAATGATTGGCGACATTAGTAGGTTTCTGGCTTTCTCCCCAAGCTCCTGCCCGGAATGTCGGACTCGTCATCGTCAGTAACCGTTCATGCAAAATAGGGGCATCCTTTTTCATTGCGTCGAATGCAGTCATCACTGGAGGTAGTATTTCGTATTCAACATCTATGAGAGCTAGAGCTTCTTCAGCGATATGAGGACTTGTTGCAGCTAACGCAGCGACAGCATGCCCTTTATATAATGCTTTTTCACGAGCCATCATATTACGGCTGTAGAAGCCGAAATTTGTATTTGATCCTTCTTCCTGGTCAATGAATTCGGCAGATACTTCTGGAAAATCTGAGGATGTTACTACAGCCTTTACTCCAGGATGGGCTAATGCGCGACTGCTGTCTATTGATTTTATTATTGCATGGGGGTGCGGGCTCCGTAATATCTTCCCGTATAGAAGCCCTGGCATGTTTACGTCTGCTCCGTACTTTGCTCTTCCTGTCACCTTATCGACACCATCATGCCTGATAGGTCGCGTACCAACTACCTTGAATGAATCGCTTGCGAGTACCATATTCGGTTTATAGTCGAGCATAGTTCACCTTCTCTATAAAGATTTATGTTTTATATTTTCCGAGATGTCTGCCAATGCATAAGTTATCATAAATTGGAATCTTGTAACGGTGATACAGATAACATGAGTTTAAGTAATACCTTTTGATCTTGGATGGCCCTGGTATTTTCTGGAATAATCCAAGTTCTTTAGTTTAATGAAACACTAACGTAAAAAGGGTGACACTTTCGGTGTCACCCTTTTTAGATTAGTTAAAACTACGAAATTTTGTCTTGAAGTCTAGATCACTGGCTTTGTTATCCGCAGTTGACGCAGCAAGCGTCAACCCAATGATTAGGGCTAACTTCTACAAGATGCATTTGATCTGTAGATTCGAGACATTCAGTAGTGGGGCTAGGACATCTCGTCTTGAACACACAGCCTTCGGGAGGATTCAGTGGACTAGGTACGTCACCCTCTAGAACTATCCTGTCGCGAGTCGCCTCTAAAACTGGATCTGGTATGGGGATCGCAGACAAAAGCGCCTTGGTGTAGGGGTGTTGCGGATTGTCATATAGCTCTGAACGTTCAGCGATTTCTACTATGTGTCCAAGATACATGACCGCAACTCTGTCACTTATGTGCTTAACAACCGACAGGTCGTGTGCGATGAACAAATATGTTAGACCAAATTGTTCCTGCAGTTCTTCAAGAAGATTGATTACCTGAGCTTGAATAGATACATCCAGGGCTGACACTGGCTCGTCACAAACTATGAATTCGGGGTTTACAGCCAATGCACGAGCTATCCCTATTCGCTGTCGTTGACCACCGCTAAATTCGTGAGGGTATCTATCAGCCATGTAAGGGTTTAATCCTACTACATTCAGGAGTTCAGCCACTCGTTCGCGATACTCTGCTTTCGAAGAAGTGAGTTTGTGGACAATCAGTGGTTCTCCGATGATATCTCCGCAGGTCATTCTGGGGTTTAGAGAACCATAAGGATCCTGGAAAATTATCTGTATATTCCGACGCATTTCCCTCATTTCACGTTTGCCTAAGGTATTTAGATCTTGTCCCTTGAAGTAAATCTCACCGGCGGTTGGTTCGTTCAATTGAAGTATGCAGCGTCCGGTTGTTGTTTTCCCACAACCACTTTCGCCCACCAGCCCTAGGGTTTCACCTTTCCTGATAAAGAAACTAACTCCGTCTACAGCTTTTACGTCAGCTATCTTCTTCTGGAAAAGTATTCCCGAAGTTACTGGGAAGTACATTTTTAAATCGTTTACTTCTACCAATGTTTCGCCAGTTTCAACACTTTGCGTTTGTGTCATGTTAATTCTCCCTTTAACTCGCGCTTCCTACAAGCTCAGCCAATTCTTCATATCTCCAACAAGCTGTCGTATGGCCGTCAGAGTATGTTTGAAGAGGCGGGTCCTCAGCCAGGCATTTTTCGTTTGCCCAACGACAACGATCTGCGAAGGAGCAGCCAACTGGCACATTAGCCAGGTTAGGCGGGGATCCTTCAATTGCTTCTAGTTTTACCTTTTCAGTTTCATCCAATCGCGGTACAGAGTTTAGGAGACCTATTGTATACGGGTGCTTAGGGTTGTGGTATATTTCTTCAGCCGTCCCGGTTTCAACAATTTTCCCCGCATACATAACGATCACTCTTTTTGCGTAGCGGGCCACTACTCCCAAATTATGTGTTATGACGATAAGTGCAGTCCCAAATTCTTTTGCCATGTCCTGCATGAGTTCAAGTATTTGTGCTTGAATGGTTACGTCCAAAGCAGTGGTAGGTTCGTCCGCTATTATGATCTTAGGGTCACAGCTCATTGCCATGGCTATCATAACGCGCTGCCGCATACCTCCACTAAACTGGTGAGGATAATCCTTTAACCTGTTTTCAGCATCTGGTATACCCACACGCCTGAGCAAATCAGCGGCATGCTTTATAGCCTCATCTTTTTTGAGATTTAGATGTAACTCCGCTGTCTCAGTTAGTTGACGTCCAATCGTTAGTACTGGATTGAGAGATGTCATGGGTTCCTGGAAAACCATGGCTATCCGATTCCCACGTATATTCCGCATTTCTGCTTCGTCGATTTCCAGAAGATTGTCACCTTCGAAAATTATTTCTCCTGCAACCGTTTCTCCTGGCGGATCTGGAACCAATCTCATTATTGACAGAGCGTGAACGCTTTTCCCACAACCACTTTCGCCCACCACACCCAAGACTTCACCCTCCTCAATTTCATAGGTAATTCCGTCTACTGCTTTCACTACTCCAGCTTGTGTGAAAAAATGAGTCGCTAGACCTTTTACTTCTAAGAGCGCCATATATTCCTCCTAGTACGTACGCGATAGCCCGATATAAATGTAAGTTCACTATCTCAGAGAGAACCAACCGCATCTGATCTCGATAGACCGTATCGTCGCTCGAACCAGACTATTTTAGCTTGGCCTATCAATTCGCGCAACCACTCTATCACGAGTACTCCTATTAAGTACAGTGGTGTGAGTCATACTGTAGTGATGAATTGAATCTTTCAAGGTGTCCAAAAACTCGGATCGGTATTGGCAGATCTTTATCACATCCAAACCAGGTCTTATACAGATCACCTAAGTCTACCTTCTTCCATGGCTTTATAAGCTTGCAAAATCATATCCGTGGCTGTCTCATTTTTGATGTCGCTAGTGTTAATCACGAAATGGAACAAGGAAGGATCATCTGGATTTTCAATGTTGAAAAATCTATTGAAATAGTAAAGCCTAGCCTCGTCACGTTCTTTTATAATCTTAGTGGCTTGGATTTCTGTCAAATTTTCTCTGCCCATTATAGTTTTGATCCGGTCTTCAATTCTCGCTTCAATTCCAACTCTGAGAACGTCGGGTCTATCTTTCAATATAACGTATGCCCCTCTACCTGCAAAAACCACATTTCCTGAAGTGGCGGCATCGTTAATTACACTGCTTATGCCCTCGAAGTACAATTCATCTTCTAGTTCATGTCCTCGAGTTATAGTAGTTTGTGGCAGATCTTCGTATTCCTCTGTGAAGAAAGCCGCAATTCCAGGTCCAAAATAAGGGTCTCCTCCAGTGCCTGTCACTGCAGATCTATCTAATATCCGCTGGAATAATCTTGTTAAACGTTCCCCTTTACTGGGTGGTCTTTCTTCTCGTTGGTGAAGAGCTTCCACCGTCGATCCTAGTCTCCTAGCCACAGTAGTTAATATGAAGCGATCAACATAGTCGCTTCCAAGCTGTTGTGCTAGTTTGGGGCCTATGTCACGCGAACCAGCTCCGGATAATCCACCAAGAGTTATTATGCTCATTTAATATCTCGCTTATCTGTGAAACATCTAATATATGTAGCCATACTAACAATGACTCCAGTTAATTACAGGGTCAAGGAGTTTAGTGGATCTAATTCACACGTATTCATACTACTCAATACTTACAGAAAAGATCGATTATTGTCAATACTCTCCATCCCATGGTGGTCTCCTAAATGGGCATTTCTGATTATGAATTTCTAAACAGGAACTAAATTGCATTAGATAAACGTGCAAGATAAGGCTAATAACACTAGGTGCTATCTTGGCTTTATTACTGAGGCATTATCGATATGACGGACAAATACCTACTCTGCA
>Ga0310344_10001497_pt1 | contig 17879 bp, 16 predicted proteins | sample HC15DNA20200_MG_FD_203801 | JGI IMG/M metagenome (GOLD analysis project Ga0310344, IMG submission 203801) | Marine microbial communities from station ALOHA, North Pacific Subtropical Gyre - HC15-DNA-20-200_MG | ecosystem: Environmental > Aquatic > Marine > Oceanic | place: Pacific Ocean: North... | reverse complement strand
CTCTTGCCAATACATCTCGCCCCTGATCATCGGTACCTAAAATATTAGTTGACGATGGAGGTGAAGGGGCTGGTGTTGGAAGGTCGTAATTAATGGTCTTATAACTAAATGGAATAGCAGGCCACACCATCCAACCTTTTATATTAATTAATTCCTGTACAAAGGGATCTCGATAATCTGCTTCGGTTTCAAATTCTCCACCAAATTCAGTTTCTGCATAACTAATGATTACGGGAAAGTAAAACTCACCATTATAGTTAACTAATAGTGGCCGGTCATTAGCTATAAATTCCGCAGGTGCTGATAAAACAAAAAGTATTAGAAATATCCAGAGAGAGATATATCCTCTTCTATTAGATTTAAAATTATACAATCTTCTTTGTGCTATAGGTGACAATCGAACAAGCATCAATCAAACCTCACGCCGCTCAAAGTCAATTCTCGGATCGATTATTACGTACATTAGATCTCCAATTAAATTGACCACCAATCCAATTAGAGTGAAGAAAAACAGCGTCCCGAAGATAATTGGGTAATCCCTGCTCACCAACGCCTCGTAACCTAACAAGCCAAGTCCATCGAGAGAAAATATGATTTCTATTAAAAGAGCTCCTGTAAATAACATACCGATAAAAGCAGATGGGAAACCGGCCACAACTATAAGCATGGCATTGCGAAACACATGGCCATAAGTTACCCGCCTCTCACTCAGCCCCTTGGCTCTAGCGGTAATTACATAATTCTTATTAATTTCCTCCAAAAATGAGTTCTTAGTCAACATAGTTAGGGTAGCAAAACCACCGATTGCCATAGCGATTATTGGCAAAACAAGATGCCAAAAATAATCAAGTATTTTCTCTCCAAGAGAGAATGTATTCCAATCATTGGAAACAAGGCCTCGCAACGGAAACCAACTAAGATAGTTTCCACCAGAAAAAAGAACCACTAATAATACAGCAAACAGAAATCCTGGTATTGCGTAACCAATAAAGACCAGCCCACTAGTCCAGACATCAAAACGCGAACCATCACGCACTGCCTTGGCTATGCCAAGTGGTATGGAAATAAGATAAACAAGCAAGGTACTCCATAGACCAAGTGAAATAGATACCGGCAATTTATCTGCTACGAGTTCTAAAACGCTTCGATCCTGAAAAAAGCTATGTCCAAAATCGAATTGGACATAACGTTCCATCATAAGCAAAAACCGTTCCCACATTGGTTTATCAAAACCGAATTCTTTTTCTAATCTTTGAATAAGTGCAGGATCTAAACCACGGGCACCTTTGTATTTAGTAGAAATTTCTCCGGATGGCGCCCCCGAGAATTCATCGAGAGTTCCACTTTCTCCAAATTGTGAGCCTGATATTCTAGCTGTTGCTTCAACTGCTGTGCCGCTGAGCTGGGCAATTACCTGTTCAACAGGCCCTCCTGGAGCAATCTGAACAATAAAGAAGTTAAGCACCATAATTCCTACCAGAGTTGGAATTATGAGCACTAAACGTCGAATTATATAGGCAAACATGAGTTTAAGTTTCTCACCATATAAACTTTATCATTCTAAAGTATCTTTACCGCGAAGAACCACTTGCTGGCTCTCAATGTCAACCCACCAATCACTAGGAAAACCATGATCATATTTTGCTGACATTTCAGGTCGACCGAATATATCCCAAAAAGCTAATCTATATGACTGAAGATGCCATAGTGGCACAACATAATACCCCCAAAGTAATACCCGATCCAAAGCTCGGGCGGTAGCAATCAATGTTTCTCTATCAGGTGCTTCAACAACATGGTCAATTAGTTTATCAATCACGGGATCTTTTATCCCAATTAAGTTCTGGCTACCAGGAACATCAGCAGTTCTAGAGCTCCAAAAATTTCTCTGCTCATTCCCTGGCGATAATGACTGTGCGAACGAACCCCACAACATGTCAAAATCAAAATTTTCAGTACGATTTTGATATTGCGCAGAATCTACTATACTTATACTCATTTTTATTCCAAGTCGCTCTAGGTTTCTTGCAAATGGTTGAATAACTCTCTCAAATGCGCCACCACTTTGTAAAAGAAACTCAAACTCGAATAACTCTCCCGTTAGTTGATTAACACGTTTTCCATCTCTTACCACCCAGCCGGATTCCTCTAAAAGCCGGTTTGCTATACTTAAATTCTGACGATTATTTCCAGCACCATCGGTCTGTGGGATTGTGAAAATATCTTCAAAAACACTTTTCAAAATCTGTCCGCGATATTGCTCTAGAACTTTTAACTCTAACGATACCGGAAGACCGTGGGATGCCAGCTCTGAGTTTGAAAAATAACTTCTGGTTCGAGTATAAGAGCCAAAGAATATATTCTTATTTGTCCATTCAAAATCAAAAGCATGGTTTAGTGCTTCGCGAACCTTACGGTCACTAAAAACGGGGCGTCTAATATTAAATATAAATGCACTTAAGCCTGTTGGTTGCTGATGTGAAAGCTCAACCTTTTTGATTAGACCTGCATCAAGAGCTGCCCCGCTGTAGGCACGTGCCCATAACTTTGCTGTGTTCTCAATTCTCCAATCTAGCTCATGGGCCTTGAATGCCTCTAAGGCCACCGTAGAGTCCCGATAATAATCAATACGCACTATATCAAAATTATAACGCCCACGATTAACTGGCAAATTTTTTCCCCAGTAATTAGAAATACGCTTATAGGAAATGGTTCGCCCCGCATCGAAGGCATGCACTTTATAAGGGCCACTGCCTAAAATTGGTTCCAACGTCGATTTCTGAAAATTATTATTCTTGAAGTATATTTTGGGTATAATAACGAGTTGCCCCATGATCAGTGGCAACTCCCAATTATTGCCGTTTGCAAAAGAAAATCTAACACGTCGAAACCCTAAATCATCAGCTCTTATTACATTTCTATAATACGCTCTGTAAAATGGATGACCAAATTCTAACAATGTTTCAAATGAAAAAATAACATCTGCGACAGTAATGGAAGTACCATCATGCCACTTTGCTTCTTCCCGTATTGTAAAGGTAACGGATGAACGATCAGATGGAATTTCAATATGACTTGCAATTAAGCCATATTGCGAAAACGCTTCATCTTGTGATGAAACCATTAGACTTTCAAAAGTAAGTCCAAGAAAAGCCGCAGGCAATCCCTTTAGAATAAACGGATTGAGGGTATCGTAAGTTCCAATTCTGGACAGTCTAACTAACCCACCCTTTGGTGCTTTAGGATTAACATAGTCGAAATGCGCAAACCCTTCATCATATTTAAGGCTGCCGTGCATCGCCACCCCATGTGCATAATAATTAGTCTCATTTGCATCACCAACGTTTATTGGCAAAATTAAACTGATGAACAAAATCTTAATCACACAACTGACATAACCCCTCACTTTCTGCATGCAGTTTATTTCTCCAAATTTGTGATCTCGGTTAATATATTCGCCTTATCCGTATCCAGCCACCATGTATCAATACCTAAAGAAAACGTAGGAACGATTTTGGGTTTACCAAACTTGTTCCAATAGACTAGATGATGCGACCCCTTGAACCATTGCGGTATGATATAATGTCCCCAAAGTAGCACCCTATCCAGCGCTCGAGCTGCTACTTTCATGGATTCACGATCTTTAGCTGATAGAACCTTCAAAATTAAATCATCAACTACGGGGTCATTAATACCTGAAGAATTAAATGTTCCAGGTTGATCTGCAGATTCAGATCCGAAATAATTCCATAATTCTGCACCTGGAGAAAGCTGTTGTATAAAACGCCGCGTAGTAATATCAAAATCGTGGGTCTCAAGCCTTTTTATGTATTGAGATGGATCAACTAACCTTAAACTCACGGTAATACCTAGGCGTTCAAGATTACTCTTAAAAGGCCCGAAAACTCTTTCAAATGTCGGAGAAAAATAAAGAATTTCAAGTGTTAGATTCTTGCGAGAGATCTTGTGAACGCGCTTACCATCAACAAGTTGCCAATCCGCCTCCTTAAGCAGGTTTGCAGCCATACGCAGGTTTTTCCTGTTCCTACCAGTACCATCGGTTTTAGGAGGTACGAATTGCCTATTAAATACTTCTTCAGGTATTTCTCCTCTGTAGATTTCAAGAAGGTCTAGTTCATCGCCCGTGGGAAGACCCCTTGCGGCCAGATCGGAGTTCTCAAAATAACTCGCCATTCTGTTATAGAGGCCATAGAAAATATTTTTGTTAGTCCATTCATAATCAAATGCCAAAGACAATGCCTCTCGAACTCGCGTGTCTTTAAATTTTTCACGACGTGTATTGATAAAAAAAGCCTGAACGCCAGAAGGTGTGTTATCCCTTAACACCTCTTGAAGCATAAGCTTATTTTCAACAGCTGGTATATTGTAAGCTGTCTTCCATGTCTTTGAAGTAAATTCCTCATGCCAATCAAACTCTCCTGCTTTTAACGCCTCTACCATTATCGTACGATCCCGATAATAGTCCCAGGTCATCTCATTAAAATTATGCCTACCCACGTTCACTGGTAAATCTCTTGCCCAATAATCTGATACTCGGCCATAAACAATACGTCTTCCAGGGTCGATACTTTTGATTTGATACGGGCCACTGCCCAGAGCAGGGACTAAAGTTGTACTATTAAAGTCATTCTTTTTATAATAATTCTTTGAAATTATATTCAACGTTCCGATTAACATTGGGAGTTTGTGGTTGTCAGTATTCCCAATTTGAAACTCAACCTCATATGTAGATAACTTTTTAACTCCTATTACATCATTGAAAAGGAGCTGATAACTTGGGTGTCCCTTTTCCATCAACGTCTCAAAAGTGAAAACTATGTCCTCTGCAGTTATTGGCGTTCCGTCATGCCAACGCGCTTTCTTATTTAAGACAAAACGTACCCACGAACGATCATCTGCCAACTCAACAGATTTTGCGATTAACCCATACGCCGTATCTGGTTCATCCATTGCTGGACTTAGAAGACTATCAAAAGGAAGATCTGCACCAGCTGCTGCTATACCTTTCAAAATAAAAGGGTTCAAGTTGTCAAAAGTTCCCACTGTAGCAAATCTAATTTTTCCCCCTTTCGGAGCGGATGGGTTCACGTAGTTAAAGTGTTTAAAATCAGATGTATAATTAAAATTTCCATACAACGATAACCCATTCGATTGCTTACCCATTTTAGCTAAAACTAAAGAGGATGGCAGAATTAAAAGAAAAATTAATAAGATCAAATAACGCATGTTCTCTTTCCCTGAACCATTAATGAGACAAATTACAACCTTATAGGGATCATAAATTGTACATCTATTTTCGCCAACTGTACTGGACGGATATGAGCCAACGTTCCATAATCAGGCATATGAATAGTTATCCTAAAAAAGGTGGCCCCATCCAGCGTATTATTCCGCCGGGCGACAACAAACATCGTTTGGTCTGCGAACAATGTGGATACATACAGTATGATAACCCTAAGATTGTTGTTGGTGTAGTAGCAACTTGGAAGAACAAAATATTACTTTGCAAACGAGCAATAGAACCACGTACTGGGTATTGGACATTGCCGGCCGGTTATCTTGAGCTAAATGAAGGTACGGAAGATGGCGCAAAAAGAGAGGCAAAAGAAGAAGCAGGTGCAGAATTAAAATTAAATGCCTTACTTGCTGTCTACAATATTCAACGTTTGAGCCAAGTCCAAATAATCTATAGAGCCGACCTAATAAATGACAAAATTTGCCCGGGTGCAGAAAGTGAATCAGTAACATTATTCCCGATAACTGACATTCCGTGGAAGAATTTAGCCTTCCCCTCTGTTAGTTGGGCTATAAAGCAACATGACTCCGTTAAAGGCCTTTCGGTTTTTCCGCCATTTACAAATCCTCATGGAGAAAGTGGCGACTACTAAGAGAACATTCGCTAATTTATTATAGATAATTTTTTCAAGTTTCAATATTCATGAGTGCCTCCGCAAATTGCTTTGGCTCAAAAGGCCTAAGGTCTTCTATTCCTTCTCCCACTCCCAAAGCAAATACTGGCAAAGCAAACCGTTCTGCCAGTGCAACTAAAACCCCCGCCTTGGCAGACCCATCAAACTTGGTAACGATTAATCCATCTATATCAATAGCTTCACGAAATTGCTCTACTTGACTGTGTGCATTCTGCCCAGTTGTTGCATCCAGAACGAGAACTGTTGTATGAGGCGCAGTCTGGTCAATTTTTTTAAGAACACGAGTAATTTTCTGCAATTCTGCCATTAAATTTGCTTTGTTTTGCAGTCGACCAGCAGTATCAATCAGTAATATATCAGCTCCGTCAGATTTAGCCTTATTTAAAGCCTCATAGGCTAAACCTGCTGGATCGCCACCCAATTTTTCCAGTGCTATCACCGGACAACCTGAACGATCCCCCCAGATCTTTAATTGCTCAGTGGCGGCCGCTCGAAAAGTGTCTGCAGCGGCAAGCATGACATTTAAACCAGCAGCGCTATATTGGCTGGCGAGCTTACCCACTGTGGTGGTTTTTCCCGTACCGTTTACCCCAGCAAACAAAACTACATGAGGTTTAGCATTTTGTTTAATAGATAAACATTTTGCTACTGGTTCCAGTGTAAAAGCGATTTCCCGAGAAAGAGCCAAGCGAACTTCCTTCTCAGTGATATTTTTCCCAAACCGTTCTTGAGATAGCTTGGAAACTAGCTCAGACGCCATTGCAGCTCCCATATCGCCTAGGATCAGCAACTCTTCTAGACTTTCCAAGGCCTCTTTATCCAAATACCCTCGAGAAAATATACTAGATATACCCAACCCGAAACTGGCTGAGGTTTTTCCCAATCCTGCTTTAAGTCGACCAAACCATTTGTGTTGAATAGCATTGCCTCTTTTGTTCATTTTACAGCCTCAGCAATCAAATGCTGGCCATCATATTCTCTCGCTATTACCTCTACTATATCTCCAATTTGCCCGGTTTCATTCTGAAATTGGACAGGGGAATAATGTTGGCTTAAACCTCTGTTAGCCTTCTCCATTAGCACTAGTTGAACCTTATTTAATTGTGACTGGAGAAAACTCTCTGCTGTAATTTTTCCCACATGACGAAGTTTTTGGGCTCTTCCTCGCACGATTTTTCCCGACAGTTGTGGCATCCGAGCAGCGGGGGTTCCTCTACGAGGAGAGTAAGGAAAAACGTGCAACCACACTAATTCTATTTCCTGTACTAGATTTAGCGTATTTGAAAACATTTCCTCAGTTTCCGTTGGGAACCCTGCTATAAGATCAGCTCCCAATACAATATCCGGTCGCAGCAACCTAAGCTCCTGGCAAATTTTCAGAACCGTCGCTCTGTTATGTCGTCTCTTCATTCTTTTCAATATAACATCATCACCCGACTGTATGCTTAAATGGATATGAGGCATGAACCGAGTTTCAGTGCTAATAATTTCTTTTAAATCAGCATCAATTTCAGCAGGATCAATTGAAGAAACACGAAGCCGAGCCAACTCAGGGACTTCCCTCAGTATAGTAGCAACCATATGTCCTAAATTTGGTGAGTCCTTTAAATCGTAGCCATAAGCTGAAATATCTACGCCAGTTAAAACCACTTCTTTATAACCCGCAGAAGATAAAACCCGTGCTTGCTTAACTATTTGATCTATAGGGACACTACGACTATTTCCACGGCCATAGGGGATTATACAAAACGTACATCGATGATCACAGCCGTTTTGAACTTGAATAAAAGCACGCGCTCTACCATCAAACCCTGAAATCATATGGGGAGCCGTCTCGTGCACCGACATAATATCATTAACAACTATTGACTTATTTTTTTCTGAGAGAAACCTAGATATGCGAAGCTTTTCAGCATTCCCAATTACAAGATCCACTTCAGGCATGGTAGAATACGTATCCGGATTTATTTGAGCTGCACAACCTGTTACAACAATTCGAGCATCAGGCCGTTCTCGCCTAGCTCGTCTAATAGCCTGCCTTGCCTGCCGCTCAGCTTCTGCAGTAACCGCGCAAGTATTTATAATGACAGTGTCATCAACGGATGCAAATTTCGTTTGTTCTCTTATAACTTCTGACTCAAATGCATTCAACCGACAACCAAAAGTTTTTACTTCAACTTGTGTCATGCTAGAAGACCCATAAAACTAGTTGATACTGGCCCAGTCATGCAAACTTGGCCGTCGTCTAGCCAATCTACCTCTAACGCACCTCCGTCAAGGACAACGGTTGCTGAACGGCCAGTTATTAGTGTTCTCCTGACAGCAGCTACAACAGATGCGCAAGCTCCACTTCCACAAGCATTTGTCAGACCTACTCCTCGCTCCCACACACGAAGGCGTATGCTATTTTGACCCTGAATTTCTGCAATACCTATGTTAGCCCTATTTGGAAATAAAGGATCCGCCTCCAAACCAGGGCCGAGCTCTTCTATATCGACTGTCTCTATGTTATTTACAAAAAATACGGCATGTGGATTACCTACATTAACCGCCACTGGATTTTTTAAAACGCCAGCGGCCAGATCAAGAGAGAGCGTGTCCATTTCACGAGAAAGTGGTATTTCGTTCCAATTAGTTCTGGCCTTACCCATATAAACCTTTACTTTACCAGTTCCAGCAGCTTCAGCTTTTAAAAGACCAGCCACAGTTTCAATAATTGTCTCAGAATCTCCGCTTTCTGACATTACCATAGCAGCAACACAACGAGCACCATTGCCGCAAGCCTCCGCTTGACCTCCATCTGCATTCCAAATGCGCATAAATACTTCAGCTGAAGATTTTAATGGTTTACGTAACTCTAAAACTTGGTCGCAACCTACCCCCAAACGCCGATTTGATATGGTTCTTATTCTATCAGCATCAAGTAAAATTTCGCCTTCTCGTGCATCCACGATGACAAAATCATTTCCAAGTCCGTGCATTTTGATAAACGGAAGTTCACTCATAATTAGCTTTATATGACCCCGCACGTGCGGAGGTCTAGAAGAATTAAAAAAAATATCCCAAATACTCTAAGTTTGTCACCCTTGACTATAGTTTCTCATAGGAATAGTCTCCCCTTCAGTTCTTGAATTTTTGTTAATTAATAGACCTCTAACGAGGTACGTCAGTCCACGAGTTTCGTGCACTGGCGCTTTTTTCGTTCGTCTAGGGATAATTGATCTTGTTTGAAAACCTTTCCAAACGTCTCGGTGCAACACTAAATAGTTTGACACGACATGGCGCTCTGACTGAGTCAGATATATCTTCTGCAATGAGGGAAGTACGCGTTGCACTTTTAGAAGCAGACGTTTCGCTTCCGGTAGTTAAAAAATTTATAGAAGAAACTAGTGCTGACGCCATAGGCAAGGATGTTCTTAGAAGTGTAACACCGGGACAGCAAGTTATAAAAATTGTTAACGATCATCTCGTAAAAATGCTTGGTGGTGCAGATTCAGTTTCTATCAATTTAGCTGCAGAACCCCCAGCTTCTATTCTAATGGTTGGTCTTCAAGGATCCGGCAAAACAACTACCAGTGCAAAATTAGCTAAGGTAATAAGCGAAAAAGATAGGAAGAAAACTTTGCTTGTTTCTCTGGATACAAGAAGACCTGCCGCAATGGAACAACTAGCAATTTTGGGTCAGCAAGCGAATATCGACACCCTAGATATAGAGGCAAACCAAAGTCCCATTGAAATAACTAAAAGAGCATTAAATACAGGCCGGAAAAACGGGTATGACATCATCATATTTGATACAGCTGGGCGCCTGCATGTAGATGAAAAGCTAATGTCTGAAGTCATGTCTATTCGCAAATTGGCAAATCCCGTAGAAACACTTTTGGTGGCCGATGCGCTTACTGGACAAGATGCTGTAAATGTAGCAGAGAAGTTTAAGGAAAGCGCTGATATTACTGGGATAGTTCTTACCCGGGTAGATGGCGATGGTCGAGGTGGAGCTGCTCTTAGCATGAGAGCTGTGACTAAATGCCCGATAAAACTGATTGGGGTAGGAGAAAAACTTGACGCCATAGAAGTATTCCATCCTGATCGAATTGCATCACGTATTCTTGGCATGGGTGACGTCGTTAGTCTGGTGGAAAAAGCTCAGGAATCTATTGATGAGAATGAAGCGAAGGTCATAGCAAAAAAATTACAGAAAGGTAAATTTGACTTAAATGACCTTTCATCTCAACTCGATCAAATGCGCCGTATGGGTGGTATGGACGGGCTTCTTGGCATGTTGCCTGGCGTCGGGAAAATAAAACGCCAAATGGCCAACGCTAATGTTGATGAAAAAGCGTTGGATCGAATGCAAGCAATTATAGGTTCCATGACTGTTTTAGAGCGAAGTAGGCCAAAAAATATAAATGGCTCCCGCAAAAGACGAATTGCTTCAGGTTCGGGAACTAGCGTACAAGACGTAAACCGTTTGCTTAAACAATTTAAGCAGATGAACATTATGATGAAACGAGCTGGAAAGCTTGGTCAGAAAGGTCTTATGAGATCCGGAATGGCGGGCTTGTTACCACCTCAATAATTCCACTTAATTACCTGGAACATATTTAAGAGAGAGGATAATAAAGAGCATGGCATTGAAAATTAGGCTTTCCCGAGCAGGCGCAAAAAAACGTCCGTTCTACCGTATAGTCGTTGCAGACACTCGTAGTCCACGAGACGGCCGTTTTATTGAACGTCTTGGTACCTATAACCCGATGCTACCAAAAGATGCTCGTAGAGTAACTTTGGAAGAAGACCGCATTCGACATTGGATTGGGGTTGGCGCCAAGCCTTCCGATAGAGTTGCACGGTTTCTGGGGCAAGCAGACATTATCCCTATGCCAGAACAAAGAAATAACCCCCAAAAAGCAAAACCCAAAGCTAAAGCGCAGGCACGACTTGATGAAGAACGTGAAAAATCTAAAAGTTTAGCTGATGACGGTGATCAGAACACAAAGGACACATCAAGTAGTGACCAGGAGGAACCTGCAAAGGAAGAGGCTGCAGGTGCTGCTGAGGAAGCCGACGCCGCGGAACCTGCAAAGGAAGAGGCTGCAGGTGCTGCTGAGGAAGCCGACGCCGCGGAACCTGCAAAGGAAGAGGCTGCAGGTGCTGCTGAGGAAGCCGACGCCGCGGAACCTGCAAAGGAATAAATTGCAAATGTTTGTAAAAAAACTGGAAATTATCAGAATAAACGAGAAAATGTAAAATAAAATAAGGATCAAAAATGGATCCACGTAAAAAGTTAAAAAAAGGTGCTCCTGATAATACAAACGGAGCTAGCACACTCTCGAGAAAAACGCCTGAAGGGTTAGTTTGCCTTGGTGTAATTCTCGGTGCACATGGAGTACGAGGTTCTGTCAGAATTAAAAGTTTTACATCAAATCCCCGTGATATAGCTTCCTACGGGCCTTTGCGTAGCCAAGACGGTAAACATAATTTTTACATCACAATACGAGGTGTTTCTCGCGGTGCTATATTAGCTGAAATAGCAGATATTACCCACCGCGCTCTAGCCGAACAGCTCTCCGGAATTAAACTATTTATTGAACGAGAATCTTTACCACCTACAGAAGATAACGAATTTTATCATGCTGACCTAATTGGGCTTCTTGTACGAACTTTAGATGGAGAAGAATTCGGAAAAATAAAAAATATTTTGGATCATGGTGCCGGAGATATTATAGAAGTTCAACGTTCAGATGCTCAGTCCGTTTTTTTCCCATTTACCCGAGAAGTGGTACCAAAGATTGATGTATTAAGAGGATATATGACAATTGCACCTCCATCAGAAACCGATGCAACTTTATTTAAAGAGATAGAACAACCATGAATTTTGGAAACTGTGCTTCAGACATTGAAAGTAAGAATATTAAGACAGCATGGAGTACTACAATATTAACTCTGTACCCAAATATGTTTCCTGGGCCGTTAGCCCATTCTCTTGCTGGGCGTGCTCTCAAAAAGGGCATCTGGTCTCTTACAACAATTAATATTCGAGATTATGCTAAAAGTACTTATAAATCAGTTGATGACGAACCATTTGGGGGTGGTCCTGGTATGGTGATGCGACCTGACGTGCTGGCAAGTGCCATAGATGCATCGATAACTGATCATTTTGCACCTCTAATTTACTTAACACCACGTGGCAAACCATTAAAACAATCGCGTATAAAAGAGATTTCTGAAGGAACAGGCGTCAACTTAATTTGTGGGCGTTTTGAAGGAATTGACGAAAGAATTTTTCGACGCAGGCATATAGAGGAAATCAGTATTGGGGATTATGTACTTTCGGGTGGAGAGATCGCCGCCCTAAACATAATTGATGCTTGCGTAAGGTTGTTACCGGGCGTAATGAATACAGCTAAGTCTCTAGCGGAAGAAAGTTTCGCAAATGGATTGTTAGAATATCCCCAATACACAAGACCAAGATACTTTGAGGGAGAAGAAGTGCCAGAAGTTCTGCTCAGCGGTAATCATGCAAGAATTCAGTCTTGGCGCCAGAGTCAGGCCAAAAAAATTACGCGAGAAAGGCGATCCGACTTATGGGCTGAGCGAAACAGTAACTGTTTAACTACAAGGATAAAATAATGAATATTATTGAACAATTGAACCGGGAAGCAGTTCAAAAACTAACTGCTGAACGAGAAGTTCCAAAATTCTCGCCAGGAGACTCTGTTCGCGTTCATGTAAAGGTCGTAGAAGGTACTCGAGAACGGATCCAAGTATTTGAGGGTGTCTGTATTGCTAGGAAAAATCGTGGGCTTAACTCATCCTTTACTGTACGGAAAATTTCCCACGGCGAAGGAGTGGAACGAATATTTCCATTACACTCTCCTCGTATTGCAGAGATTGAGGTGATAAAACGAGGTTTGGTTCGACGGGCTAAATTGTACTATCTGCGTGGCAGGAGAGGAAAATCTGCTCGTATTCGAGAAAGACGCGATGAACGCCCTCAGGCCACAGCTAAATCAACCAACTCTTCTAAAAGCACCGCTACTAAATAAAACTTAAAACAATTTATGTTAAGCACTCTGTAAAGAAATCTGAGATGGCGAATAAAAAAACTCTGTTTGACAAAATATGGGACAGCCACGTCGTAGCAGAAAATGATGATGGAACTCACCTGCTTTATATTGACATGCATTTGACGCATGAGGTTACAAGTTGGCCAGGGTTCGAAAATATGCGAGTAAATGGCAGGCGTTTAAGGCGCACTGATGCTATTCTTGCAGTACCAGATCATGTAATTCCAACTATAGGTAGGTTAAATGGAATTGCAGATGATTCAGCTAGAATACAATTTGAAACACTAATTAAGAATTGCGAAGAGTTCGGTGTGCCGTTAATTCCGCTGCTAGACGAACGACAGGGTATTGTACACATTATTGGGCCAGAACAGGGGGCTACACAACCAGGTATCACAGTTGTTTGCGGAGATAGTCACACGGCGACCCATGGCGCGTTTGGCTGCCTTGCGTTTGGCATTGGTTCCAGTGAAGTTGAACATGTACTATCTACCCAAACCCTAATCCAAAAAAGACCTAAGAATATGCTTATATCGATTGATGGCGTATTGCCTTTAGGGGTAACTGGAAAAGATATGATTCTAGCTATTATTGGTGCGATAGGCACTGCCGGTGGGACAGGTCACGTCATTGAATATGTTGGATCTGCGATAAAAGAATTATCGATGGAAGGACGTATGACTGTATGCAATATGACAATTGAAGGTGGCGCTCGAGCGGGGCTAATCGCTCCTGATGACGTTACCTTTGAATATGTTAAAAATAGGCCACTTGCTCCCTCTCCAGAAGATTGGGCGACTGCCGTTGCATATTGGCAAACGCTGCCTTCAGACGAAGGAGCTGTTTATGATAAACAAATTTCCATCGACGCAAACAATATTGCGCCGCAAGTTACATGGGGTACGAGTCCGGAAGATGTTGCACCTGTAGACGGACATGTTCCTGATCCAACGAAAGTTGATGACCCTAAAAAGCGGGAAGCTATCCAACAAGCTCTCGACTATATGGGACTAAAGGCCAACCAGCATATATCAGATATAAAAATTGACCGTGTATTCATAGGTTCTTGCACCAATGGCCGTATTGAGGACATACGGGCTGCCGCAACAATTGCTAAAGGAAAGAGGCTCTCGCCAGGCGTTAGTGCGATGGTTGTTCCGGGTTCAGGTCTCGTCAAATCTCAGGCAGAATCTGAGGGTTTAGATAAAATTCTTATTGAAGCAGGTTTTGAGTGGAGGGATCCCGGATGCTCAATGTGTATAGCTATGAACGGAGACATTTTAGAAGCTAATGAAAGATGTGCATCTACCTCCAACCGAAACTTTAAAGGCCGTCAAGGCCGCGACAGCCGAACACACCTTGTGAGCCCTGCAATGGCTGCCGCTGCAGCTATTAAAGGGCATTTTGTTGATATTCGCGACATGGTTTAAAATATTAAAAGTAAAGATATGAAAAAATTTGTGACACTTAATGGACCTGTAGCTCCACTCCAATTAATCAACATTGATACAGATCAAATAATTCCAAAACAATACCTGAGCGCCATAAGTAGAGCAGGCCTAGGTAAAGGGTTATTCCACGATTTCCGATATAAACCAAACGGGCAAGAAAAAGGTGATTTTATCCTTAATCTCAAACCGTACCGAAATGCTAAAATTCTCTTAGCCGGTGATAACTTTGGCTGTGGTTCAAGCCGAGAGCACGCCCCTTGGGCATTAGATGACTTTGGAATCAGATGCGTAATTGCACCGGGATTTGCAGATATATTCTTCAACAATTGTGTCAAAAACGGCATATTACTAATTAACATGCCTGAAACTCAAGTTACCGAGTTAGCAGGTCTCGCAGCAAATCCAGATTCTTGCGTCATGTCAGTTGATCTCAAGGAACAAAATATTACTACCAAGAACGGTTTGCAGATAGGTTTTGATATTGAAACTTTCCGCAAACATCGGCTTTTAAATGGGTTGGACGATATCGAAATTACTTTACAGAAAGAAGCTGATATTAAAATTTTTGAGTCGAAGCAGAAGCAAGCAATGCCATGGTTATATCGAGAAACTAGCAGAATAAACTCCGGCTGATAATATGCTACAAAATAGAAAAATTTTAATGTTAGCTGGCGATGGTATTGGGCCAGAAGTAATGAATGAAGTAAAAAAAGTCATTGCTTGGATGCAATCAAATAAAGGAATAGAATTTGACATTCAAGAAGGGCTAGTTGGAGGCGCCTCTTATGACCAACAAGGCACACCTCTAACCAATCAAACGATGGAAGATGCACTTTCTTCTGACGCAGTTTTATTTGGTTCAGTTGGAGGGCCTAAGTGGGATAACGTAAAACGTGAACACAGACCTGAAGCAGGACTGCTTCGTTTAAGAAAAGAAATGGATTTATACGCTAATCTCAGACCAGCATCAGTTTTTGACGCTCTTGTTCAAGCTTCAACTTTAAAAGAAGAAATCATTTCTGGGTTAGATTTAATGATCGTACGTGAGCTCACAGCGGGTGTATATTTTGGGACACCTAGAGGAATCGAAGAATTAGAAGACGGCACTAAGCGAGCATTTGACACAGAAACATATACTGAGACCGAAATTGTTCGGGTCGCTCGAGTAGCGTTTGAACTGTCAAAAAAACGTAGCAACCGATTACATTCTGTGGAAAAAGCAAACGTAATGGAATCTGGTGTATTCTGGCGCGATGTGGTTAACCAGCTACATCAAACCGACTATCCAGAAGTGGAACTACAACATATGTATGCTGACAACTGCGCTATGCAGCTGGTTCGAAACCCTAAACAATTCGATGTGATTGTAACCAGTAATCTATTCGGAGATATCCTATCTGATTGCGCAGCTATGCTTACTGGTTCTCTTGGTATGCTCCCTTCTGCGTCTCTTGGCGACGTTAACGATTCTGGTCAGCGTAAGGCTCTATATGAACCTGTGCATGGATCTGCTCCTGATATAGCCGGCAAACAAATGGCTAATCCCATTGCTATGATAATGAGTTATGCCATGATGCTTCGTTACTCTTTTGACCTAGATGCCGAAGCAACGTTGGTAGAACAGAGTGTAAAGAATGCTTTATCCTGTGGTTTTCGTACAGCAGATATCATGCAAGAAAATGCAACTGAAATCTCAACTGCTGACATGGGAGTGGCAATCATTGAGGAAATTTCCAGGTTGAACCAAAATTAGACATACAGCATATTAAATAATCGTTTAATAAACGTTATATGGGATAAATCGACATGGGATACCGGGTCGCGGTTGTCGGCGCTACAGGAAATGTAGGTCGAGAAATATTAAAAACTCTCTCAGAAAGAGACTTCCCAGCTGACTCAATAGCCGCAGTTGCATCGCGAGCGTCAGTTGGGAAGGAAGTTTCTCTGAATGATGATATTTCCCTAAAAGTCCAATCTCTGGATAATTTTGACTTTGATGGTTATGACCTAGCCTTATTTTCTCCAGGTTCATCTGTCTCACGAACGCACGCCCCTAGGGCCGCAACTTCCGGTTGTATTGTTATAGACAATACTTCTGAATTTAGACTAGATGACGATGTGCCCCTAGTAGTCCCTGAGGTCAATGTTGATGTTATTTCCGGTTATCATAAGCGCAATATAATTGCCAACCCAAACTGCTCTACAATACAGATGGTCTTGGCGTTGAAGCCATTACATGATGCTGCTCGCATTAAGCGAGTAGTTGTTTCCACCTACCAGTCAACTTCTGGAGCGGGGAAAAATGCTATGGATGAACTTTTTGACCATACCCGAGCGATATTTATGAACGATAGAAAAGACCCTAATACTTTTCCAAAAACTATAGCCTTTAACGTGATTCCCCAAATCGATTTATTTGCTGAAGGTGGAAATACCAAGGAAGAGTTAAAAATGTTATACGAAACACAGAAGATTCTTGATGCTGATATTGCAGTGACAGCAACTTGTGTTCGTGTGCCAACATTTATAGGGCATGCGGAAGCTCTGAATGTAGAATTTTATGACCAAATTGATGAAGGGGAAGCTCAAGAACTGCTGTCACAAGCACCGGGTGTCACTGTTATAGACGAGCGCCGCGACGGAGGGTATATAACTCCTGTGGACTGCTCAGGCGAGGATACAACTTTTGTATCACGAATTCGTCAGGATCCGACTATCCCGTGTGGACTGAATTTGTGGGTGGTATCCGATAACCTCCGGAAGGGTGCAGCATTAAATGCCGTCCAAATAGCTGAAGAACTTATTGACAAACATTTAGCCTAAATTATTTAGTAATATAGCTAGAAATCTATGGCTCAACGCCCTGATAATAAAATTCGCAGTGCAAAAAATGCATTCTCTAGGGGTCTCTCTGCCCATCAAAATGAGCGCCTAGATGAGGCTCTAAGTTACTATATTAAATCAATATTCCTAAACCCCCAAGCGGCTTACGCCTATAATAACATGGGCGTTGCACTACGCAAGAAAGGGTTACTTCAAGCGGCTATTGCAAGCTATCGACGGGCAATTCAGATCAATCCAGAAGATGCTGGAACTCACTCTAACTTTGGAAATGCGCTCCGTGCCGTAGGGAATTACCAGGAAGCAGAGGCTGCTCACCGACAAGCGATTAAATTAGATTCCAATTATATTGATGGGTTATACAATCTTGGATTAGTTCTTAAGGACCAGGGACAGTTAGAGGAAGCAGCCCGTTACCTTTGTGAGGTATTGCAAAAAAAAGCAAATTATGCTGAAGCGCACTGGGATCTTTCTCTTACCTGGTTAACTATGGGTAATTTTGAGCAAGGATTTAGAGAATATGAGTGGCGTTGGCATTTGCCGCACGTATCGCCGCGAGTTTTTGACGC
>Ga0310344_10001495_pt1 | contig 17886 bp, 12 predicted proteins | sample HC15DNA20200_MG_FD_203801 | JGI IMG/M metagenome (GOLD analysis project Ga0310344, IMG submission 203801) | Marine microbial communities from station ALOHA, North Pacific Subtropical Gyre - HC15-DNA-20-200_MG | ecosystem: Environmental > Aquatic > Marine > Oceanic | place: Pacific Ocean: North... | reverse complement strand
TAACGCCCAATCAAATGGGGGAGGGTTCTGAACACTCCCTTCACATAGCCTTAAGAGTAGATCACGATCGCAAACAAGCTTTATTAAAACATCTGTCATTTCCCGATCCGTATTGACCAAAAGCCCTGCTAATCCATCTGGCACGATTTCCGGTAAGCTGCCAGTCCTAAATGCGACAACGGGCAGGCCAACGGCGCGAGCCTCTAAGGCCGAAAGTCCAAAAGCCTCTCGGGTACTCGGAAGGATAAATACATCAGAATCCCGCAAGACTTGTCTAATAGCTTTGCGGGGAATCGCCCCTAGAAACTCTGCCTCTATACCCAAGCGAGATGCCTGCTTCTCAAGAGAAGACCGACGTGGCCCATCTCCTACAAATGTGATTTTAAGCGTATGCCCATCTGGAATGTGCTTCTTAGCTGCTGCCACAACTTCAAGCAATGCTGAGCCTCTTTTGCGGTATTTCAGGCGCTGAACAGTAACGAATTTGGTACAATTGTTTTCCGGCACCGAGATAGAGTGCTCCGCACCCCACCATCCGATATCTACACCATTTGGTAATACTGTTGTTGGGCGGTTAAGAGCCCTAGATACTCCGTTTGCAACCATCGGGCTGACACCAGCAACCACCTTTGGCCAGGATCCCCATCTAGTTAAAGCGTGTGAAAGCTTGTAAACCCATCCATATCCTCCCAGAGTCGAATGGAATGTGACGACGACAGGCAAGCCTAATGAATGCGCAGCCCAACCACCTGCTAAAGCACCAACCGAAGCAATCGATGCATGTACGTGCACCACATCGGGTGACCAGTTAACAAGGTCTTCCCGAAGACGCTTCGGGAGCAGAGGAGATATTGGCACGCCCATCATCGGAACCCTGAGAGAAGGAACCCGCACAGCCCGCAAGCTTTCAGTGCTCGAAGTCGGCACTGATGGTACACGAGATCCTTGTTCCACTGCGCTCTCCGGTGTCATCGTCAAAATCCGAACGTCGTGCTGACGATCAATAAGCATCCGAGCTAAGTCATCGATCATGAACTCGACTCCGCCGAGTCTGGGAAGGTAGTACTCAGCCAGCAACGTAATCTTCAGCTGGACCTCCGTGATTCATTCACAATGAACTGTTTGCCAATGGCTTCTCATAAATTCGCCATCGTTTATGTGGAGTGAGCCCAAGTGATTTTAAGGGGGACACTAGTGCTTCATTCTCCTCAAGAATCCACGAGGCTTCCGCTTCATCAGCTCCTATCTCATCCGCTCGGCGAGCCATCTCATGCATCAGTAGGGAGAAAAAACCGCGGTTCCGGTGGTCATGCCTAATCCCTAAGAGAATAATGCGCCCACTCCGCACCCTCGGCAGACTTAGCAAAAGGCGAACTACATTCCATGGCCATAGGCGCCCTGAGGGGATGTGACGAAGCACTCGGTTGAGATCTCGAGCTACTACGACGAACCCGACTGCTTCTCCATCGATTTCTGCGATGCACGCGAACCGAGGGTGCAGGACTGAACGAAGATCACTGGCAAGGTGCCAAAACTCCTGCCAAGAAGGTGGCACGAAGCCCCAATTATCTCGCCAGGCATCACAGTACAGCTTATGGAATATCCTGACTTCCTGTTCGAAACGGCTAAAATCCCACTCACGAAACACCAGCTTTGTCCGAGCTAGCTTCCGATCAACTATCCTCTTCATGCGATCAGGAAAACCAAAACCCGATCCTTGGGTAAGACGGTAGCCTAGTAGGTCTTTGGCACCGCTATAGCCACTACTTTCCAGTAAGCGCTCATAGTACCGCGGCGTCCAGGGCGTCATGATCACAGCTTCCCGATCAAATCCATCTACCAAAAGCCCACATTCATGGTTCATCGAAGGATTCACCGGACCTCTAGCTGACTCGAGACCTCTTTCTCTCAACCACTGTTCAGCTCTCTCCATTAAAGCACGAGCCGCGCCTTGGTCATCCCTACATTCGAAGAAACCAAAGAAACCAACTCGATCTTTGTGATAATCGTTATGCCAACCATTGTGTATAGCCGCGACTCGACCCACAGGATAACCATTTCGTTCTGCGATGAATAAGCCCCTGTCCGCGGCCTGATAAAACGGGTTCTTTCCCTTATCCAAGCTGCCACGAACTACCGAACGGAGAGGAGGGATCCAGCCAGATTCCCCCAGATCATGAACCTTCCAGGATACATCAATAAAGCGCCTAGTCCCGCTCCAGCCGTCCACCTGCTTTATTCGAAGAGTCAAGTTGTCGACCTCATCACTTCACAGAACTACACAAGCGACATCTCTGGTCCTAACTTCAGACTGCCCCCCATCATTGCGAATAGAGCATGGTGTGATTCAACAATCCGTTTCCGGGCGTCCTCGTTTGGCTCAAGTGACCAATTACCCTCTTCGGATGTGCCTCCAAGCGCGATACCGTCACTACGTGGCTGCATATGGATAAAACCATCAGTCCCTGGAAGTCCACCGAATGTCCCATACTCAACCTCAGCCTGTGGCACCAAAATCGTCAGTTGCCCCTTCAACGGTACCAACTCAGTATCTTCAAACAAATCATATGACCCAAGCCCTGTGCAGTTGATAATAACCGGTTCATCAAGCGTGCTAAGATCTTGGCGACTATCAAACTTCCTAATCACAATTTTCCCACCGAACCGAATGAAATCACGTACTAGTGCGTCCAAGTAAATAGCTGGTTCAATCCGCAGCGTCGGACGTTGGCTTGCATAGCGCGTAGGAAATACATGCTCTCCAGGTCCGAGAGGCACTCTAGGAAGTCTCAAATCAGATGGAAGCAGTCGATCCTCATCCTCTTGGGTAGAGCGCTCTCGTGGGACTGTATTACTAAGAGAGTACGTATCGATCCATGAAATCCCATACTCTGATCCGGCTAGAAGCTGAAGTTGGTCATAGGCGATCCTTGCTGCTTGCCGGAATTGAATGTCCCATTTGGATGTTCGAAGCTCATCCTCAACTAGGCCCGATGTCGGAGTCCAGGCAGCTAAAGACATATTTGATGTAGTATCTGGAGGGACTGAGGCCGCATAGATCTTTACATTGAAACCGCGACGCTGGAGCTGTCTCGCTGTTGTCAAACCAGCTACTCCACATCCCACAACAGCCACTTCACGAAATTCACTCTCAACCGCTAGATCTGCTGCGATAGATCCTGTACCCCAAGATAGTGACATGCCTGATCCACCATGCCCGTAATTGTGGATCAAAGTCTTACCATCAAACCGCTCTGCTCTAAGAACAAATCCAGAGGGTCTATATGGCCTAAGACCTACAGTAGTCCGTATCACCCGGTCCCACGAAACGTTAAGTGGCGGAAGCAGTTTGTGAGGTGACAACCATGGTTCTGAACCCCTGAAGCACGCACTTAGTCCCAGACCCAGGATACCCATACCACTAACTGTAAGGAGTGTGCGCCGGTCCATATCAACTCACATCAAAAAATGTCGAACGTCAATCTTATTACTGACTAAAGGTCCGTGATAATTATCCTCTGAGTATCTCCCCAAGAGCTGCAATCAGGTAGTGGACATGGCGTTCCTGACAGCTATAACCCATCAAACCGATGCGCCACGCCTTCCCTTTGAGCGGACCAAATCCTCCCACAATCTCGATCCTGTAGTCGTCTAGGAGGCGCTTTCTTACCAGAGCATCGTCGATACCATCAGGGATAAGAACACAAGTCAACATAGGTAGCCTGTGGTCCGGATCTCCAAATAATTCAAGCCCCATACCTACCAACTCTTGTTTCAGGAGATCTCCGCACCTTTGATGACGAGCAAAGCGCTCCTTCAATCCTTCTTCCTGGATCATCCGTAGCGCTTCTCTGAGTGCATAAGTCATCGGGCCGGGTGCAGTGTGGTGATAAGCTCTATCGCCAAACCAATACTTTCGTATCAGTGCTAGATCGAGATACCAAGTGTCTACAGGCTTAGCCCGTCTTTCTATAAGCGACATCGCTCGATCGTTCAGGGTAATGCATGCAATGCCAGCCGGTCCCCCAATACACTTCTGGCCACCACTATAGCAGATATCAATGTTAAACTCGTCTACACGAATGTCGCTCCCGCCAAGTGAGCAGACAGTATCAACAAGGAAGATCTTATCGCGACTGCGCACGAGGCCACCTAGCTCTGACAACGGCTGGCCTATACCGGAAGATGTTTCTCCATGAACAACACCCACCATCTTGGCATTTGGATATCTATCCAAGGCGTCTTCGATCTGGGAAACCTGAATAACATCACCAAATTCAACTTCTACACGAATTGCAGTACCACCATGCCGTTCAACAATCTCAGCCATTCTTTGTCCAAAGAAGCCATGGATACCAACTATGACCTCATCGCCAGGCTCAACCACATTACAGATCGACGCCTCCATTCCTGACATCCCTGTACCTGGCAGCGTAATCGCTACCTCGTTCTTTGTCTGGAAGAGGTGCCTAAGGAGCTCCATGCTATCGTCCATAATCTCAAGAAACTCAGGATCGAGATACCCGAGTATCGGACTAGTCATCGCTTGAAAAACCCGAGGATGGACGTTACTCGGACCAGGTCCAAGCAATACACGGGGCTCGTGGCAAAGCTGGCCGATTGGCTGTCCATTCAATGTCATACCATCTCCGTTTAAAATATGGTTGAAGTGATGTTAGAAGGTTTGCTGATCAAGCCGGCAGCGCCCGATTATTGTCCAAGCGCTGATTCACAAGATCTACAATCTTGTCTACGCTGTCAGACTGGAGACCTTGTTGGCTCGCGATTCTTTGGATCAAGCAATCAACCCGTTCGACATATTTTGCTCCGCTAAATAGGGCCCTGGCAGCTGAAGATGGTTTAGCAAGTCCTTCCGCAGCTCTCGCGTATTTCTCAAAGGGCACCAGATCAGTCTCCGCCGCTCCAAGGTGAGTGCAAAGTTCTACAGCCCAAGCGTAAGTCTCTTTCGCCGTTTCCATATCTCCATACACCGCTTCACTAATAGAGATCATCTCATCGGCGCGGATGCAGCGGTAGTTCCCGGTAAGCAACATGGGCCATTTGGCCAAAGGTACAAAGATAGAATCGTGCACCTTCAGTTTTACGGGGATCTCTATCGCGCCCTGTCCTGGATCATACCTGACCGATTCTATATCTACTTGGAGATTGCGCAGTATCTGGGTATGTGCGTCATCTTCAAAATGTGCTGCCTTGAAATTCGTAGGCAGACCAACTTGTAGAACATTCTTCGGCTCTTCCGGGGGCCTAAAAGCTTGAGGGTCTGGACTCGCAAGCGACACAAGGCCCGATTCGAAACCCTCCCAAACACTCGGTTCTGTGAAACAATCCTCTAATCGATCAGTCTCCAGTCCAGGGATTCGAGCAAGATAAGGCAATGGAGGCATATTCATGATTGCTAGGCTCGGTAAGCGAGAAGCTGCAATCCTTGCCATCATTTCACGAACACCGGGTGAACTGTACTGCGACTCCTGCATACCTAATACTACTAAGTCAAAGTCGGTCGGATCGACTACGTCAGGTTCACTAGCAGACAGCTGACCTGTAAGCGTATCTGAGTGTATCTCAACAAGGGTCTCACGCCCTCGGACCGGGAATCTTACCAAGGTTCCCTCTCGGTTGATCAATTCAGCTGTAGGCGGAGTACAAACCAGTGTGACTGAGTGCCCAGCCAACAAAAGCTTAGTACTAAACAGAGAGCCGTAAGAGGCACCCAGGATGAGCACATTATAATGATCTTTCATCAGATCGCACCCTGCTCACGTGCCTCCTGAATCCCAACATCGTCTAAGCCGACAACTTCACGGAGTATTTCTTCAGTATGCTCACCTAAGAGGGGGGATCGCACGACATCCGGAGCCGAGTCCGAAAGCTTGATCGGGTTTCCAACGGTAAGGTATTTGCCCCGCTCGGGATGATCTACCTCCACAATCGTACCAGAAGCTCGTAGCGCAGGCTCTCTAGAAATTTCTTTCATTGAAAGGATGGGGCCACACGGCACATTCACTGGATTCAGTGTGCCCATCACATCCATCTTATCCATCGTCATAGTCCATTTCTCGATCTCTGCATAGATCTCGACAAGCTTCGGCAAGCGGGCTTCAGGAGTATTCCACTCTGGGTCATCAACCCATTCCGGATGGCCAATTGCCTCGGCGAGGTTAGGGAAAGCTTGGGCCTGAACAATTACGTAGATATATGCGTCAGGGTCATTTTCCCAGCCTTTGCATTTAACGATCCAACCAGGGTGCCCACCTCCCGAAGCGTTGCCAGCTCTTGGCACAGCCTCACCGAACTCACCGTCAGGGTATTGGGGATATTCTGTGAGCGGACCGTGGGCGAGTCTCTGCTGGTCACGAAGCTTCACCCGACAGAGGTTCAATACCGAATCCTGCATGGCACACGTTACACGCTGTCCTTTACCGCTATGGGATCGATGGACAAGAGCAGCAAGTACACCTGTAGCCAGGTGCAGCCCTGTACCGGAGTCTCCGATCTGCGCGCCAGTCACAGTAGGGACGCCATCAATTTGTCCTGTAGTCGATGCTGAACCACCAGTGCATTGTGCCACATTCTCATAGACCTTGCAGTCTTCGTAGGGGCCCGGACCGAACCCGTTGATCGATGCATAGATCATTCGCGGATTCAATTCCTGGATCCGCTCCCATGTGAAGCCCATTCGGTCGATAGCTCCCGGTGCAAAGTTTTCCACAAGGACGTCACACTCCCGGATTAGCTGCGCGAAGATTCGATTGCCAGCCTCGGTCTTTGGGTTCAGAGTAATGCTCCGCTTATTAGCATTCAGCATTGTAAAGTAAAGGCTGTCGACGTCTGGAATATCCCGGAGCTGAAACCTCGTAGGGTCGCCTACACCTGGTCGCTCAATCTTCAAGACATCAGCCCCGAACCAAGCCAGAATCTGTGTACAAGTAGGTCCAGATTGAACGTGCGTCATGTCAATGATTCTCACGCCATCGAGTGCTTTTGACATCGTAATCCTTTTGGCTTTATCAGACGAAGTAGCGGACCCAGATGGTCCAGTAGATGAGGACCAGCGTCAAGCCGGTAAACACAGTGAGGCTAAGCCACCCGAACCACCGTGCGAATGGTGATGGATAGAAAGCCTTGTCGGACTTTGGGATGATCGTCAAGCAGTAGTGCAAGTTGAGATAGAATAGTACTGGTGAGATAAAGGCAGCGAGAGCCGAGGCTAGCAAGACCAACAGTACTGGCCTCTCTAGCCCTGCAATGATCAATGATGCGCTGAGAAGCGAATAGACCATTGTGGCCCGATAGATGTTGTACTCCGAATACCACGCACGCCGGTGTTCTAGAGTCAGATCATCGGGGTCCAGCCCACTTAGTCGTGCAGTCTCTGGAAATAGATTGCGGCAGCATGCGCCTACGATTCGTGGCCGACCATCGAAATAATTGAAAGCAGTTGAGAACGTGGCTGCAAACGCACCGAGCATGAAGACGGCCATCATCCAGGGTCCAATGCTTTCCGTGAAGATGGTCGCAATCTCCCCCATAACCGCCCGACCTTCGACCTCACTCGGGTAAATCCAGACAGCAGCAAGCAACAGAAAGATGGTGGCAAGGAAGAATGAGACAATGTGACCAATGCGGAAATCCCATTCCCCGATTTGGAACCAACGCCTGCAGTACTGAACTGCACGATCTGGAAGCCGTGAAGTATCCACCGCGAGATCAGCCCTCTTCGGCGCAAAGGGATCAAACCGGTTCGCAAGCCCGAGATCTTCTAGCTGATCTCGGATCTTACTCATTCCTTTCTTCTTTGCCTTACCCCACTCAGAAGCCTGAAGAGAAACATCAATTCCTGTGGGCAGTAGACCAAGGAAGGCTGCAATGATCAGCCACGATCCGCTGTCACCAGTCGCAGGGCTGGGAATTTCAAAAATAAAGAAGTTGCCCATTTCCGAGAGTGGAGCTGGCGCAGCAAAATATACGGCCAGTGTGGAGACCACGAGGATCGCAGCCAGAATTTTTGTTGAGAGCTCTACAGCCCTGTAGTTCCCTCGGAGAATAATGGCTACACAAACGATCCCCAGCAGTAGCGCGTACATCGTCAGAGATATGGGGAAACCCATTGTTTCAGTGAATACATAGTAGAGTACTGCGGCAGCGGCGATCAGCCGACCGGCTTGACCCAGAGCACATTGGAAGACGCTTGTTATCAGTACATACCAAAGTGGCCACTTCCACTTTGCGGTACTGTAGGCCTCGATCATGCTCTTGCCAGTTGCGTTCGTGAACCGGAAGGCCATCTCAAACCCGTAATATTTAAAGATATACGCGACGGGGATGCACCAAAGCAGCGCGTATGCAAATCGCCCACCAGCAGTAGGCGCTGTCACGAGATGGCTCGTACCAATGCCGGTCATCATCAGTATAAGACCCGGACCCAAGTGGCCGATTAATCCCCTTGCTGTCATGTCGGGCATCTGAAGGCTGCTAAAGTGTGACTCCACTTCAGGATATTCCTCAGAGTCGTGTGGCTGCGATTGTGGATTTCCCATGGATATAAGCTAGGCCAAGAATCTCGTCTTAGTGTTAGGTGGCTTCTATTTCTGAACTTCTTTTGATACGCACAACAACCTCATATCGCACCGGCCACAATGTTTCCTGGAATTCATGGCCTCTTTCAGTCAGAATGCTACCCTCAGAACCCCCCTCCAGGTGAAATACTACCTCTTCATCTAAAGGACCCTGGATCGGTATCGAAAACTGGTGCCCACCAAGATAGTGATCACCCCTAACAACTGAGAGGATCCGTCTTAACGTAAGCACACCGGCAATGATTGAGCCCAGAAAAAGAAACAGTGCAGTCAACGCCCCGGCTAGTCCACCGATCATCAAGCCTACTACCACGGCTGCTACCCCAGAGACATGACCAAACACGATTGCTCTAGCAAGTTGGCCCTGAGGTGTATGCTCATCAGACTCCATATTAGCCTCAAATAAATAAATCGGTCCTGCAATCGAAGCGTCTGAACTAGCCTCTGTCATGTGAGCATTAATCGAAGGGTTTGGATAGAGCACCCGGTCCTTCGGATGGAACTGGACAGTCTCCCCTAAAGCCATACCCAGGACCCGTTGTCGCGTAACATGGAGAAGCGAATGCCGTGAGGTCACCGGTATTCTCTCTGGCAATACAGAGCTTTCTGGTTCCGACTCACAACCAACCATACTCATGTAGTAGAGCTCAGAGTTTTCATCCGATCCGAAACCATCTGGTACACCCACACGCCTAATGCTATCAAGTAAGACTTCTATTCCCATGTCAGAATGTTGCTAACGCGTTGAAAGGACTCGCGGTACCACCAGGGACCCTGGAAATCTGCCATGAGACCATGAATTCCCAGCGCCGACGTTCAGCAGCTTCCTTCGCCACATCGAGCAAGTACCCGTTATCGACAAGCGGCAACCCTAGAAAGACCTGTGTGAGGTCATGGACTGGACGATTCCGCCCACGAACGCCTGAGGGTTGAACGTCGTTCACAGCATCGCCAACCAAAAGAGCCACACCTCGTTCTTTCAGCCACGGAAGCACCGAAGCATGTAACCCTGCACCTACGCGACCATAGGCCCACGGACCATCTGCCACCCGCTTAGCCCACCGACCTGTACGAACTAATAAAACATCACCACTCCTGATGGTGACCCCTGCAAAATCTTCCCACTCCTCTAGATCCGACACATAAATAGGTGTGCTTGGTTCAAGCCACTCCACACCTCGAAGCAAGGGCACGTCCACAAGAATCCCTCGGGTCACAAAGCCAGGACCCATGCGATCAATGGCTAAATCCTTACAGCCTTCCATATCTAAATTTTGGGGATAACCGTTGAAAATGACTCGCTCACCGTCCCTTGTAGTGGCGTAGTGGCACAGAGCGTCTAGATGTGATAACTGTCCGTCATGAAGAGAAAAACTAATCGCATCCAGTGCACTGCGTACCCTTCCGGTGTTTGGATCTACTGAGGTCATCCAGTGTTCAGTTGGTGCGAACGTCTGGCTGTCAATTGCATCTTCTTCAGTTACGAAATGTCCCAAGGAAACCGTAATACCCTCCTCGACTAATAGTGCCGCCGCACGTGTTTTCTCAGGTGTAATGAGGTTAAGGGTACCACGCTGATCCGTGGGTCCCCAACGCCCCCAATTCGATAGTTCCGTCTCCCAGAGAGTCATCTGGTCCGATGTTACTAGCACTGCAGGATCTTGAGTTGATGGGTGCGGGGCAGGCCTAGCTTGCTGAGGACTTGCGGCAGGTGACTTCGCAACAAGCACGATAGCGAAGAGACCCGCGCTCAATATAAGTGTGATGAATTTCATGAAGATCACCTCAGACTACCGAATCTTAGGATAGCACTGGAACTGGAATTCTAGGCGTATGACCCTGACTTCGAAACAGATGCTCGTCGTCCTTCTAGAAATAACTCGCTATTCTTTATGATAGGACCGTAGAATGAGACTTGATCAGAAAACCTGGGGACTTGGAAGGAGGCGAGATGGTTCAGTTAGTAATGGAGTATAGCTCCGTTTACTCTTTCAGGTTCACAGTTCTTATCATCAGTATGCTAATAGCCACGAGCTCCTGCAGTAGTGAGTGGCGTGACCCGCCTCCGGTCAGCCAAGAGGAGTTCATTGCGGAACATGAGGACTGGAGAAGCAACCGAGAACAGGCACTTGTGACACCTCCCGGTGGGCCAGTTCTTTGGTCTGGTCTGTTTGACTTGCCACAGGGAGAGTCAGCGTTTGGGTCAGATCTAACCCTCCCTATTGTTCTCCCTGCCCAAGACTCTCCGGCGTTCGCTGGTGTACTCGTGCGTGAAGGACAAGATGTTCATCTAAGGCCAGCTACAGATGCAAATATCTACCTTCAAGAAGGACCCAAGATCATAGAGACTACGATCTTGGAGAATGATCGTTCAGGAAATACCACATACCTCTCCCTAGGATCCCTTGGGATGCGGATTCATTCAGAACCAGGAACAGATCGCCTCTGGCTGCGCATCTGGGACACCGACCTTCCGGAGCGCGAGACATTTCAACTCCCGGAATACTTCACCTTGAGCACAGAGTGGCGTGTCTCCGCTCGGCTAGACCGATACCCTGAGCTAAGATCAATTCCTCTTGCTGATATCACAGGCGGAATGATAGAGCAAGACGCAATTGGAGAACTTGTCTTTAGAAAAGCTGACGGTGAACACCGCTTGATCGCCTTCGGGAATGAACAGAGTCGCTCTTATTTCGTAAGCATGTGGGACTCAACAGCAATATTGGAAACCTATCAGGCCGGACGTTATATGAGGGTTCCAGCCGCCGATGAGGATGGATGGACAACCATCGACTTCAATAGGTCCTACAATGCACCGTGTGTCTTCACGGCCTTTTCCGTTTGTTCACTCCCACCTCTTGAAAACCGGATGGATTTAGCGGTAACTGCCGGTGAGAAGAGACCCGAAAAACCAGCTTATTAAATCAATGCGCACCAAATCTGAGTAAAGGCACCCCCAGTCAATTCACCCGATAAGCCTCCGGTTGAAAATTTGTGGTGCAGATGATCTGAGGTGCCTTTCTTTATCAATGTTACGAACCCCATCCGTCATCCATTCAGGTGCAGGCTCACTCTTAAGATGATGCCCAAAAAACTGTCTTAACCTGAATTGAAAATCGATTCTGTTCTCCAACTTTCGAAGCCCGTGACCCTCATCTGGATAAGAAAGCCAGATGACAGGTTTCTCTAAAAACCGCAGAGCATTATACCACTCGAGTCCCTGTTCCCAATTGACTGTTGGATCTTCTTCCCCATGGAGGTATAAGACTGGAGTATTCATGTTTTCCACGCCTGAGATCGGTGACTGATCCCAGTAGAGGTCGAAGTCATCATATGGGTTGGTCGCATATCGACCTTGACCGTAGATATCATAGGAGTGGTTATTCTGCCCGCTACCGACAAAGAGTTGATTGAACTCACTGACGAGATTGATCGGCGCAGCCCCGTGGGCGATAGCTGAAAACATCTCCGAGCGCGTGGCAATATATGCACCCCCTCCTCCACTATAGGAGTGGCCGCTCAGGCCAATAGCTTCAGGATCAGCATATCCCAGTTCGATAACCTTTTGAACTGCAGCTTCAACGCACTCCAACATGTCACTGTGCGAACTACCAATCCGGAAGTGGACATCGGGTTGCATGAGGAGGTATCCATTACTCACATAGCCAGCAAAATTAGGTTGATGTCGATATGCAGGTGTTGGATGTACATGGAGATTCTGTGAGTACTTCTCATAGAACCGCACAATCATCGGGAGCTTCTGTCCGTCCTGATAATCATCTGGGATAGCAAGCGTGCCCTGCAGTGGTACACCATCACTATTTGTGTAGTCGAACAATATTCTACGCCCCCACTTAAATTCCGTACTCTGTGGATTGGCGTTGCTAACTTGCTCTCGCATATCAAAATCACCAGCACTCATCCAAAGATCTGGGAAGTCTTCCCAAGACTGCACTGTAAAAAGATAGCGACTGACGTCTTCCGCCTTCTGCGGCATGGAGAATTTTTTGTCTTCCCAGGTGAGCTCTATAAGGTCTTCGCCATCTAGGCGAAAAAAGCCCTCCTTCTTAGTCCACTCTCCATAGGCATGAAGCAACAGCGATTTGGATAGATCAATGGATCTCTCATCTGATACCACAGGCACATACCGGAAACGGATTTTGTCCGCTACGCCACGACCACCCGTAAGTACGACGGCTGCACTACCATCAAGCGGCTGGAGCCATAGATCATACTGCCCATAAAGCAGCACGGATTCTCCGTCATCAGACCAGCCTGCAAGACCATAAGGAGGTTTCTCACCGAACCTGTCATATTCTTTGTTTGTAAAATCAACCGGAGCCGAAGCCGTAAGGTTTCGGTGTTCGTTAGCAGCGATGACGTAGTCCCAAACATCACCATCCTTCCAGTACAGGAAGTGTTCACCGTTCGGTGAGAGTCCAAGAGTACGAAGGTGTCCTTCAAGAATCTGAACACGATCTCCCGTACCTGTTTCAACCCGGTAGTAATCCGCGATATCCGGCATCCAGTCCGACACGTAAGCAGTCTCATCCTGGCCAATGCCCCAGTTTCCATCTCGGGTAATCTCAATACTACGCATGGACTCATCTGCTAGATGAATCAATTGCTGATCCTCCAAGTGCACCGCAGCGATGTAAGTCCGATCTTGATCTTGCGAAGCTTGTCTCTGTTGAGCGGCTTGAATGCGGTCATCTGCCCAGTGCCAGATATTCACATCTGCTAGAGGCAACTCATCTTCTGGCCAGTCTTCGAGTTCTTCCTCCTGTGCTTTGATTCCCAAAAAGATTACCCCAAGATCTTCACTCCAGCTCAGGCCATCTTTCTCGCTTATGACATTTCCTTCTCTAAGGCCCGAGTGGTCAGATGGATCAAAGCGATGCCTCTGAGGACTCACGCCATCCATCCCAACAAACGCTATTAGAGTATTAGCTCGCTCAAGCTCTCCTTCCGGTCTCTCACCCCTTAATACTGCAATACCCAGTCCATCCTCAGACCAAGTCAGGCGGCTATATCTCTGCTTAGCATTATCTAATGGTCTTCTTGATCCTGTATCCAAATTCACATAGTAAAGACCATTTCCATCTCTGTTTTCCGCATCAACAGTAAACGCAAAGAGTGTCCCTGCTTCGCTAAATTCCGCTTCATTCACGCTCGCTATTAATTCCTCATATCCTTCCTCCAGATTTCGAAGGATCAGGTCCACTCCATCATGATCTGAGGCTTCATCGGCTTGGCTCTTCTTGACAAAGAAGTGAGTTGATCTTGATGAAAAATTGAATTCGGTGACACCTCGCCATATCAATTTTTCACCAGACGCTAGATTGATGAGTTCCGTATCACGTGAGATGTCCTGACCGTCTCTGCGAAGCTTCTCTGCCTCTGAAAATGGCGGTTCAACAAAATAGGCAGCCCATTCTCCGTCATCAGATAGCTGTACTCCCATGGCTGGAGACGAAATGTACTCTGCATTACTAACAAGGCTCTTGATATGAACAGTCTTATCGAATTGCTCTCGGCTGTAGGTCCATGCTGCCCACTGCCCATCCGCTGATATCTTGGATTCCGAAATTGTCCGCCATAATTGATAGTCCGCGATCTCAAGTGGTCGCTTATCCTGATCATCTTGGGCATAGAGGTCAGTTCCCAGCGCTGTAGCCGCTACCAAAGCCAATAGCAGAACACGTGACCTTATGCATATTCGGGTCAAGAAATCAGCTGGAGTTAAAAAGAATGAGAGAGCAGACATGAATGGCCCCTGGAGCACAGGAAACTGAGGATAGAACTTAAATTACGAGAATTAATAGAAGTGTGCTGAGCAGTAGCACATACTTTGTTCAGCCTTTTACAATGCAGTACCCGGTTAATTAGGCAATGCGCAGGATGAAATCAGGTAGTGCGACTAGAGATTCTCCTGCTATCAGTACATTAGGTCGAGCCTGGGGAAAAGCGGACGCCCAACTTTTTGATCCCTAACCGACCTCTTCTGCGTTTGCCTCGACATAGGCTTCAGCAAATTCTTCCAACTTCATATCGATAGTTTCCTTAAGGGCCTGGTAGCTATCATCAGTACCGGCAACACCCACAGCTGTGGTGTACCAAGTTACGGCCTCTGCTAAAGTGACTTGCTCATCCCTAACCATCTTAGCCGCTTGGTTAACACGCACTTCAATGGAGTAAGCGATTGCCCCATCCACATCGCTCTGTTCCCCGATAACGCATTGGAGTGTAATCCTTAACTCGGGAAGCCCTGGATTCTCAAGCATCTCGTCTTCAGTCAGTAAATCCACTTCAGATTCAAGCAGTTTAATCGCCGCATTTGCCTGAACTTCAGAAGAGGTCACACCAATGCTTTCGCAGGTCGGATTTCCCACTACACTGAGGTATACACCTCCGATTTTCTCAAGCGTATACCTGTTCCATTCGGTGTCCTGAGCATCCAGAACTCCCGGAGCGCAAAGAAGTATGAGGCTGATTGTTGTGCAAGCCAAGCGTTTCATGGGGATATTCCCTTCAGTGAACTGGCGGTAATTTGGGCTTGTTATCCGCCCGCGCCGCACGTCCTGCACTTATGGTTGTTTTTCGAGCCCAATTTCTCCAGTAGAACAACTGTCTTTGGATGTGGCTGTGCTCTCTGCTCTGGGCTGTTCGCTAGGTCTGCGGTCGTTTGACCACGGCGACTGATTAACGTTACGTCGGCACCTTGTCTGAAGAGGTAGAGAATCGTCTCGTTATCTCCTCGAGCAGCTGCATGGTGGATGGCAGCAAACCCATCCATATCCCTGACATCAGGGTCAACGCCGTGCTCTTCAATCAAATATCTAACTGCAGGTAGCCAACCATCAGGAACACCTCGATGCTGTTGAGCAACTCTGGAAGTCCCAAACCCCACACCTGCCGCCGCATGGAGAGGATGGATCCCAGGCCCACCAACCGGTACCGGTTCCAGCCCCGATGGATCGGCTTCTTGTTCGGTCGTATCTGGCTCCATCATGGGGCCACTGTAACGTCTTCTGCTGGGCAGCTTCAGGGTCCAAATATTTGGGTCAGCACCGTACGCTACTAAAAGCTTCATCGCGTTGACATCATGAGCATATGAAGCTCTCCAGAACGGAGTTGCACCCGTGAAATCAACACCCATGCGTCCAGCATTATAAGCCGCATACCATATATGTGTACTCACTCTCTGGTTGGGCTCCGCTCCGGCCTGCATAAGCAACTCTGCGAGCTCTAGATACGATGTTTCCTGCTGCCGAAACATTGAAGGTTGCGGGTACCAAGTCCTGAGGGACCATTCAATATTTAACGTGGCGAAGAGCGGACCGGCACCATCATCACTGACCAAGTTTGGATCGGCACCATGCTCTAAGAGGATTCGGGCTAGGTCATAGTTGCCATTGATCACTGCCACTAAGAGCGGGCTGGATTGATCGCCCTGAGTTAAATGGTCAACCTCCACACCCCCGTCCAGAAGTTTACGGACCACTTCAATGTGCCCTTCACGTGCAGCGAAATGGAGGGCTGTGAAGCCACCCTGGTCACCTATCTGCTCGTTTCCTGAAAGAGCTTTGACAGGTGGAGGTGGGGGAGGAGCCTGCTCTTCTACTTCCTCCGTATCCGGATCTTTTTCATCCGCTGAGTCCGGAGGAGTCGTGCTATTATTTTGATTTCCCGTCTGTGGCCGGAACGACCCGCCCCTACCTGCCCCTGGACCATTAGATTCTGGATCATTTTCAGCATCCCGCACACGATTACGTCGAGTGCGATCTGCATTCGTCTCTTCCGCAAACTCGACGTAGTCCTTTACTCTGCTAGTCGCCTCAAGATCTGCACCAAGCTCCACTAAGGCCCCTATAGCTCTACTCGCATTCTTTACAGCTGCGAACATCAAAGGTGTCCGCTGGAAAAAACCATCGACCATGTTAAGGTCGCCCCCATACTCAACTAATACCTCTATAGCGTCAGGAGCATCAGCCTGTGCAGCGAAATGCATCGCCGTCACACCAGTGGAAGTAAGCTTGTTTGGGTCAGCGCCCGCATCTAGCATCACTTTCATGACTTCAGTATTACCAGTACGGCTTGCAAGATGAAGAGGTGTATAGCTTCCAACTCTTGTCGTCGGCTTCACGGTGGCACCAGCATAGAGCAGGAGCTTGGCCAACTCCAAGTCATTATTGAGGGCTGCCCAGTGAAGGGCAGTTAGACCATCTGACTGTGCCGCATTCACGTCCTCGCCCTGCTGAAGTAGAGCCCTAACAATCTGAGCATCTCCCTGCTGGGCCGCATCAGCCACTGGTGAATCCGCTGGCTTAGCTGCGAGAAGCACCAGTAGGCTTAATCCGAGTAGTGAGACACCGGACAACTTTTTTACTCTACTTGTTAGCGACATGTCTCGCTCCCTTAGTGTAACCGCAATATGCCTCGACGTGAGCACAGTACGTCAGACCGAGAATGTCCCAGTGCTGTTACCAAAGGTCTCTAGCTCGTTGACCCCTAGGCGATGTAATAGGTCTAGGAACACATTCGCCATCGGTGTACCAGGAGTTGCGCGCACATGCTTCTCACCTTCAAGAATCCCATTTCCCCCACCAGCCAGGAACAACGGGCACCGGATGTGATTATGCAAGTTGCTATCAGCCATCGCTGAGCCGTACATCAAGAGTGTTTTATCTAAAAGAGTAGAGTCACCTTCGGTCACACTCTGAAGTTTCTCGAGGAAGTATGGGATCGTTGAGACGTGATACGCATTGATCTTCTCAAAATCCAAAACCCGTTCTTCACGCCCACCATGATGCGATGAGGAATGGAACGGTGATGTCGAGCCACTTTCTGGATAAACCCGAGGTGAAGCATCTCTCCCAAGCTTGAGAGAAAACACTCGAGTAGTATCGGACATAAAAGCGAGCACCTGTAGATCAAACATCAGTTTGACATGCTCGTCGAAACCATCTGGCACACCCACCGGTGCTTCCGGGATCTCGCGCTCCTCTCCACTCTGATTTTGAGCTTCGATCCTTTGAATTCTCTGCTCAAGCTCACGAATATTCTGAGTATAGAGATCAATCCTGTGCCGATCAGACGCTCCAAGATCACGGCGAAGGCCGGCCATCTCTTCCATCACCCAATCTAAGATGCTTCGGTTCGTCTTCATGCGCTCAGCACGCTGCTCTGGTGTGCCACCGGCTCCGAACATCTGCTCGAAGACTGCGCGCGGATCACGAACCATCGGTAGTGGATTGTTAGGTGAAGACCAACTAATAGTGTCTGTATA
>Ga0310344_10001494_pt1 | contig 17900 bp, 22 predicted proteins | sample HC15DNA20200_MG_FD_203801 | JGI IMG/M metagenome (GOLD analysis project Ga0310344, IMG submission 203801) | Marine microbial communities from station ALOHA, North Pacific Subtropical Gyre - HC15-DNA-20-200_MG | ecosystem: Environmental > Aquatic > Marine > Oceanic | place: Pacific Ocean: North... | reverse complement strand
GGAGTTAAATGGAACAGCAGATACACCCTCAGGTCAGGAAGCTCGTAACGAGGCTGTGCGAAGCCTTCAACGTGCCAATCTCGAGCATAAAACTTCAGATCTGGCAGGAGAAACTAAAGACCCCAAACCCAGATGTCTTAACTGACACCTATAATATAATAACTGATGGTAAAGGGCATTCAATTAAAATGCCCACCATTGCTGAATTCATGACTATTTATAAAGAAAGGGAAAGAGTTTTTATTAATAAACAAAATTTACAAATCAGTGAAGAATTTCCTCGTACAACTGATAAAGAATATAATAGAAAGAAAATAAAAGAAATAGTTAACACATTAATGAAAGGAGAAAGACCAATATCAAGAGGATTATGCGATATGCCTCATGAATTCTCTGAAAATGGCTTAAAAGGTCGTTTAACAAGAGATGCATATGGAAGAGATTATTGTTATTATTATGATCATCCAATTAACGATAAATGAGGAATTATGACTCCAATATATAAATTAAATATACCACCATGCCCAAAGCCTCGTATGACTAAGGCTGATCGCTGGCGTAAAAGACCAAGTGTATTGAAGTTTTTTGAATTTAGAGATGCAGTAAGGAAATGTGAAGAGGAGATGAATGTAATATTAGAAATGGAATCATTTGAAATTTCATTTCATGTGCCTATGCCTAAATCTTGGCCTAAGTGGAAAAAGGCTCAAATGCATAACGAACCACACCAACAAAGACCAGACCTTGATAACTATCTAAAGGCTTGGAAAGATAGTGTGTATGAAGAAGATGCTGTTGTCTGGAAAGTAAAAGCATCTAAACTGTGGACTGATGGACCAGGACACATAATGATTAACTCCTTATAGAGGCAAAATGGAAGTAGAAATTAAAAAACTATGGAAAGGTCATTTGATTTCATTAAGAGATCATGTTGTAAACAAAGGAATTAAAGAAGGAGGAATAACAGTAAAACATGAAAACGGAAAAATGTTCCTATCACCAGAAGTTTTAAAAGCTGGTACAGGACAAACTAAACAGATTCCTAGTAAGTTTGATCAAAATCAAAAATATAATTTGATTGACTTTCGCTGGAATCCTGATGATGAAACACAAGAAGAATTACCATTTTAGAAAGGAAACTATGAATCGATGTAGCTTATTTGGTTGGGTAGGTGAACCACCCGAACATGGACAAACAACAACAGGTACTCAATATTGTAATTTATCAATAGGAGTACATGAAACAAGGAGAAAGAAAAACAAAGATAAAAAATCTTTTTTTATAGATTGTGTTGCTTATGGTGATACTGCTGAATGGTTAAAGTCTGTAGGAAAAGGGAGTCAATTGTTAATAGAAGATGGTGAGATCCAGGAACAAACCTGGAAAGATAACCAGGACCGATGGCAAAAGAAAGTACGGATTTTAATTCATAAATTCATTGCTCCTGAGGCATTCAAAGGAAGTAAAAAATCCCGAGAACAAGAAGAAACTGCTAATGAAGCACTTGCTCAAACATCATTCCCATAATTTAATTATGAAAATGAGAAAACATAATGTCGAAGAAAACCAAATAATTAATTCTCTACTTAAAGAAGCTGAATCATATTATGCAGATTACACGTTTCCTACAAAAGAACACCGTAATCTTGAAGAATTAGAATATGTTAATCGTAAAATGATTGAAAAAGGACTTAGAGTAAAAGTCCCTTTAAAGGAGTTTTAATAAGACCACATAGTTGGTCGTGGATGATGGTTATCTGAAATAATATCTAAATGAATAAATCGTTTAGCATGATTACCTCTTTGAGATATTCCTACTCCACTTATCCCATGTTTCCTGGCAATGTCTATAAGTCTTAATGCATCTGCTCCTGCAATGAGGATATCGCTTGCGGCTGTACCATTTGTTCTAGGAACATGGGGACCATCTTTTCCTGTTGAACTTACTTTAGAATTATGATTAGCACAACGTACTCCACTAGAGATTTTTAAAGGTCTATTCATATCTTCTCTAATGTTCTGTAGTATCTTCATAAAATCCTCATCCATATCAGCAGTCCCACAACCACATTTGCACTCCATTTCTGATATAGCAAAGTTTTTAGTCAACATCATAGCTAATCCTCCTATTATTAACCCATTGAATTGTCTTCTGTTTCCAACCCACATGGGTCTATTTACGAACTATTAGTTCGTTTGACCTAAAGATTCCTTTAGCATTTTAACTAATTTATCATCCACATCACTGTCAGTCTTTTTTGCTAAAGTCTCTAACAATAAAATTATAACTTTCTCAATTACTTTACTATTACCTAACATTGAAAAAGCCATAGTTTTAACTACGCTTGCAATTACTATCGGCATTAGTATCCCTTTCTTTTAATTGTTTTAACCATTCATCTCTAGAATCCCAATGTCTAATATAACTACATTCATTATGTAAATAAGAATCTGTAAATACCTCACCACCGGGTTCTGATTGTTCAATCCATGATTTATCACTTGGCATTATTTCTCCTTACATTCTACATTTAAGAATTCTTTATTAACACATTGCCACTTTATAGGCTTACTCTTTCTCTGGTCAGCATAAAACCCTATCTGTCCTTGCTTTGAAAAAGTAGAACAAGAAGTTAAGAATAATATAATCATTAACCATCTCACGTTTTTCTTAATATTTCAAGTTGCTTAAATTGTTCTACTTCTCGTTCTAAATTCTCTAGTTTAACACTAACAGATGCCATGTGTTGAGAACATTCTTTACTTAAATCTTCAAACTTAGCAGTATTTTCCTTTTGTTCTGCTCTATTTGCTTTATCTACTCTGAATGTCCATGCAAATAATATAATTATAATTGCTCCAGCAAAACCTTCCTTGAGTAAAATATCTAAAACATCATCAACAACTGTATTAACATTAGAAGAAGGTTGATGTTGAACATGTGGATTTCTTGTGTATTCTCTTACTGGTACATATTCAGAATGTGGAGGTTCAGCTTTAGCAATATTATCTGCATATGCTGTATTTAAACAAAATATGAGAAATAAACCACATAAACATTTTTTTAATATCATTTAATCCTTATAATTTATCCTAATTAGGTGTGGCTGAGAGTTAGGTTGTCTACTTTCTGGAGCTTATGAGTAGATGATTTAGATACCCTCAACCACATAATTCAAAAATTATATTCAACTGGTTTTGATTTAACATATTCTTGTTTTTTCACTTTCTTCTTTTTACTCTTTTTAACTTTTTTCGCTACTGGCGAATTTACTTTAGCAGATTCTTCTATTTCTGAACTCCATCTATCCACTCTTTGAGAAGGAGTTTCAGTTGTTTTTTTAAAAAATGCTTTGAAATTCTTTAAAAAGTTCATCATTGTTTTTTCTCTTTGATAGTTTCAATAAATTCTTCATGCTCCTGATCTTTCTTTTCACGATACCAGTAATCCGTACTTTTTGCGAGTACAGCGACGTAAGCACCCACCAAGATATTAACGAGGTCACGACTCGAATCTCGAACTTCCGAATAAAATAATAGGTAGAGCAACACCAAGAACGTAATCGCATTACCAATCGAGATCGTAAATCTTGCCCAAAAGTTAAGGAGTTTTCGGTTTTCCAAAGCATTACCGCCTCCTCCCAATATTGATTTGTGGTAGTCGTGTCCGTTTTCTTCTTCATTTATGGTTTCGTAGGCCATTCAATATCATCTGGATCATCATTGTCTTTAGGTATATCTCTTAGTTTCTGCCGATAAACTTGCCATTCAAGTTTCTTTGAACTAGCTAAAGGACTATCATCTAGAATTGTCCAATCAGAAGATGCTAAATCTTGGTTTCTATATCTTCTAATGTCTACCCACTTATCTGCTAACAATCTCACATCTTTTTCAGTATCATCACCAACAAAGTGAGAACTTACATATTGTTTAGGATCATAACTCTTTCCATCTATATCTAGAATCTCTTCTGCATTTTTTTTAGCAGAATATACTTTTATATTGTAAACTCCATCACTAATATAATCATTCAATTCAGACAATCTTTCTGTAACATTCTCATCATTAATTTCTAGTATTGTAAAATCCTCAGAAGGATATGTAACTTTAGGAGGATCACCTGATGTAATAGTTGCTATCCAAGCCCAATATTCGGGTTTGGTCATTCCTTTTGATTGTCTTCTGCAATCCCATTCTGTTTCAACTACTTTTAATAATGTATTTGATTTATGTGATATAAACATTAAACCCTTTTAATATGGAAATTATTAAATACTATCGACTCATACCATGAACCTTTAATTTGAATGTAGTCTCCTCTCACTAAATTTCTTGAAACTACAGTTGTGACTGTCTCATTAGCAGTTATACAATTACCTTTAGCAATGGAAGAGCCATTAAGTAAAATATCTGAACATTGTGTGCCGTTTGTACCTAAAGTTTGAACAACAATTTCATACTCTCCATCAACAAGACAAATAAATCTATCATACGCTATTGCAAAATCTTTGTTGAAACAAGGATTATTAGTATTAGTGGGTATTCCTCTCCAATCATCAAATATATTTATTGTACTCGTGGAATCATTGTCTGTGTCAGTAAGGGCAGAGAGAACTGTTTTTCCAATGTAACTCGTATCTCTCGTAACCTCATCCCATGTTTTACCAGAAGGAGAAACTACAAGATTAGTCTGTTCCATATTACGATCTCCTCCTACCAAAGTTCTAAGGTAAGGTGATTCAAAGCCAGTATTTCCTCTAATATCTTTATAATGATAAGATGTGTGGATTGGAGTTGCTATTTGGTAACTACTTACAACTCCATTTTGTCCCGAAACTGCATTATGTCCAAAATTATAAACTCCAAGAGTTTTCGATGTTGTTATATATTGAAATGCTTCTTGATTGGCTACAGTTCCAGCAGTTTTTGTAACAGTTTGGGCTGTTGTGTCAATATGAATCAAACTTCTTGCTCCTGAAGCATACCCCTTATGGACAATGTTAGTTCCGAAAGCTGGGAGGCGCATAGTTACAGAAGTACCCGAACTTGCTGAAGAACATTCTACCTTATAACCCGAAAATCCATCTACAGGAGCAAAGGAGAAGGTGAAGGATTCACCACCAGTTGCATCATACAAAATATCCCGACTTGCATCAATTAAGCGAACACCTTTTGAGATATAGACTTGTCCATCTGATGCTTGAGGAACAAAAGATGCCATCAACATATAATCTGCAATGATAACAGCCCCATCCTCTACTGGTACTGGAGGCATCTTAGGTTGGAAAATAGTTATTTCATTAACCTCACCATATGTTGCTCCTCCTACATCATCTAAAGCAACTCCATCTAAAACCCAATCGGGAGTAGCATCTCCATCTCTAGTACACTTTAAAACATGAGTACCATATGGTAAATTTTGAGCTATTGTGTAGTCTTTGATTGCCCCAGTTGCTGTTGGATACCCTTTAGTATGAATAGCAATACCAGTACCTATAAATGTTAAATGCCAATACCCATTATCAGTTTGGATATATGTGGCATAACCATATGATTCTTTAACTAAAGTTCCATTAAATGATGTTAACCCATCATCCATTACATATCCTCTAGCTGCCTGAGTAGCATTAGCCATTGAAATATCGGGGTAACTTCCTCCTGTACCTGCATTAGCAGAGCCATTTCCAAATTCCCTTATATGAAATCGTTTTGCTACTTCAGAAAGAGAACCATCAACAGCATCATCTGAAAAGTTTATAGTATGTGCATTAGTTGAACTAACATCTGTAATTTCATTAGAAGCTAATGTTTTTATGTTCTGAGCATTTCTTGGCATCATAGTTACAGAAGTTTTAATATTACCTGAACTATCAATCCATTTGACAACTCTACCACCATTGAAGGGACGAATATGGTCATCGCTTCCTGTATCCCATGCGGCACCCCAAGTTGTTGCAGTTCCCAATCCTAATGAGGTTGCAGTATCTACTTTTGCAGAAAATAAAGTGGTGTCATCAACAAAACCATTGAAAGGATCATAATGCTGTGCCGTTGCTGAGATTGAATGTTTCTTTCCATAACTAATTACTGTTTGTGCAGGAATCTGTATCTTAACTTTGTTTGCATCTGATGTTGTGTCTTGGGCTATCAATTCAATTCCCATAATAGCAAGGTATTCACTACTACCAGTTTTAGCTTCATATCTTATAGTATTAATTTTAGGTGTAGTACCTAACGATGCTGAAAGAGTAGAACCTCCATTTATTACTGAACTAGCATCAACATACCTTGACTTTAAAGGAGTTTCTACTGAAGTGTCTCCTCCCAATGTAGTAGATCCATCAACTGATAAAGTTCCATTTACACTAATATCAATATCATCAACTCTATTATTCCAACAGTAGAACATAAAATTTATATCATTAAAATAACCAGTAATTTCTAAAAAACATCCTGTAGCATCACTATCTGCTCGTATATACGTTCCACCAGCATCATTTACTTGATTCCATCCACCATTAGATTCTGCCCCTGTAGAACAAGCCCTAATCCACTCTCTACCATCTACCGAAAAAATTTCTCCCCCATGTGTGCTACTCTCGTCTAATAATCGTTGCAATGACTTAAACATATGTCTCTGGCTTCCAAAGTAAGCACCAATGCGAGGGTCTTTTATGGGCTTGCTACCCTTGATACTAGTAAAATAATAACTCCTACCATCAGATTGTGCAGTACCATAATCTCCAGAATGTGAAGTTGAGCCATCTAGAAGTTTCCCTGCTACGGCTGGATAGAGTATATCTAGCTTAATGTGAGGAACTACCTCGCCTGACTCAGTACCTAGTCCGTCTGCGATTTCTCTTGCTCTTGTCATAATTTATTCCTTTGGAAAATCATCCTTTACTTTTTTAAGTTTAGTTGCCATCTCATCTGAGAAAGCACCTTTATGATAGAGGTCATCTAGCTGATCTCCGATTGGAGGATAGGCTACTGATCGTTTTCTAGAATATTCTTTTGCTTTATATTCAGCTTCTAATCGTTCTTTTTCAGTTTCAAGTTCTGCCTTTGTTGGCAAATCAGTTACGCCATCTTTCCATTTAACTGTGCCATCTTCAGAACACATATCATATTTACCTTTTGCTAACGATTGTACTGCTGGAATAAAAAATTTTGTTTCTTCCATTATGCTCCTATTCTAAAACCTAAAAATCTATTTGTTGCATTTTTTTCTGTAGCAACACTACTTGTATTTCCATATAAATGACCAGTACCCCTCATACAACATTTATCCGTTGCTCTTAAATATACTAGCCATGACATTGATCTTAACCCATAGCTTTCACCTAAATTTGGATCAACCACCAATAATCTTCCCGGTTGTGCCACCCAAGTATCATTACCTGCTGAACCTGATGGATCAGATATGTTAAATTTTATATCAATTTGTTGGCTTTGTTGTGCATGCTGACCAGCACATGCAGTTACAAAATACCATCCTGCCTTTGCAACTGAAACAACTCCTGCTGTTTCAGTACAATTACTACCTAATTTATGTGTCCAATTATAATCAATGGTTGTATCACTACTTAAATCATGATTCTGTTCCAATAGTAAATCCCAAGAGTCAACATCAATATTTATATCTGTATTATCAACAACCCCTGATTTTAAAGCCGATAATCCGATTGCTCCACTCATATTTTATCTCCTATGCGTTGTTCTGGTCAATATAAGTTATATGAACATCCCACCCTGTACTATTTGAAGTCGAAAAAAATTTTAAATATTGAGCCACGCCCGATCCTTGATCTGCGATTGCATCTTGATCATCCGCACCATCCATCGCACCTGTAAAGTTAGTTGGTTCATATCCATTAAAAGAAAACTTATTATCCCAAATAAAAGTTTCACCTGCTGCACATTCAACATTAAATAAATTAATCTCTTCTGCCGTTGTTCCTGTATAAGAATCATAGCCTATAAGTTGTAACGTCCCTTTATCTGTCCCACCTGTATTAAAGAATAAAATTGATAAAACTGTATAAATATGATGTTTCACACCTAGAATTAATGATTGTGCCGTTGATTCGACTTGTTCAAATGATGCAGATCGAATTATTTCTGTTCCTGCTCCTCGACTGATTGCCATTTTATCCTCCTAATACCCAAGATTGGTGTGTTGAATGTTGCATAAATCTTCCTTTATCTTTAATGATTGAATTTGTATCCGTCTGTAAGCCACCATTAGCTGTAATTTCAGTTGTACTTGTTAACCCTGCTCCAAATGTAACTGCTGAAGCAAAAGTACCACCATCAGCCCTAGAAACCATATCGGCAGTTGTGAAACTCTTAAATGCTATTACAGCAATTTCATCACTTACAGTAGCAGAATTAGTAAGAACAACACTTGATCCGTTAGTAGCAGTATAATCAACTCCATTTTTAAGCTGAATACCATTCATAAACACTATTATATTATCTTGTGTATATGATAATGTTCCTCCTACATCTGCGGCTCCAGAATATGTTTTAGATGTTACTTGTGCTGATGTTGTTACAAATTTATATTCTAGTAGACTTACATCTCCTGCTGATGTTGCGGCTATCCAGTTACCTCCACTATCTAGGATTCGCATTTCATTAGAAGTTGAACTAAAAAATAAACTTCCAGTTTCTAGTGCATCACCATCATTATTAGTAGTCGGCCCTTTTGTAGTAGTGTTATATTGCCCATATACACCTCTGCTAGCGAAAGTAACTGCTACACTTGACCCTGCGGCAGTCATATTCTCAGAAATTACAATAGAAGTACCATCTATAGACACTACGTTAGGTTTAGGAGAAGTAGGTATTCCTGATCCACTTACTACTTGACCTACTCTAATACCAATATTACTTGCTACTGTTATAGTAGATGAGTTTTTTGCCCATGAAGAAGATGTTGGTGTAGTTACATCACCATGATACCAAGTCATAGTACCTGATCCTGCATCTGTAATATTTATTGCACCATTACCTACACTTGTTTCAAGTTTAAAAGTATTAGTAGTTTTCTCCCTTACATAGTAGTTTGTACTTGCACTAAGTCCTGCTGGTAAATCTGATCCTGTTAATCTAATTATCTGTGTATTTACTAAACCATGAGCATTAGATGTTATAAATTCTGTACTTGCATCAGCAGTAAAAGATGGGTTATCTGCCATTTTACCAAGATAGGTATCATCAAACTTATCAAAGGTATTTGAAACTGCGGCGGCACTATTCTTAGCGGCTGTAGCTGAATTAGAAGCATCTGTTGCATAGTGTAATGCTGATCTATCACTTCCTCCTGCACCCGGAACTGCCGCACCATGTGCTGTAGAAGCCCAACCTTTTGCAGAACCTCCATATGTACTTGTTCCTGCTGTAGTAGATTGTGAATATGCTTTAGAAGAATAAAGTGTGCCATCTACTGTGCCTGTACTTACTGGTAATGAAGCCCAATCTTTAGAAGAACCACCTAAAGTTGAGCCTGTCATAGATGCACCTTGTGACCATGATTTAGCAGAACGATCATTAGTTCCTGCTCCATTTACTTGGTCAGTATCTTGTGACCATGATTTAGCACTACCACCAGTTGAAGCCTGAGTTCCTTGTGCATATTCTTTTGCGGAATAAGACGTTCCATCAACATTTCCAGAAGTTTCAATAGCCCATTCTTTTGCCGCACCTCTACTTGCTGTATCAGTAACACCAGTTCCACCTACTGACCATGCTTTAGCACTATAATCTGTACCTGTTACTGCACCAGAAGTTTTAGTTGCATAGTCTTTTGCAGAAGTTGTAGATGTTCCTACTGCCCATTCTTTCGCAGAATAATCACTTGTTGCTGAAGCTGAACCACCATCATAAGTATTTACATTTGCTCCTGCTTCAGTTGCATATGATTTAGCATCATTAACAGAATCTTCAACTTTATCTACATCTAAAGTAGATACTGATAAATTACCACTACTATCAAATTTTAATGCCTTGTTTGCTCTAGCACTTGCTGTAACATTTAATGTAGAGTGTGTATCTGTAGCATCTGTTGTTACTAAAGTGTCACTAAATCGTAAATTACGAGCAACTTTATTATTAATTTGTTGTGATTGATTTACAATTAAATCTAATTGATTTTCTAAGGATTCTGCTTCTAGTTGGGAATTATTCTGTAAATCTGTTTCTTGTTTAAATGGGACATCTCTTATAAAGAGGACATTTTTTGTGCCAGAAGGAGGAGTATTACCAGAGGTAAATGTTATAGTAGCTGTAGAGCCAGTTAAACTAACAGTATAATGTGTTGTAATAGTTTTTAATACTGCTCCAACATATACTTTAATATGAGATATGTCTTTTACAGGAATGTCAGTACCACCAGAACGAAACACAAACACCGTTTCGCTGGCATCACCATCAAATTCTGCTCTATTTAAATCAGTAGTAATCATCGTAAGCCTCCATAATCCCAAATACTAGAAGGGTTAACTAAAAACCCCGACCCTCTACCTCTTTCTCTTGCTTCAAGACGTTTTAAATAGCCGGGATTTGCTGTTTCCATAATCCCCCAATGTAACCCATAGTTAACTGCCGCCTCTGTCCAGAACAGATTAGCAAAAGGAACTTGATGTCGCAAGTGTTTATATATATCTATTGCATCTTTGTTACCCCGAACTAACTCATAGCCTAATTGAGTATGACTTTTTATTGATTTATAAGCACTTCCAAGAATAGCTTCATCCCAATCATGTTGATACCTTCCATATTGTCCTCCTAAATAATCTGCTAGGAATCCAGCTACACCACTTTGTACTAATGCTTCTTGTGCTGTTCTTGGATCATCAAATGGTAATGGTTGTTTACCAGATAACATTCTTTTTAAACTTGATGATACATATCCAAAACCTATTGCTGGCACAACATGCATTAATGAAGAAATCCCCATATCATGCATTCTAGGTATTAAATTCCTTATTAATTTAACTTGATGTGTTCTAAATTGAAAAAAAAGTCTTGCAGTTGTATCAGGTAAAGAACCTCTTTGACTATCTCCATACATCCATGCTCTTTCTGCCGCACCAGCTTCGGGAACAGCTAATCGACTTTCCATAATGTAATATCTATTAATTGAACTTTCTATTCTTTTAGCATCATCAAGTGTTAATCCCATTTTTCTATAATTATCTTTAATTCCAATAATATTACCATCTTTATCTCTTTTTGCTACTTCTTCTATAAAATAATCACTTGTAACAAATTTATTTTTTTTACTCCCTGCTGTGTTAAATGCAGTTTCATCAAATGATCCAACAGCTTTTAAAATATTCCAATCTTTTGCTGATAATTCATAATCATTCATTAAATTTTTAAATAATTTAGGTAAATCATCAAAGTTATGTGTAAGCATATCAGCAAAATGCATTGACATCATTTTACCAACTCCTTCTCTTGCTGAATTTGTCCACCAATTTAATAAATTTAAATCAAACATTTTATCTGTTAGTTTACTTAATGTACCCATAGTTGGATTATTAATATAATTTCTTGAATATGATTCAAATATACCATCAATACCTACATTAAGTTGTCTTAATAATTTATTCTTTTCTCCTTCAGTTATACGTTTAAAAGCATTTTTGAAAATATGATTCATTAATCCCAAATATGCTCTACCCGGTTTTATACCTTGATAATGTAATATTACTGCTCCTGTCCATAAATCATTAATAGATGATATAGTTGCTTTACCTAATTTTGTTAAATATTCCCAAAACTGAAACCCTGTTACCATTTTTGCAATTAAAGGACTTGACGTTAAATAAGCATCTCCTGTAACTTGTGCTAATGCACCTAATAATCTTCTATATTGGCCTTTTGAAATTTTACCTTGTTCTTTTAATAGGTATATTCCTTTTTTCATTTCATTTGCAGGATCAACATTTTTCCAAAAAAGATTATCATAATTTTGTTGTGCTTCTTGTATTAAATCTGAATCCTTTGTACGTTTAGCTGATTCTAATTCTTTTAATGCCTTTTGTTCAGTAACTTTGTCAGGTTTTACTTTTTGTCTATATCCAAATCCAAATGCTTCTCCAAATGCAATATGATTATCCATCATAGTCATATTTTCTAATGTTGCTAACAAAAGATTTTCATGTCCATATAATTTATTATAATTAATAAAAGATTCGGTATCTCTAAATTTAAACACTCTTCTGTGATGTAGATTATCTAATATCATTCCTTTATTACTTGATTCACTTGTCATTTCTTTAAAAGCTCGCCCTAAATAATATTTTAAATCAAATCCCCCTTTAATTGTTTGTCCTCTTTCTTCCATTACTTCTCTTATTCTTCGTTCAGTTTCTTCGTGATTTAAAGCATCATATATATCATCTACCCATTTTTTGCCAGTTTTATCAGCTTTTAACATTCTATATGGATCATGCCATTGTTTAGTAATAAAATCATCACGCCAATAAACTCCTCCACCAAACTTATTTAATTCTTTTACTTGACGTTTTTGATAATCAGTAACTACTTTAGCTAGTTCCCAAGCCAATTTACTCCCTGTTTTGGCTTTATTACTATCTAAGTTTTCCATTTCTTTCAAAAAATTCTCAACAAATTTTTTATTATAAAATAACTTTTTAATATCTTTATTCCCCATTCTTAATTTAGATGCAAAATATCCAAATCGTGCATGTGTTCTTGCTAATGCTTTTGATGTTATCCCTGATTTTTCTCCTACAAGCATATTAAATAATTTTTTATATGGTTTTTTTACATTCAGTAAAACATCATTTAATTTATTCATTGCATCAGACGTAAGTTTTTCAGATAAGTCATTACTATCTACTCTAAATTTTTTGGCTCTGACAATATCTATTATTTTTTCTACTAACTCTGGAGTATCAATATTTTTGCCTAATTCTTTTCTTAGACCTGCAACTTCTTCTGGAGTTAATTTTAAAGGCGATAATATATTGTTACAATTACTCATGTTATACAATTCCTAAATTTAGTTAATAAATCAGATAATACTACTTTAACATCCGAACCTACTTTTTTGGCATAAGAAACTATTGGTGTAGCATCAATATCATGTAAATGTGCATTATTATCATCTAATTGATCTAATTCTTTTTGTAATTTTGCTTGTGCTTCAAAATCTTTTAATGGTCTATCTCCATTAGGTGTAGAACCTACTTCACCATTTTGTCCTAAATCATCTAATGATTTTCCTACTTGTACTCTAATTTGTTCGGGTGTTAATGATTTTTTAATCTTTAATGCCATCGGTACTGTACCTAGCACACCTCCAAAAGTACTTGCAATAGCAACATCAAGTAATCCTCCCATCCAATCAATATCTTCTCCATCATGTATTGTAGAAGATTGTTTAATAATTTGAAATGCTGTTTCTGCTAATGCACCTTCTGCACCATATACTGCTACTGGTTTAAAAGGTTTCCCTATTGCTTTTGCTTTTGCTAATAAAGGATTAATAGTTTCTGATACATTTGAAACCATCCCTATTCTTTTTAACATAGTTGAACTCATATTTATTGTTTTTCCTCCTAACCCTACCATTGGGACATATGATAAGGGATCCCAAATAGCAGATGCAAATGAAGCACCTAAATTGTGCATTGACCATGGATCAGTATTTCTCATATACTCACTATGGACTTTATCTCTATCATATCTTTCTGCTTCTATTTGTGCTTCTGTTTCTGTTAAATCTTCATGCCATTTTATACCTTTTCTAAAATGTTCATGATCAGAATTCCATGCATCACTTGGGATTACATCATCAGGAGCAAAAAAATTCTCTGCTATTGCACCTACATATGCTAATGAAGAATTTTGTAAACTATGTTTAAATGATTCATTCATTTGACTTAACACACTAGGTCTAAATTTTGAAATAGCTTCTTGGAAATATATTTCTCCAACTAACCCATCATATTTGTCTATTTCGTATGTTTGTCTTCTCATAACTAGTATCCTCTTATATCATTTAATAATTCATCCTTGCCTCCTTCTCCAGCATATTTAGAATCCCATATATTTACAGTTGGCCTAATCTTACCATGTGATTTTAAAAATCTATTTAAATTTATATTTCTTACATGTTGTTCTTGTGTTTCTCTATCAAGTGGATATGCTGGTATTCCGGGGCCAATAAAAGGATGATAAGGATCAACTAACCCCCATGTCCCTAATCTAAAATATTTATCTTCCCATGCATAAGTTTCTTCTAATCGAACTTCTTCCCATTTATCAGCAAACTCTTCTGGTGTTAGGTTTTCTCCTTTTGGCCCATATTTATCCCAAAATGGTTTTACTACTTCCTCATATTCAAATTTACCTATATCAAAAAAATTAAAGAAAAACCTATCAGGATCAACAACACTAATTTCTTCTAATCCTTTAGGGATATATTTTTTATTTGTAACTTTACTAATATCTTCTCCATATTTATCTACCCATTGTTTAACTTGTTTATACACTTTATCATCATTGTCAATATCCATAAAATTACCCCTTTTATAAGAGGTTAATACTTTCCACATATCTTCACCTCTAGCACTCAAAGGTATTAAATCACCTTCTTTATTTTTTATCATCCATCTCGCAATCATTTTTCTACTGCTTTTATCTTCTCTGTTACCTGACATAATAACAGCTTCTATTCCTTTCCCATCACTTGAATGTTGTACTCCTGTCCAAATACTTCCACCACCAGCTACAATATCATCCTTCATCATTTCAACAGTTTTAGGATTTAAAGGTTCAACATGATCACCATGCTTAAAATATAATTTATGACCTTGTTTTAATGCTCTTAAAACTAAATAATTTACACTATCTAGGAAATCTTCTTTTAGGACACCTCTTGCTTTCATCTCATTACTTTTAAAGGCTACTTTAGTTTCCCCACCTCCATCAAAGACTGTATATGGAGAAAATAGTTTTTCTGCAATTTCTTCATAAGTTGCTTTCCCAAATGCCTGTCTATCATGTAATACTTTTATAAGATGAGCATAAGATTTCCTTCTGTTCCCATCTTGAAATATAGAAGGCCAATAATCTCCTTCCCATAATACTTTATTTATTTGCCATAATTTTTCATCAGTCTCCATTCTATTATCTGTATAATCCATTGGGATACCACTTTTTATTGGAGGATCCCACAAACTTTTAACTGCCGGATTAAGTACTCTCGAAATTGTTCCTGTACCTTCATGGTCTTCTAAAATATCAATTAATGCGGCTCTTGCAGAATTTTGTAATGTTTTTGTATCTAATAATGCTTGTACCTGATTATCTAGATATTTTCTTCCTTCTTCTCCCTCACCTCCTACTCTTATTATTTCATTTCGCCATTTTATTAAACTTACATAATCTTTAACTTTTTCCATATGATTATTGTGTTTATAATGTTTTTAATTTTTCATCAATTATGTTAATTTCAGGGTCTTCTGCAACTGCATCTAAATGTTTCTGTTGAAATTTATATGGAATTAAGCTCATGCTTTCCATTAATTCCCCTCTAAAAACTGCTACAAATTCTCTTGCTTCACCCCCTCCAGTTTGATTTATTCTTTTGAACATTTTGTCTTTTATTTCTTTTGTAATTTTCCCATTATCATTTGATACTTGCTCCCATAATCCAAGGTCTTTTAGAAGAGTTTCATTTGGCCATTTTATTAAATTTGTAATTCTAGGTAATAAAACACTACTTTTCCAGCCATCATAAATACCAAATCTAGAAAATGCCCATTCTTTATTTTCTCCACTAGGCATAAATGTTTTTTCTATGTCACTCATTTTTTCTAGTAAATACTTAGCAGATTTATCATTAAAATCATTTTCATTAAACTGTGCAATAGCTTTGTACCCTTTAATTCGTTGACTTAAAATTGCATGTTGGTCTTTATGTAACAATGACCACAATGAAGTTTCATCTTCAACAGGATTTTTTACAATCCTTGTATTTTCTGATGCTAGAATTCTATGTCTCCAATATGAATCTACATCATTTGCTATTTTTTCAAAATCTCCATCAGGCAAGTATGTTTCTTTAGGTTTAAAAACACGAACACCTTTTACTGCTGATGCTAATGTATGTTTAACTTTTTCAAAATTTGCTCTTATTTTATCATTCCATCCTTTATTTTCTTTATCTTTATCTTCATATTTTAAATCTAAAGGAATATGACCTGTATCCTTCCCTAAATTCATAACCATATCAGTAGTAGGAACATACATTGCTTCTTTACCATCTACAGCATAAGTGTCGTATTCATAGTGAGCAATTGCCAAATACTTTTGATGTATATTTTTTTGATGAGTTATTGAAGCAGATAATGTATCTGACCAAGTTTGTAACTTTTTATCATTTAAAATATCTTTATCTCTTTCTTTCTCTTTATCATTTTTTTCTTTTCCTGTTATTGCAGTATATAAATATCCTTTTATTGAAGTAGTAAATTCATCTTCATTAAAATATCCTTGCTCTTTTAAAAGAGCTTTATCAGATTGATTTAATTTTCTAATTTCTCCTGTAAATTTTTCGTCTTTAAATTCTCCCCATTTTTTCAAAAATTTCTCAGGATTTAATCTGGCCTCATTAAAATAAGTTTGATTTGCCTTATTTTTAATACTTTGTTGAGTTTTAGTTCGATTATCATTCAATTTATTTAATAGCAATCTTCCATAAACATCTGAATCTAATTGAGTCCCATTTACAGAAAACCCCCCTTTTTTAGCTATTTCTACTGCTAATTCATCGTCAAATCTAGCAAAATGATTAAATATAGAATGTGCTAATCTTTTATTATATTCTTCTAATTCAACATCAGCTTTTTGTTGATCCATCTGAAGTGATTTTACTTTAGGGTCTAATACATTAGTCTTAAAATTTCTAGATAGTTCATTTGCTGGTTCATATCCTCCATTAGTAAATGTGTTAATCATATTCTTTCGTGGTATATCACCACCAATTCCAGATTTTTCTAAATCCAAAGAATATTTTAACATTTGAGATTCTAATCCATTAATTGTTCTACTTTTTTTAATCTCAATATCTTGTATAGCTCTTTTTTTTAATTCTGCACTAAACAATTCTCTGATTTGATTTGTAAATGCTGAATCTTTATTTTTAACATAAGGTTCTAAAAATTGTTTACTTTCTTCTGATACATCATCAGATATTTTAAATGGTTTTATTGTAGTTTCCCCATCGGGCAATACTAACCCCCCTTCATTCCAATTATCATCAAAATTACCTAATTGTTGCAATGACATACCTGATAATTGTTCTTTAATTGTCGCTTCAGCATCCCTATAAAAATCATTTAAATCAGCATTAATTTGAGTCTTGGTTTGATTTACTTTTTCAACCAACTGAGCAAGTTTAGCCCCTAATTTTGCATCAGCATTTTGTTTTGCTCCACCCAAATTTTCACCACTAGCCATTTTATGTTGATGATGTCGTGGTGACATAACTTCTAAATTTACACCTTCTCCTATATTATCTGTAATTTCTGCCATGTTATCCTAATGTAAAATTACCTGATTTAACATCATCCCACGAAGCCCAATCTTTAGTCCAAAAGGCTTTACCCGGCTTTCCACCTGTAGGTTTTGTTGCTGTTGAATATCCAGAATATCCTGCGACGGCTGTACTAACAATTCCTGCTAATAGTTCATTTTCTGCTTGTTTATTTAACATATTTGATTGTCTATCATAAGCATTTTTCTGACTTAATGCATTTGCCCATTCTGCTTCATTTGCTAATTCTGTATCTGTTTTAATTGCTTCAATATTCTGGTTTGTATTTGCTACTATAGCTTGATCAATAGCATCTCC
>Ga0310344_10001493_pt1 | contig 17904 bp, 17 predicted proteins | sample HC15DNA20200_MG_FD_203801 | JGI IMG/M metagenome (GOLD analysis project Ga0310344, IMG submission 203801) | Marine microbial communities from station ALOHA, North Pacific Subtropical Gyre - HC15-DNA-20-200_MG | ecosystem: Environmental > Aquatic > Marine > Oceanic | place: Pacific Ocean: North... | reverse complement strand
TGATGCAATAAATAAAACTTTAAAAAAATTAAGTGGAAGTTTTGCTTTGGGAATAATTTTTAAAAAACATAATAATATTATTGTTGGAGCAAGGAGAGGCAGTCCATTAGCTGTTGGCTACGGACCTAATGAAAACTATCTTGGTTCAGATTCTTATGCACTTAAATCTATGACAAATAAAATTACATATTTAGATGATGGAGACATATGTTTGTTAACTAATGATAAAGTGGAGTTTTATAATTCCAATAACAAGAAGGTAAATAAAAAGATTTTAAAGCTTTCTGATGATAAAAATACTGCTGAAAAGGGTGATTATAAGGATTTTATGTCCAAAGAGATAGAAGAGCAAGATATCACTGCAAAAACATGCATAAAAGAATATGTTGATGATTTAAGAAAAGAAATTAATTTATATAACTTTCCTATTAAACCTCAGGAAATAGAAAAAATAATTTTAATTGGTTGTGGTACTGCTTACCATTCATGTATAGCAGCAAGATATTGGTTTGAAGAATTTACGAACATTTCAATTGAAATAGATATAGCATCAGAATTTAGATATAGAAGAAATAAATTCAATAAGAAAAATCTATATATTTTTGTATCTCAATCAGGAGAAACTGCAGATACTTTTGCAGCATTAGATTTATGCAAAAAAAACAAAATGAAAACTTGTTCTATAATAAATGTAGTTGAAAGTTCAATTGCTAGATTATCTGATTTTGTGCTGCCTATTCATGCAGGACCTGAAATTGGTGTTGCTTCAACAAAAGCATTTATAGGACAAATGCTTGTTTTATATATTTTAGCAGTCAAAATTTCTGAAGTAAGAAAAGAAATAACCAAAGAAGATTATGAAATAAAGATAAATGGACTTAAAAAACTTCCAGATCAAATTAAAAAAACATTAAAATTACAGGATAAAATACAAATTATTGCAAAAGATCTTTTGAGAGCAAGAGGCGCAATGTTTTTAGGAAGAGGAATATCTTTCCCAATAGCTTTGGAAGGCGCTCTTAAATTAAAAGAATTGTCATATCTTCATGCAGAAGGTTATCCTGCTGGAGAAATGAAACATGGACCATTAGCTTTAATAGAAGAAGGGTTACCAGTTATTATACTTGCACCAAAAGATAGGTATTTTGAAAAAACTATATCAAACATGCAAGAAGTTATTGCTCGAGGAGGAAAAGTAATTTTGATCTCAAATGAAAATAGTGATGTTATAAACGAAAATGTTAGATTTACTTTAGAAATACCAAAAACTGATAATTATTTAACTCCATTTCTTACTACAATACCATTGCAATTATTAGCTTACCATGTAGCTTCACTTAAAAATTGCGACATTGATAAACCTCGAAATCTTGCAAAGTCAGTAACAGTTGAATAGATATATAGTCAAATTCTCTTTCATTAATTAGAATCAGAATTCACAAGCATGAATGATTCAAAATATTACGGTCTGGATTTGTTAAGGGGAATAGCCGGTTATGGAGTAGCGATTACCCATTATCTTTATTTTGTTAAACAAAAAGTAGATTTTGAGTATTATTCATTTATCTTTGTAGAAATTTTTTTTGTTTTAAGTGGTTTTGTTTTAAGTAAGCAATTAATCAAAATACATAAAGAAAAAAAACATATAAAAATTTTCTATTTAAGAAGATGGTTTAGAACAATTCCGTTATATTTAATAGCTTTAATTTTTTATACAGCTATTTCCAATAATTTTAATTTTGATTTTTTTAAATTTTTATTTTTTGTACAAAAAACAGTTCCTAATTTTATAGAGAATGATTATTTTATGGTGGCTTGGTCCTTATCAATTGAGGAATTTTTTTATTTAATATTTCCAATTTATTTAATTTTATTTTCTAAATATAAAGCCAATTATTTAGTTATTTTTTTTATTATAACTCTTTCACTAATAAAAATAATTACTCATGAAGATTTTTCAAATAACTTTTTAAGAACCGGAACTTTTCTTAGATTGGATTCAATAGCCCTTGGATTTCTATTAAGCTTTTATTTTTTTAGATTAATTAATTTTAAAAAGACAGTTTTATTTTTAACTTTATTTTTTATTGCAATATTTCTGTATTATAAAAATTTATTTTTTAATAATTCAAGTATTTATACAGTATACTTTGTTTTCTTTTCACAGATATTAAGCGCGCTTCTTGTTTTGCTTTTTTGTAATATTGATTTTTTAATCAAAAATACTTTTTTAAAAGAAATTTGTAATAGAATTGCTACACAAACTTATTCTATTTATCTTTTTCATTTAATCATTATGCATTTTTTAATTATGTCGAACAATTATATAATTAATAATTTATTTGTTTACATTATAACATTATTTGTTATATCAACTATCATCTTTAAATATTTTGAAAAACCAATTTTGTCATTAAGGCCAAATTATAAAAATGAATAGATTAAAAAAGTTTTTTTTATATATTATCGAAAAGAAGAAAAATTGGCTACCATCAGCAATTGTTATCATAATTATATTTATTATTTTAATTATTGTGGGAAAGTTTAATCCAATATTATTTTTGTATTCTTAAATATTATTATCTACTTAAAGTTATCTTTTATTGATTCGTATACAAGCTGATGTCCATTTTTTGACAGATGAACTGGATCAAAATTTAAATATAAAATTTTTGGTTTAGGGTGATTACAAAATATTTCTGTCAAATTTATATATTCTAACTTATTCTTTTCAAGTAAATCTAAAATTTTTTCCTGTGGAATCATAAGTTTACTTTTACAATGATGTCTAGTTTGATATTCATACGGAAGAATAATAAATTTTATATTCAAATTATTATTATTTTGATAAATTTTAATATCATTAAGTTTAGAATTTAAAAAATTAATTTCTTTATCTATTTTATAACTTTCTAAGCTCTCATAAAAATACCTTTTAGAAGGTTTAGTTGTAATTCCTTTTATCCAAAGATATGTGTAGGATTTTGTTCTCAAAAATAAATTTATTTTATTAAGGAGATAATTTTCTCTAAGTTTGGCAAATAAACTTCTGTTCTCTTTCTTTATATCATTTTTACTAGGTTGCGATTCTTTACTGGCTATATCGTCCAAAGTTAAGATTATAAAAAAATTATTACTATTAAATAATTCATAGTTTTTTTTTATGTCAAAAGAATTTTCTGATATGTCATTGCCAATGATTGCTGCATTTATAAAAGATTTATTATCATATTTTTTTTTTAGTTTTCCAACAAAAGTGTCTTCATACTTGACTCCCGATCCAAACAAAACGCTGTCCCCTATAAATATAATTTTATTTTTATCATAAATATATTTTTCATTTGGTATTCTATATCCATATTTATCTAAAAAAACTTTTTTACCAAAAACAACCGTTTCAACATTTTTTTGTTTTTCTCTAAGCTCTTTCCCATGACCTCTTAAATCCGCTAAACCAAAAAATCTTAAAAATATTTCAAAAATAAAGAAAAAAATCAGCGTTATTAGTAAATTATTTATAATTATCTTTTTCATTAACTTGTACAAATTGCCTTTCTAGAATATACAGTGAATTGAGTTAAAATGTTATGAAGAAATGGACGTTAAATAGTTGGAAGAATTATCCTGTAAAGCACATCCCCAAATATGAGGATGAGAAAGAACTTAATATGGTTCTTGGTAAAATTAGAAATTTTCCACCTCTAGTCTTTGCAGGTGAGACAAGAACTTTAAAAAAACAATTGGCCGATGTCGTCGATGGAAAAGCTTTTTTGCTGCAAGGAGGAGATTGTGCTGAAAGTTTTGCTGAATTTCATCCAGACAACATAAGAGATACATTTAAAGTAATTTTGCAAATGTCTTTGGTGTTAACTTACTCAGCTTCAATGCCTGTAGTAAAGTTAGGGCGTATTGCTGGTCAATTTTCTAAACCTAGAAGTTCACCAACAGAAATAAAAAATGGAAAAGAATTACCTAGTTACCTAGGTGATAATATTAACGGTATTGAATTTTCAGAAAAACTCAGAAAACCTGATGCAAAAAGATTATTTAAGGCATATTCTCAATCAGCAGCAACATTAAATTTACTTAGAGCTTTATCCCAAGGTGGTTTTGCTGATTTAAATAAAGTTCATTTATGGAATCTGGGATTTTTAAAAAAAAGTCCTGAAGGAAAAAAATTTAAAGAACTAGAGGACAAAATTGCAGATGCTTTATCATTTATGGATGCTTGTGGAATAAATGCTGATTTTAATAGAAGATTAAAAACAGTGAACTGCTTTACTTCACATGAAGCATTGCTACTACCATTCGAAGAGTCTATGACGAGAATAGATTCTACCACAGGAAAATATCACGATACTTCTGCTCATTTCGTTTGGATCGGTGACAGAACAAGACAGCCTAATGGTGGACATGTTGAATTTTGCAGAGGAATAGAAAATCCAATAGGAATTAAATGTGGACCAACACTAAAAAGTGAAGAACTTATAAAACTTTGTAATATTTTAAATCCTGAAAATGAAAAAGGAAGAATTACATTAATTTCAAGATTTGGACATGATAATGTTGAAAAATTTTTACCTAAATTAATTAGATCAATTAAAAAAGAAGGTCTTAACGTTATTTGGTCATGTGACCCAATGCATGGTAATACGATTAAATCTGCAAATGGATTTAAGACCAGACCATTTAATAATGTTGTTAAAGAAGTAAAAAGAGTATTCTCAGTTCATAAGGCCGAAGGAAGTTATGCAGGAGGTCTTCACATTGAGATGACAGGACAAAATGTTACAGAATGTACTGGTGGAGCTCAAAAAATATCAGAAAAAGATTTATCTCATAGATACCATACACACTGTGATCCAAGACTTAATGCAAATCAAGCATTAGAACTTGCATTCTTAATCTCTGATGAAATTAAGAAAAATTCTCAATATTCAAAGAATATTATTCAGGCTGTATCTTAATAATTGAATTTTAATTATTAAGATCTATTTTAAGAAATAGGATATTAATATTTATGGAAGGGTTGAAAAGAATAGATTACATTAAAAAGTGGATACTCGACTATTGTAGATCAATGCCGAAAGAACCAGAGGCTTTGGTTGTGGGAATATCTGGAGGAATTGATTCTTCCGTGGTTAGTACAATTTGTGCATTAACTGGAAAAAAAACAATAGTCCTTTCTATGCCAATAAACCAAATAAAAGAGCAACAAGATTTAAGCTTGAAGCATCAGGATTGGCTCAAAGGAAAATTTGAAAATGTGGAAAGTCATTTAATTATTTTAGACAATTTGTTTAAATCATTTAAAGTTTCTTTAAGTGAATTTGATAGTGAACATGGATTGGCTAATTCTAGAGCCAGGTTAAGAATGACAACTCTTTACCAAGTAGCAGCTTCAAATAATGGTATTGTGGTAGGAACAGGAAATAAAATAGAAGATTTTGGTGTTGGTTTTTACACAAAATATGGGGATGGTGGTGTTGATATTTCCCCCATTGCAGATTGCAGTAAATCAGAAGTTTGGGATATGGGAAAAAAATTAGGAATACTTAAGGAAATTATTGAAGCTCAACCAACAGACGGCTTGTGGGACGATGGCAGAAGCGATGTTAAGCAATTAGGAATGTCATATAAAGAATTGGAAGATGCTATGAAAGATTCTTCGAACAAAAATCACAAAAAATATTTAGAAATAAGAAAAAGGAATTTGCATAAAATGAATCCTATTCCGGTATGCAAAATGAAAGATGAGTAAAAATTTGAATTTTTTTAACACTTTAACAAAAAAAAAAGAAAAATTTATTCCAATAAATAATAACAATATAGGCATGTATGTTTGCGGACCTACAGTTTATGATTTTCCACACATAGGCAATGCAAGACCATTAGTTATTTTTGATGTCTTGTTTAGACTTTTAAAAACTATTTATGGAAAGAAAAAAGTTACTTATGTAAGAAATATTACAGACATAGATGATAAAATTATTGATTCTTCAAAAAAGAATAAAAGAAATATTAATGAATTAACAGAAACTATTACTAAAAGTTTTCACGAAGATTGTAAATATTTGAATTGTTTAAACCCAACTTTTGAACCCAAGGCAACTGAGCACATTAAAGAAATGATAAGCATGGTTTCAAAATTATTAAAAAATAATCATGCATATGAAAACAAAAAACATGTTTATTTTTCGGTTTCATCATTTAAAAAGTACGGAAGACTCTCAAAAAAAAATTCTGAAGAATTAATTGCTGGATCAAGAGTAGAAATTTCTAAATATAAAAAAGATCCACTTGATTTTGTGCTTTGGAAACCTTCTGATGATAATGATCCTGGTTGGGATTCTCCATGGGGAAGAGGTCGACCTGGGTGGCACTTAGAATGTTCTGTTATGAGTGAAAAATTTTTGGGTAAACAATTTGATATCCACGGTGGAGGTCTTGATTTAGTATTTCCACATCATGAAAATGAAATTGCTCAATCGTGTTGTGCAAACAAAACTGATAATTTTGCAAACTATTGGCTGCATAATGGCTTTGTAACATTTGATAAAGAAAAGATGTCAAAGTCTATTGGTAATATTGTTACTATTAATAAACTTAAAAAAAATGTAAATGGAGAGGTGGTAAGGTTTGCTTTGTTAAGCTCTCATTACAAGCAACCCCTTGACTGGAATGAAAAATTGATAAAGGAAAGCCAAAACACTTTAGACAAGTGGTATAGCCAGTATGATAAAATTTACCCAGAAGAATTAAAAGAAGATGTACTTAAACCTCTACTGGAAGATTTAAACACACCAGAGTATATAGCTAAACTACATTCTCTTTATGAAGAGTCATCTAAAGGAATTAAAACATCTAAAATTAAATTTTTATTAGCATGTCAACAAATTGGTTTGTTGGAAGACAAACAATCATGGGATGATTTTAAAAAATCTAAAGTCAAAGTTGATGAAAGTTTTATTAATAAAAAAATTAAAGATAGAAATGATGCTAGAAAAAAAGGAAATTATAAATTAGCAGATATTTTAAGAAAAGAATTAGAAGATAATGGTGTGATTATTGAAGATAAACAAGATAAAACAATATGGAAATATAAATGAGTAAAGAAAAGATATATATTTTTGACACTACTCTTAGAGATGGGGCTCAAACAGAGGGAGTCAATTTTTCTATTGATGATAAAAATAAAATAGCAAAAACTTTATCAAATCTTGGTGTAGATTATCTAGAAGGTGGTTGGCCTGGAGCAAACACATTAGATACAACTTTTTTTAATAAACCTCCAAGATTAGAAAATACTATTCTAACAGCCTTCGGTATGACAAAAAGAGCTGGGAGAAGTGCAGAAAATGATCCAGGACTTTCTGCATTATTAAATACAAATGCACCTGCTATTTGTTTAGTAGGTAAGTCGTGGGATTTTCATGTTGATGTAGCACTAGGTATCACTAAGGAAGAAAATTTAGAAAATATTAAAGAATCAGCTAAGCTATTTATTAAGAATAAAAGAGAATTTATGTTTGATGCCGAACATTTTTTTGATGGATATAAAAAAAATCCAGACTACGCTTTGTCGTGCATCAAAACAGCTTATGACGAAGGAGCTAGATGGATTGTTCTTTGTGATACGAACGGAGGAACTTTGCCTAATGAGGTTGGGGAAATTGTTTCAAAAGTAACTAAAGAGATTCCCGGAAAAAATCTTGGAATACATGCTCATAATGATACAGAAAATGCTGTAGCAAATTCATTAACCGCTGTATTAGCTGGAGTACGACAGGTTCAAGGAACCATCAACGGGCTTGGTGAAAGATGTGGAAACGCAAACTTAATATCCTTAATTCCATCATTTGTTTTAAAGAAAACTTTTTCTGATAATTTTGAAATTAAAATTAACAAAGAAAAAGTTAAAACTTTAACAGAATGTTCAAGATTATTGGATGAAATATTAAATAAAAAATCGAATAGAAGAGCTGCCTACGTTGGACCTTCGGCTTTTGCCCATAAAGGAGGGTTACATGTTTCAGCAGTATCAAAAGATCCAAAAACTTACGAACATATTGATCCTAGTCTAGTAGGGAATATAAGAAATATTATTGTTTCTGATCAAGCAGGTAAGTCAAATATCATGTTAAGGCTTGAAAAATATGGAATTAAAATTGATAAAAACGATCCTAAAGTTCAAATTTTATTAAATGAAGTTAAAGATAGAGAATTCGTTGGCTATTCATATGATGGAGCTGATGCTTCATTTGAATTATTAGCAAGAAGACTTTTGGGAGAAATACCAAAGTATTTAACCATTTCTAAATATGATGTTTCAGTTAAAAAAGACTCAAAGGATAAAATTAATTCTTTTGCTAAAGCACATATTTTAGTTGACGGTAAAGAAATAGTTTGTGAAGGATCAGGAAATGGTCCAGTAAATGCATTAGATAATGCAATAAGGACAAATGTTGATAAAGTTGGAAAATATTCTAAATATTTAAAAGATTTAAAACTGGTAGATTATAAAGTAAGAATTTTAAACACTGGAACTAATGCTACAACAAGAGTTTCTATTGAAAGCACCGATAGAGAAGGAAAGAGTTGGTTTACCATTGGCGTTTCTCCAAATATTATTGAAGCTTCATTTAAAGCATTAATCGATAGCCTGGATTATAAACTTTATAAAGAAAAAGCTCCCGCAAATAATTAATGAGCTTAAAGAACATCTATTTTATTTTAGTAAGACCACAAATGGGAGAAAATATAGGTTCGGTAGCCAGGGCAATAAAAAATTTTAACATTAAATATTTAAGAATCGTAAATCCACGATGTGAGTGGCCAAATCAAAAAGCATTAGCTACCTCAGTTGGCGCCAAAGATGTTTTAAATTCTGCAAAAATTTTTAGTTCAGTAGAAAAATCAATAGAAGATATAGATATAATTTTTGCGAGCTCTTCAAGAATAAGAAGAGTTAACAAAAAAACTATATCAATTTCAAATTTAAAAAAAAAAATTAATAAAAAAAGAAAAATAGGAGTTCTTTTTGGTCCAGAATCTACAGGCTTATCAAATGATGAAATATGTTATGCTGACTATTTAGTTAAAATTCCAACTAATAAGAAATTTAGTTCACTTAATTTATCTCATAGCGCAATAATATTTTGCTTTGAATTTTTCAAATTCTTTTCTAAAGGAAACAATGAATATAAGACTGGATATAGAAGTTCTGTGGCAAAAAAATATGAGGTTAATAAATTTTTGAATTTCATGATCAAAAATTTAGACAATAAAGGTTTTTTGCAGCCAGATCACAAGAGACAGAGCATGATTAGAAATATCAATAATATATTTCATAGAATGAATTTATCAGAGCAAGAAATACGTATTTTGCTTGGAATTTTCTCCACTTTAAATGAAATTAATAAAAAAACCTGAATTGACAAAAGATTGACATTAGTTATAAATCACGTTGTAAAATATGACAAAAAGATTGGCATCTAAACATAAAGTTGATAGAAGGCTTAAGAGCAACCTTTGGGGAAGGCCTAAAAGCCCTTTTAATTCTAGAAATTATAAACCCGGACAGCATGGAAAAACCGCAAAGGGCAAAATATCTGATTACGGCACACAACTTCAAGCTAAACAAAAATTAAAGTTTTACTATGGAAATATGAACGAAAGACAATTTAGAAATGTTTACAGAAAAGCATTTCAAAAAAAAGGCAATACTACAGAAAACTTTATAGGATTTTTAGAAAGACGATTAGATACTATTATCTACAGAGCTAAATTTGCAATTACCGTATTTTCTGCTAGACAATTAATTAACCATGGTCATGTGAGAGTTAATGGAAAAAAAGTTAATATTGCCAGTTATTTGGTTACAGAAAAAGACACTATAGAAATAAAAGATAAATCTAAAAAATTAGTAGTGATCGAGGGTGCTTTAGTAAGCAAAGAAAGAGAAGTTCCAGAGTATATTCAGTCTGATGAAAAAAATAAGATTGCTAAATTAATAAGAGTACCAAAATTTTCTGAAGTTCCTTATCCAACGATAATGGAACCTAACTTAGTTGTTGAATATTATTCAAGATAGTTAAATTTAATTTGTTAAAAAGAACTTCAATAAAAAAAATAAACAGCATATTAGAAAAAAATCCTCAATGGAAAATTCTTGATATAGGTTGTGGTTATAGAGCTCATGCTAAGGCAACAACTATAGCTGACGTACAAGATCTTTCTAATTATTACCAAGGAAGAAAATTTATACAAATAAAAGATAAAAAATTACCATTTCAAAATAAAGAATTTGATTTTGTTGTAGCCAGTCACGTTATAGAACACGTTGAAGATTTTGAATTTTTTATAAAAGAAATAGAAAGAATATCATCAAAAGGCTATATTGAACTACCAACAAGGCTAGGTGATAATATGGTATTTGAAAATAAAAATGATCATATATGGTGGTTTTTTTACGATGATATAAATAATAAACTTATAGCTTCAAAAAGAAACCAGATATTAGATCCATTCATTACAGTCTCGACCGCAAAAATAATGGAAGAAATATTTAGAGAAAGTTTAGTTATTGAATTAAGCTGGGAAGAAAAAATAAATTATGAAATTAATGATTCAATAAAACAAAATGACTTTAAAAAAATATCTTTTTTAAATTTAATAAGAAAATATTTGAGCAAGAAATTAAGAACAATATATAAATAATTTTCTTATATTAATTTTTATAAGAGATTTTCTTCTCAGAAAGTTTTGTTTGTAATTCTTTTTTTTCGAACATTTCTTTAACAATATCACACCCACCAATAAATTCTTTTTTTATATATAATTGCGGTATTGTAGGCCAGTCACTAAACATTTTTATTCCTTCTCTTATTTCATTGTCTTCTAAAACGTTTATACCTTTAAAATTAACATTTAAATGTTTTAAAACATTGGATACTGCTAGTGAAAAACCACATTGCGGAGCATCCGGAGTTCCTTTCATAAAAAGACATACATCATTTTTTTCAATTAGTTCATTTATCTTTTTTTTTATAGCTTCGTCCATAACTCAAACCTCCTCAGTATTTATTGATAAAGCGTGTAATTCATTTCCCATTTTATTCTTTAATGATTTATACACTATTTTATGCTGTTCTATCTTACTTTTTCCATTAAAAATTTTAGATTTTATTGTTGCTGAATAATGATTTTCATCCCCAGCCAAATCTTTGATAGTCACTTCCGCATCAGGAATAGATTGTTTAATTAATTTTTCAAGCTCGACCTGTTTTATACTCATACGTTTTCTTTAAAATAATTATTAAACCAATATTTATGAAGTTTTGAAATTTCACTTATTTTAATTTTAAACTTTTTATTAAGCTGCATATAATCTTTCTGTGTTTTTCCAATTTTTTCAAAATATATATTATTTTCCTTTAAAGTTTTATTTACTGTATTAATATTTTTATCATCAACTTCTATTATATATCTACTTTGATCTTCACCAAATAAATATTGATGAAGATTGATGCTATTTTTCGGTGTGTTTATTATAATTCCAATTTCGTTTTTAATAGACATTTCAGATAAAGCAACAATTATGCCCCCAGAAGAGATATCATGAACAGATTTTACTAATTTACTGGAAACAAGCTTTAATATTGATAGACCATTATTTTTTTCGTTAAATAAATTAATTTCTGGCGGAGGACCTTCATTAAAATTTAATACTTCTTTAAAAAACTCACTTTGATAAAGATGTCCTGTAGTTTTCCCAATAATTAAAATATTACTTCCTATTTCTTTAAAATCTTTTGTCATTACGTTGTTTAAATCTTTAATTAATCCAACTCCTCCAATAGTTGGAGTAGGTGAGATGGCTTTGTTTTTTGTTTCGTTGTAAAAAGACACGTTTCCTGAAACAACTGGAAAATCCAAATATGAACAGGCTTGTGATATCCCATCAATAGTTTCAACAAATTGACCCATTATTTTTTCCTTTTCTGGGTTACCAAAATTTAAACAATTAGTTATAGCTAAAGGTACTGAACCAACACTTATAAGATTTCTCCAGGCTTCACATACAACTTGTTTCCCACCCAATATTGGATTAGATAAACAATAATTAGCAGAAGAATCTACAGTTAATGAAACACCTTTATTTTTACCATGGATTCTAACTACTGCTGAGTCTCCTCCTGCTTTTTGTATTGTATCACCCATTACTGTTTGATCATATTGTTCCCACACCCAGCTTTTTTCTGAATTATTAGGACTCATTAATATTTTTTTAAGACTCTCATATAAATCTTGATTTTCAATATTTTTAGGTAAATTTATTTTTTTGGAGTTAATATTTTTTTTCCATTTTCTGTCATAAATCGGAGCATTACTTGATAAAGAACTTAGCGGGAGTTCAGCCACTTTCTTTCCATCAAAATTAAGAACTAAATTTTTAGTATTTGTGGTTTTTCCAATTATAGAAAAATCTAAACCCCATTTGTTAAAAATTTTTTTAACATTTCCTTCTTTTCCAGAATTTATTATCATAAGCATTCTTTCTTGGCTTTCTGACAACATCATTTCATAGGGAGTCATGTTTTTCTCTCTACATGGAATATTATTTAAATTAATTTCAATTCCTAAATTTCCTTTTGATGCCATTTCTACGCTAGATGAGGTTAAGCCTGCGGCTCCCATGTCTTGTATTGAGATAATCGAATTATCCTGCATAAGTTCTAAACACGCTTCCAAGAGAAGTTTTTCAGTAAAGGGATCGCCCACTTGAACAGTTGGCTTTTTTTCCTCAGCATCATCATTAAACTCAGCGGATGCCATACTTGCTCCGTGTATACCATCTCTACCAGTTTTAGAACCAACATAGATGACAGATTTATCAATTCCCTTAGCTTTAGAGTAAAAAATTTTATTTTTTTTAACTAAACCTACTGCCATAGCATTTACTAAAATATTTTCATTGTATGTAGAATCAAATTTAACTTCTCCACCAACTGTTGGGATTCCAATGCAATTGCCATATCCTCCAATACCTGAAACAACACCTCTTAAAAGATTTTTTGTCTTTGGATGGCCTGGTTTACCAAAGTGAATAGAGTTTAATAATGCTATTGGACGCGCACCCATAGTAAAAACATCTCTTAAAATTCCACCAACTCCTGTAGCTGCGCCTTGATAGGGTTCAATAAAAGATGGATGATTATGACTTTCAATTTTAAAAACCAAAGCGTCATCATCACCTATATCAATAACTCCAGCATTTTCACCTGGGCCCTGTATAACTTTAGAGTTTTTTGTAGGAAGATTTTTAAGATATTTTTTTGATGATTTGTATGAACAATGCTCATTCCACATTGCTGAAAATATACCTAATTCTAATAAATTTGGTTCCCTATTTATTAATTTAACTATTTTTTTATATTCATCAGGATTAATTCCATGATTTTCAATTATTTTGGCTGAAACTTTCATCTAATTTTTATTTGAGCAGGCTAGTAAATAACATTGACCCATCTTCCCCAGATAGCATGGGTTCTATTAATCTTTCAGGATGTGGCATCATGCCTAAAATATTTTTTTTATCATTGAGTATTCCGGCGATATTATTTATTGAACCATTTGGATTGCTATTTTTATTTACTTCGCCGCTTTTGTTACAATATTTAAATGTAATTAAATCATTATTTTCAAGTTTATCTATAAGTTCATTGCTTCCAAAATAATTACCTTCATTGTGAGCTATAGGTAACTCAATAATATTTTTTTTTTTATAATTCGAACAAAATTTATTACTTGTATTTACAACTTTTAAAAAAACATTTTTTGATAAGAATTTAAGATTCTCATTTCTCAACAATGCACCTGGTAAAAGACCGGTTTCTATTAAAATTTGAAATCCATTACAAATTCCTAGTATTAAACCACCTTTTTTTCCATGTTCGATAACATCTTTAATAATTTTAGATTTGCTAGCTATACAACCAGTTCTTAAATAGTCGCCATAAGAAAAACCACCAGGTAAAACAACCAAATCAGATTTTGGTAAGCTGCTTTCCTCATGCCAAACCATTTGATTTTTTATTTGAAATTTTTGAAGGGCAACTGCTATATCTCTATCACAGTTAGATCCCGGAAATACAATAACTGAGGATTTCATTATTTATAGTTTATTTTATAATTTTCTATAACTGTGTTTGTTAAAAGTTTTTCAGAAATTTGTACAATAATTTTTTCTACTTCATCTTTATCTTTTTCATTTATATCAATTTCAAAATATTTTCCTTGCCTAACATTATCTATATTTTTATGACCCATGTTTTTTAAAGTCTGCATTACAACTTTGCCTTGAGGGTCAAGCACATCGTTTTTCAAAGTGACTGTTACTGATATTTTCAAATTATTTTTTCTTTAAGTTTACAGCTTTAGGTTTTCCAAATTTGACTGTGCTAATATTGCTTTCTTCGTGGGTTATTCCAAGTCTTCTAGCAACTTCTTGGTAGGCTTGGATAATATTTCCTAAATCTTTTCTAAATCTATCTTTATCTAATTTTTTTTCGCTAACAACATCCCACAGTCTACAAGTATCTGGACTTATCTCATCAGCAAGTAAAATTTCATTTTTTCCATCAATATTTGCATTTCCAAATTCCAATTTAAAATCTACAAGTTTAATACCTATTCCTCTAAACATTCCTTGCATGAAATCATTTATGCGCAAACAATAATTATTTATTAAATCTAAATGAGCAGCGCTAGGAACCCAATTGAATTCTAATACATGCTCTCTAGCAACAAGCGGATCTCCAAATTCATCATTTTTATAACTATATTCAATTAATGGTTTTGATAAAATTGTTCCATCGGGTATACCCAATCTTTTTGTTAAAGAGCCTGTTGCTATATTTCTTACAATAAATTCAACTGGATATATGGTAACAAGACGTACTAATTGTTCTCTCATATTTAATCTTTTTATTAAATGAGTTTTAATTCCGACCTGATTTAAATTATTTAGAATATGTTCAGAAATTCTATTATTTAAAACACCTTTACCTTCAACAGTTGATTTTTTTTGATTATTAAATGCAGTAGCATCATCTTTAAAATGCTGAATAGCTGTACCTTTTTCGGGTCCTTCATAAAGAATTTTTGCCTTTCCTTCGTAAAGTTTTTTCCCTTTATTCATTTATATTTATTTAAAAACCCTTTTATATATTAGATCTATTCTTTTTGTATGATAATTAATATCAAACATTTTTATTAAATCTTTATTAGAAATTTTTTTATTAATCAATGAGTCTTTCATTAAACTTTCTTTAAAAGATATATTTTTTGTCCATGATTTTTGAGCATTTTTTTGTACAATAGAGTAGGCTTTTTCTCTAGAAAATCCATATTTTGTTAATTCAATCATTACTCTTTGTGAGAATATAAGTCCTTTTGTAATATGAAGATTATTTAACATTTTATTTGGGTAAACGCTCATATCTCTTAAAATATTTTTTAGTCTATTTAGAGCAAAATCTAACGTAATAGTAGAATCAGGACCAATATTACGCTCAACACTAGAATGGGAGATGTCTCGTTCATGCCATAGAGAAATATTTTCCATCGCTGGTATTGCATAGCTTCTCACCATTCTTGCAAGACCTGTCAAATTTTCGCTTAATATAGGATTTTTTTTATGGGGCATAGCAGAAGATCCTTTTTGTTTCTTGTCAAAAAATTCTTCAACTTCTTGTAATTCAGTTTTTTGTAAATTTCTTATTTCTGTAGCTATTCGTTCAAGCGATCCTGCGATGATACCTAAAGTAGAAAAGTAAACAGCATGTCTGTCCCTAGGTATTACTTGCGTGGATATAGGTTCGGGACGTAATTTAAATTTTTTTGCAACAAAAGATTCAATTCTAGGATCAATATTGGCAAAAGTTCCAACTGCTCCAGAAATTGCGCAAGTAGATACATCAATAATAGCATTTTCCATTCTTTCTCTGTTACGCTTAAATTCCTGATAAAAGCCGGCTAATTTTAATCCAAATGTTGTCGGCTCAGCGTGAACTCCATGACTCCTTCCAATACAAACAGTCTTTTTGTATTTCAACGATTTTTTTTTTAATATTTTTAGTAATTCATCTATGTCATTAAGAATAATTTTGCCTGATTGAACCAGTTGAATATTAAAACATGTGTCCAAAACATCAGATGAAGTCATACCTTTATGTAAAAATTTTCCTTCTTTACCTACTTTTTCTGTTATAGAGGTTAAAAAAGCAATTACATCATGATGAACTTTCTTTTCTATTTTGTGAATTCTATCTACGTTTATTTTTGCTCTTTTCTTTACCTTTGAAGCGACACCTCGGGGTATAACTTTAAATTTTTCCATCGCCTGAGCTGCGGCAATTTCAATTTCTAACCAAATTTGGTACTTATTTTCTTCTTCCCAAATTTTTTTCATTTCTTTACGTGAATATCTATTAATCATATTGAATAAGGTGGTTGATCAAAATTCCTTTTAGATTTTGTAAATATTTCAAATCCATCACTAGTAACACCAATAGTATGTTCGAATTGTGCTGATAAGGATTTATCTTTTGTTACAGCTGTCCAGCCGTCTTTTAGCAATTTTGTATTATAAATTCCTTCATTTATCATGGGTTCCACGGTAAATATCATCCCCGTTTCTAACTTTATGCCTTCTCCTTTTTTTCCATAGTGTAATATATTTGGAGGTTCATGAAATATTTTTCCGATTCCATGACCACAAAAATCTTTTACAACAGAAAATCCTTTTTTTTCAACATAAGTTTGAATGGTTTCTCCAATATCTCCTAAATTAATTCCGTTTTTAACTATAGAAATTGCTTTCATCATAGAATTGTAAGTCGCAGATACTAAATTTTTAGATTTAATAGAAACATCACCAACAAAAAACATTCTACTCGTGTCACCATGCCAGCCATTTACTATTGCAGTTACATCAATATTGACTATATCTCCATCTTTTAAATATTTTTCTGATGGAATTCCATGGCACACTACATGATTAACAGATGTACAACATGATTTTGGAAAACCCCTATAATAGAGGGGCGCTGAATATCCTCCATTATCTCTTATAAACTCGTAACAAATTTTATCTAATTTTTCAGTAGATATACCAGGTATAACGAATGATGTTATTTCATCTAAAGTTTTTGATGCTAATGATCCAGCAATTCTCATTTTTTCAAAAGATTCTTTATAATTATTTTTCATAATAAATTTGATTATTAATTCTTATCTCTTCATTGCTCAATTTACAATCATAACAAAGTATTTTAACTCCACTTTTTAAAGCTGTATCAAAAGTATTTTTATACTCTTCATCTATATCTTCAGCAATTTTAAAAGATTTACAATCTTCTCTTTGGATTAGATATAAAATATAACTTTGAAACCCTTTTTTCTTAGCAATAATTAATTCTTTTAAATGTTTTGTTCCTCGAGAGGTAATTGAATCAGGAAATTCAGCAATCCCATCTTTTCTAACAAGTGTAACATTTTTAACTTCCAAAAAACATTTTTGAGTTTTGTTAGAAATTAAAAAATCAAATCTTGTTTTATCAGAAAATTTAACTTCATTTTTAATATTAAAAAATTTAACTAAACTTTTTATTTTCTTTTTTTTTAAAGATTCTAAAATAATTTTGTTAGTTGAATGTGTATTAACACCTACTAACTTTTTGTTTATAATAACAATTTCGAGAGTATATTTTAATTTTCTTTCAGGGTTATCAGATTTAGAAAATAAAACACTATTGCCAGTATTTAACAAGCTCAACATTGAGCCAGAATTAGGACAATGAGCAGTAATAGTTTTACCTTGATATTTTATATCAACAAAAA
>Ga0310344_10001492_pt1 | contig 17914 bp, 19 predicted proteins | sample HC15DNA20200_MG_FD_203801 | JGI IMG/M metagenome (GOLD analysis project Ga0310344, IMG submission 203801) | Marine microbial communities from station ALOHA, North Pacific Subtropical Gyre - HC15-DNA-20-200_MG | ecosystem: Environmental > Aquatic > Marine > Oceanic | place: Pacific Ocean: North... | reverse complement strand
ATTTACAACTTATGGGGGTGAACCAGAATCGACGAGTGTCTAAAAGCTATTCTTTCGTTCGGGATTGTTCCGTCGATATCGGGCTAATTATAATTGCAAATGATAAATTTGCTCTCGCTGCTTAAATTTATTTAAGAAAGCGCGGCTTGGGGCACCGGGCAACAGAACGCCCCTTAAAAAAAAGGAAAGCTATGGACAAAATATTAATGTTTATTTTAATTGCTTACGGGATAAGCGTTGCATTTTTTGGATTATATTATAATTACGAATATGCTCAAACACATGGATTTTGGGCTTGGTTATTTTTTGGTGAAATAATTGCTACATTTAAATCTTTTGTATGGCCATTATTTGAATTTGGAATAATATAAAAATGGGCACCGGGCAACAGAACGCCCTTTTTTACTAAATTTTTATCAATAATGGAAAATATAATCTTAGGTTTTTTGACCGGTGGAAGCTTAATCTTAGCATTGGGACCTCAAAATATATTTGTAATTGAACAGGGTTTAAAAAGAAATTTTGTTTTTACTATAACGACTATTTGTGCTTTTTCTGATGTTTTATTAATTTTTTTTGGCATTTTTATTTATCATGTTTTCAATTTTATACCCTTAAAAGTAGAAATTTTTTTAAATATTGTTTTAGTTTTATTTTTGCTTAGGTTTATACAAGTTAAATTTAAAGAATTAAAAAAAAGATATAAGATAAAAAATATAAAACGATCACAAAATATAAAAAATATAATTTTAAAAACACTTGGATTTACCTATTTAAATCCTCACGTATACTCTGATACAGTTTTTATTTTAGGAAACTTGTCTAAAAATTTTTTATTATTAGACAAACTTTATTTTGCTTTTGGAGCGTCTATTTCGTCTATTATATTTTTTTATTCCTTGGGTTATATGTCTAGTTTTTTTGCAAAATATATTAAGAAACAAAATACTTGGAAATATATTAATATATTTATTATAATTTTTATGGGCATTTTGATAATTTATATATTTTATAATACTTTTAAAAATGTTGCATTATACTAGTAGAAGATCCTTTTGTTTTTTGAATTCAAATGCTAATATAAAAGTATAACAAAATTTTATATATAAATTATGAGCGAAGAACATAAAATGACAAAAAAAGATAAACTTGTATTGGGTGCAACGCTCGCCGCAATATTCGGAGGTGTCTTTTTTTTAGGTCTAATTGGTTTAATAGTTAATTTATCAAGCTAAAAATTAAACAAAAATAACTAATTATTTTTTTTACTAATTTTTAGTGGGTGAAATTTATTTATACTACCTTTTTTTGGAAGTTTATTAATCCATTCAAAATACTTGGTTAACCCCTCTCTAAGTGAAATGAATTTTTTATACTTAAAATTTAATCTTAATCTTCGATTCGAAGTATGAAAACCAAATGAGTCGCCTTTTGTTCCTTTTGCAATTTTAATAGGATATTTTTTTTCATTATTTACTTTTATAATTTCAGATATTAATTTTTTTACAGTATAAATTTTTCCGGACGATAGATTAAAAATTTCATCCTTATTTTTTAATTTAATTTTTGACGCTTTTATTAAAATGTTTACACAGTCATCAATGAAAGTTAGATCTCTAAATCTTTTTAATGAACCTTTCACAATAATAGGTTTTTTCTTTTTCCACAAAAAACTACAAAAAATACTTACAATACCCTTTTTTAAATAGTCTAGCTTTTCACCTGGACCATAAGTATTAAATACCCTAAAAATTATAGATTTGGTTTTTGTGGGATATAAAATTTGTTTAACAAACATTTCTCCAGTATATTTTGAGATACCGTAAATAGAATCCGGTTTTATACTGCTATTTTCAGTAATTATTTTTTTATTTGCCCCACCATAAACGGCAACTGTGCTGGTATAAATGAATTTTTTAACTTTGAGTTTTTTTGCTAATACACATAGTAAGTATGTTCCATAACCGTTAGATACAAAATCTTTTTTTGGATCATCGTATGCACTTTCACTGGCTGACTGTGCTGCTAAATGATAAATAATTTCAGGTTTCCACTTCTCAATTTTTTTTAAAACTCTGTTAGATGTTATATCACCATAGCAAAAAAGACTTTTGGGATGAACATACGGAACTCCGCCGATGCCTTTTAAATTATCTACTATCATTACTTTATGATTTAAATTAATTAATCTTTGTGTAACATGGGCACCTATAAAACCAGCTCCACCAGTAATTAAAATTTTGCTCATAATTAATGTATTATACTTTTATTTTTTTTAACTCAACAGACATCGTTTATTTGACTCGTTTAATCTTATAAATATATGCATTAATGCAATCAACAGACTTGAAAATTTAAACTAAATAAAGCATATTTAGTAACTTATAACTGTGATGTTTTCCTTTCTTTAATTATGGCTGCTTATTTTAATAACAAAAATAATTTTTTTCATGGAATTATGTTTCATCATTTTCATGATAATAAAATTCATAAAGGTGGACAGGGTTCAATAAATCAAGATGATTTCTACAAATTAATTAATTTTGTTGGAAGAAAAAATATTTTGGATGCTGATGAATTTTTTAAAAGATTTAAAGATAATAAATTAACTGAAAAAAATTTGTGCCTCACTTTCGATGATGGTATTAAAAGTCAATTTGATGTTGCCTTGCCTGTTCTAGAAGATTTAAAAATAAAAAGTTTTTTCTTTGTTTATTCTTCTTTATTTACAAAAAATCCAGATTTTTTAGAAGTATATAGATATTTTAGAATTAACTATTTTAAAAATATAGAGGATTTTTATAATTTATTTTTTAAAAAGTGTGATAAAGACCTGAATAGTTTTTTTAATGTTAATAATAAAAGAATAGAAAATTCTAGAATAAAATTTCCAATGTATTCAGTGAATGATATTAAATTTAGATTAGTAAGAAATGTTTTATTAAGTAGCAAAGAGTATGAAAATATAATGAACGACATGTTTAAAGAAAAAAAATTTAATCCAAAAAGTGTTTTTGATATTTTGTTTTTAAATGAAAGGAATATAATTGAAATGAAGAAGCTAGGTCACTCAATTGGACTTCACTCCCACTCTCACCCAATGAAAATTGAAAATTTAAGTTATAACGATCAAAAGAAAGAGTACAAAGATAATATCGATTATTTGTCTAAAATTTTAAACTGCAAAAAAAATGAAATCAAATATATGTCCCATCCATGCGGAAGTTATAATAATGACACATTGAGCATATTAGATAATTTTGGAATAGAATTGGGTTTTAAACAAATAATGACTATTGAAAAAGAAAAAAATATGAAAAAAATAAATAACTCAAAATTAGAAATAGCTAGGCAAGATCATTCTATAATTAAAAAAATGATGAATTGATGAAAATTAGTCTATTTACATCGGATCAACCAAGGCACAATTATTTAGTAAATTCTCTATCTGGAATAGCTTCTAAATTATTTGTTTTGCAAGAGAAAAAAGTTGTATCGTCAGAAAAAATATTTGGAAACTATAATATTTCGAATGTTAAAAAAAAATATTTTTCAAATGTAATTGAGGCACAAAATAAAATTTTTAGCAATTGCAAAATTAATAAAAAAGAAAATATAAATGTATTAAGTATTAATTCAGGTGATTTAAATAAATGTACAATGGATTATTTATCTCGGTTACTAAAAAGTGATATTTATATTGTTTTTGGTTCAAGTTATATAAAAGGAGATCTAGTTAATTTTTTAATAAAAAATAAAGCCATTAATGTTCATATGGGTATATCGCCTTATTATAGGGGCACTGACTGTAACTTTTGGTCTTTATACGATAATAACTCACACTTAACAGGATCTACTATTCACTTTCTATCAAAGGGATTGGACTCGGGCCCAATTCTTTATCATGCTTTGTCAGAAATTAAGCACGATCCTTTCTTTTATACGATGTCAACTGTTAAAGCTGCTGTAGATTCTATCACTGAAAGAGTTGTTGATAAAAAAATTTTTAAATTTGCTGAAAAGCAACAGGATAAATCTTTAGAACTTAGATATAGCAAAAAATCTGAATTTACTGATGAAATAATTGAAAAATTTTTAAATAAAAAAATAAATTTAAGTAAAAAATTTGATTTATCAATGTTAAAGGATCCCTTTTTTTTAAAAAATTAATTTATCATGAAAATAGACAGTGAAATCAATGTTAAATTGTATAGTTACGAAGATGTGAAAAAATATTTTTTTGAAAAAAAACTTAAAAATGTAATTTTATTTTCTCAAGCCAGATCTGGATCAACTTTTGTAAGTAATGTGCTTTCAAAAGAATTAGGTTTTGATGAAAATTTTTTTTCTGAACAATTTTTTATTAGCCAACATTTTTCTTATATAAAAAGATTTGTAGAAAAACATAATAATTTTTTTATAAATACTAATGAATTTATTTTTAGAAGAACCCAACTTAAAAAGAAAGATACTTTACATTTGTATTTGCTTCGCGACCATCTGGATATTTTAAATTCATATGAAAAGGCTAAGGAAAAAAAATACTATCTTGGCTGGGAAGAAATGTACTCTAAATATAGAGTATTTTTCCCAAAAATTTCAAATGTGAATCCAATTACTTTGTTTAACCATAAGGTTTGGGAATCCCAAATTGATAGTTTTGAGCACGGAATTACACTTTCATATGAGTCATTTAAAAATCATCCCAAGTTTTTAAATAAAGAATCTAGATTAAAAAACATAAAAACTTTAAAACAAATAGAAGAAAATAAAGACGGCTGGGACGAATATGAAAAAAAAATGCAATTTCAAAAAATTAATTTTAACAAAAAAATAAAATTTAATATTTTTGAAAAAATTTATTTTAAAATTAGACGTATATGTGAATCAAGAAAAAAAAATAGAAAAAATTATTAAATATTAGATTTGTAACAACTTAAAAAATTTATTTTATATTTTTTAAATCACTTTCAACCATTGTGCTGACCAATTGATCGAATGTTGTTTTGGGTTTCCATTTTAAAATTTTTTTTGCTTTTGAGTAATCAGCTAAAAGAGTATCAACCTCGGAAGGGCGAATTAAATTTTGATCGATGATAATATGGTCTTTAAAATTTAAACCAACATGTTCAAATGCTTTTTTAGCAAAATCCTCAACTGAATGTTGTTCTCCAGTTCCAATAACATAGTCGTCAGCCTTATCTTGCTGCAACATTAACCACATGGCTTCCACATAATCTTTTGCGTGTCCCCAATCTCTTTTTGACTGAATGTTTCCTAATTTTAATTTTTTTTGTAATCCTTTTTTTATTCTTGCTACAGCAAAAGAAATTTTTCTTGTTACAAATTCAAAACCTCTTCTAGGAGACTCGTGATTAAACAATATTCCATTTGATGCATGAAGATTGTAGGCCTCTCTATAATTTTTTACTAAGTGAAATCCAGTAACTTTTGAAACACCATAGGAAGATCTTGGATAAAATGGAGTGTTTTCATTTTGAGGAACTTGTTGCACTTGTCCAAACATTTCTGAAGAAGCTGCAAAATAAAATCTAACATCTCTACCCGCAAATTCTTTAAGCGCAGAAAGAACATAGTGAGTTCCGTTGATGTTCATATTAAAAGTTGAGAATGCATCTTCAAAAGAATATGCAACATAACTTTGGGCTGCTAAGTGATATATTTCGTCTGGTTTTATTTTTAATATAATATTAAATAAAGTTGCATAACTTTCGAGTGATCCAGCATGTAAAGTAACATCATTTAAAATATGCTTTATTCTTGTAAGTCTATGTTGTTCATCTTCTAAAGCAACTCTTCTAACTATTCCATGCACTTTGTAACCTTTGCTTAATAGCAGTTCAGCAAGGTATGATCCGTCTTGGCCTGTAATTCCTGTTATTAGGGCAACTTTTGACATAAGAAATTTTTTTATTTTAAGTTATATTTAAATTTGTAAATCGTTTTAACATGAAAACATATATTAATTAAAGCAAAATTTTAAATTTTGATTTTTTGCTATCAATTAAAAAAGCTTTTACAGTTTCTTTTGTCAGCTTATTAAATGATTTACCAAAATTTTCGATTTTTTCTATTATTTTTGGTGGAATTGTAATTATATGACATCCCAACTGTTTGGCTTGGATATAATTGTAAGGTTCCCTTACACTTGCCCACAATATTTTAACATTTTTAAATTTTCTAGATAAGGCTATACTTTTTTTTATTTCTGGAATTGGGTCCTTGCCAGTATCTGCAGCTCTTCCTGCAAATATAGAAATTATTATTTTTGTTTTTTTGTTAATTACCCTTAAAATTTTTTTAGCCTGTGCTGATGTATAGACTGCTGTTATATTTAGTTTAATATTTCTGTTATTAAGTTCTCTAATTATTTTTCCCATAAAAATACCTTTTGAATTGGTAACGGGTATTTTTACATAAACATTTTTTCCCCAGGTATTTATTTGCAAAGCTTGCTCTCTCATTCCTTTATATTCATCTGCAAAAACTTCAAGTGAAACTGGTTTATTTTTACAAATTTTAAGAATTCTTCTTGAGTAAGATTTATAATCTTTGGCACCAGCCTTTCTCATTAAACTGGGGTTTGTTGTAAAACCTTCTACAATTTTCTTTCTATTGAATTTTTTAATTTGATTGAGTTCTGCTATATCGCAGAAAATTTTTGTATTCATTTATAAATCCTAAAGATTTTTAGTAATATCCTCTGTCATTTTTTTAGCATCGGCAAAAAGCATTAGTGTATTATCTCTGTAAAACAGTTCATTATCAACTCCAGCGTATCCTGGTGACAAACTTCTTTTTACAAACAATATGGATTTGCATTTTTCAACATCTAGAACTGGCATCCCATATATTGGGCTTTGTGGATCTGTTTTGGCTACTGGATTTGTTACATCGTTTGCCCCAATTATAAACGCAATATCGGCATTAGCAAAATCGTTATTGATCTCTTCTAGCTCAAACACTTCATCGTAAGGTACATTTGCTTCGGCAAGTAAAACATTCATATGCCCTGGCATCCTTCCTGCCACAGGGTGAATTGCGTAAGAAACTTTAATATTATTTTTTTTAAGTGTATCTACCATTTCTCTAACTGCGTGCTGTGCTTGTGCAACGGCCATTCCGTATCCTGGAACAATTATAACAGAAGATGCATTTTTCATTAAAAATGCTGCGTCTTCTGCATTGCCACTTTTAACAGGTTTTTTATCTTTATCTTTAGAAGATGATGTTTGATCAGTCCCTCCAAATCCTCCTAGAATAACACTAAAAAATGACCGATTCATTCCTTTGCACATTATGTAAGATAAGATTGCACCTGAAGATCCAACGAGGGCTCCTGTAATAATTAATGCACTATTTTCCAAAGTAAAACCAATTCCAGCTGCAGCCCATCCGGAATAAGAATTTAACATGGAAATTACGACTGGCATGTCGGCTCCACCTATTGGTATAATTAATAAAAATCCTAATAAAAATGCTATCCCAATCAATGTCCAAAAGAAGTTTTCTGATTGCTTATCGCAAAGGTAATAAATTAATACAATAATTGATATGCCTAATAATAAGTTAATGTAATGCTGTCCTTTAAAAATTATAGGTGAGCCTGAAATTATTCCACGAAGTTTTAAAAAAGCTATTATTGATCCTGAAAAAGTAATTGCCCCTATTGCTGCACCTATTGACATTTCAATTAAACTTGAAAGCTTAATATCTCCTGAAACGCCAAGATTAAAAGCCTCTGGATTTAAAAACGCTGATATTGCAACAAAAACTGCCGCTAATCCTACAAGACTATGAAAGCCGGCAACCAGTTCTGGCATTACAGTCATAGGAATTTTATATGCTATTAAAGCTCCTATAGACCCTCCAGCTAACAGAAAAACTATCACATAACTAAAACCAATAGAAAAATTTCCTACAGATAAAAAGGTTACGGTTATAGCAATTAACATTCCTAAAATCCCAAATAAATTACCTCGTCTAGATGTTTCGGGTGATGATAGACCCCTTAAAGCTAAAATAAATAATACTCCAGAAATAAGATAAAATGTTGCTGACAAGTTTGCTGACATATTTTTTATTTATTTTTCTTTTTTTTTTTATACATTTGAAGCATTCTTTGGGTTACTAAAAACCCTCCAAAAATATTTATTGCCGCTAAAAATATCGCCAAAAAACCAAATATATTTGATATACCAAAAATACTATTCATATTTCCTGATAGCCCAGCTATTATTGCTCCAACTATAATAACTGATGAAATCGCATTTGTGACTGACATTAAAGGAGTATGTAGTGAGGGAGTCACACTCCAAACTACATAATATCCAATAAAAATCGATAATATAAAAATACTTAATCTAAATATAAATGGGTCTATTTCCATAATCTTATTTTATTAATGTTTTTTTAATTATTTCATCCTCTAAATTTATATTAATTTTTTTATTTTTTTTATCGTAAAGATTTGAAACAAAATTAAATAAATTTTTTGCATACAGATTTGATGCTGAAACAGGCAACTTATTAAGAATATTTTTTTCCCCCATTATTTTAATACCATATTTATGAACAATCTTATCTGCTTCAACAAAAGCTGTATTGCCGCCTTGGGATGCTGCTAAATCATAAATTAGAGCACCAGATTTCATATTTTTTATCATATTCTCCTTTATTATTAATGGAGCCTTTCTTCCGGGTATTAAGGCTGTGCAAATAACAATATCAATTTTTTTTAATGTTTCACTTAAAAGATTTTCTTGTTTTTGTTTGAATTCTTTAGAAGCTTCCTTTGCATATCCTCCTTCTGTTTCTAAATTTTCTGAACCTTCCACTAATAAAAAATTTCCACCTAAACTTTCGACTTGTTCTTTTGCAGCTGTTCTTACATCTGTAGCAAAAACAATTGCTCCCATTCTTTTTGCTGTAGCAATTGCCTGTAGCCCCGCGACACCTGCGCCTATAACTAAGACTTTTGTTGCAGGCACGGTTCCGGCGGCAGTCATCATCATTGGAATTACTTTTTCAAATTTTGAGAAAGATTCTACAACAGCTTTGTAGCCAGCAAGATTTGCTTGTGAGGACAGTACGTCCATAGATTGTGCTCTCGTTATTCTTGGTAATAAATTAAGAGAAAAAATTTTTATATTTTTTTCATTTAATTTCTTTATTTCATCCTGATAAAGACTTGGATCAAATTGAGAAATTAAAATTGATTTACTTTTTATTAATTTTGTTTCTGCTGCTGAGGGACCATCAACCTTTAAAATTATATCTGACTTTTCTAATATTTCTTCTTTTGAAATATTAATTTTTGCTCCAACTTTACCATACTCCTCGTCGTTTATACCTAGATGTTCCGCATACTCTTTTTCAATATTTATATTAAAACCTAAATCAGTATATTTTTTTACTGTTTCTGGAGTAATGGAAATTCTTTTTTCTTTAACGAGATCTTCTTTAACAGATCCAACTATATTCATTATCTCTGTCTAACTTTATATTTTGGGTTTTTCTTATTTATTATATAAACTCGTCCTCTTCTACGAACCAGTTTAGAATTTAAATCTCTTTTTTTATGCGACTTGAGTGAACTAACTACTTTCATAATAAAATATATTTAGGTTATGCCTGGCAACGTCCTACTCTTCCATGTCTTAAGACAAAGTACCATCGGCGCTGAAGGACTTAACTTCCGAGTTCGGAATGGGATCGGGTATTACCCCTTCGCAATAATCACCAGGCAAGTAGGGTATATATTTAATGGACTTTTTTGTAAATAGTTAAATTTTATAAGTTTTAAATATAAATTATAAAGATAAAATTTTAAATAATGGTGGGTATGGCTAGGATCGAACTAGCGACCTCTACGATGTCAACGTAGCGTTCTACCACTGAACTACACACCCATTTTATTTATCATTGCTTTTAGAGCTCTTTTTAAGTGCCAACGAGGTTCCCATTTTAAAAGTTTTTTCGCTTTTTTTATGTCTAATTGAGTTTTTAAAATTTCATTTTTTCTAAAAAAATTTTTGCTTTCAATAAAGACATCTTTTTTATAGATTTTACCAATGGTTTTTATAATTTTATTTATTGAAAAATTTTTTCCAGCGCCAATATTAATTATTTCGAAATTTTTTTCTAAATTTATAGATTTAACTATTGCTTCTATAAAATCTGAAATATAAATTAAATCTCTTTTAATATTAGCATTATTAACTATAATTTTTTTTTTTTTACATTTCTTCAAAAGTTCAGGTATCAACCAGAATTTTTTTTGTCCAAATCCATATACATTTGAAGGTCTTAATATAATTGTTTTGATGCCATATTTTTTTGAATAAGACCTACAAAGATTTTCGGCTTTAAATTTTGATCGCGCTAGAGGATTTAATAATTTTATTTTTGATTTTTCGCTAGAAGGAAGTTTTGTGGGATTCCCGTAAAGATAGGAACTTATGTAAATAATTTTTGCATTATTTTTTTTACAATAATCTAAAGCATATCTTATACCTTGAACGTTCGTCTTGTTTGTTTTTAAAGGATTTTTCCACGAAAGAGGAACAAATGATTGTCCCGCTAAATGTATCAAAATATCGCATTTAGATTGCTTATTCCATTTTGCTTTTTTGCTTACATCCAAAGTTTTTCTATTACGCTGAATGATTTTTATTTTTTTGTTTTTAGAAAGCTTTTTTATTAAGTGTTTACCAATAAAACCATCGGCTCCAGTAATTAAAATTTTTTTCATAATAAATTTTTAATTTTAGTTATTTTTAATAATATCAGTAACTTTTAATAAAAAATCTTTTCTGGTTGGTAATTTGTTTTCTGCTATTTTTTTTTCAATATTTTTATAATCTTTTATAATATATTTTACAGTCTCACTAAAAGAAAAACTGTCCCTTTTAGAAACAAAAATCCCTTTTTTATCTTTAATAATATATGAAATATCATCGAAAATAATTACAGGCCTTCTTCTTGCTAGAGACTCGTCAACAACCTGGGGATGGCCTTCTGTATAAGATGGCAAAATTGTTATTGTGTGATTATCATACGTATCAATTAAAGATTTTTTATCTAAATTGTGTAATATTTTAATATTTTCTGTCTCCATCTTTTTGTCACCCTTAGTAGCAACTAAAGTAATTTTAGCATTCAACTTGGCTTCTTCAAATATTTTTAAAAACTCTAATATGCCCTTTTCTGGATTTATTCTTCCTACATAAAGAATTTTAACCTCATTAATATTTACTTTAGCCTCTTTATGGTTTGTCAACCAATCGTTATCAAGTTTCGACGGTAAAGCTAAAAAACTATTTTCTTTTTTATTATGCAATTTAGGATTTACTACAATAACTTTTGATTTTGACGTCACCATTTTGTACATAAAATCATAAATAAATACTGCCCAATTTCCGAGTATATATTTATATTCGTCATGACCGCTGCTTCTTAAATAAACGAAAATTTTTTTTTTGAATAAAAATAATATTAAAAAAGATGCAAAGGTATATGGGCTAATAGAAACTAATAGATAGCTTAATTGTGGTTTGTTTAAAGTTTTAATTATTGAAAACAGATATGTAAAAATATTAGAAGATATTTCTGGATTCTTTAAATGTATTTTAACAATACCTTTTTTTTTTAATTTTCTGCCAATATAAAAGATTTCATTATAATTTGATAAGCCCTCTGGTATGGATTTAACATCATCATTATCACAATAAAAACCATCATTTTCACTCGATATTTTTTCATTATTAATTAGGACAACTTTATTATGAATCATTTTGTTACTTTATTTTTCCCTTTTTTCTCATTTCCTCTCTAATTTTTGTTGCTGAAATTTTTTGAATTTTCTCACTTAATACAATTTCTTCTATTTTGTAACCCACACCTCTTCCGTAGCAAATATTAGTTATATTTGGGACTAAAACTACTTTAAATCTATTTTTATATTTAGGGTTTAATCTCTTTTCAATTTTAGATTTAACCGATTTAAAATTGAAAGGGTTATCATCAACTCCCTGAACATCTCTTACTTGAATGCAAACCTGACCTGTTTTTTTTAAAATTTCTTCAAAAAGAGCGTAATGACCGTCATGAAATGGTTGCCATCTGCCTAACATTTGGGCTGTGGGTTTTTTATTATTCCATTTATATTTGGTAATTTTATTTGCAATTTGAATTGCCCATAGGTCTGAATTTTTTGTTGTAACTCTAAAATTATATTTTTTAGGTTTTTTAAACATTTTATTTGTGTCTTGAAATCTTCCTTTTGTAATCGTATCTACCCAAATTATATAATCTGGATTAAAAAGCTTTCTTGCTTGATTTGTAGGGCAGATAAAGTCAGCAACAACGTGATGTCCCTTTTTTTTATGTTTTTCTGCTAACACCGACATTCTCTTCGCTTGTCTAACCCTACCTTTTTCAGAAAAATCCCAATCATTTGCTTCTTTTCTAACTTTATCATTATTTAACCACTTAGCTTTTAATATGGGCACTAGTTTTGAAGCTAAAGTTGTTTTTCCAGAACCGGGCAATCCCATAATTAAAATTTTCATAAAATTCTCCTATATATTTTTAATTTTATTATATGCCATTTTGTAAGTAAAAATATAAACAATGAAAAAAATTATTGAATAATACTTACAAAAAATACCATTTTTCATCATTAAAATTGCCGGTATAGTTAATATAAAATAAACTGAATTTATTAAAATAGAAACGCTATAATTGCTTTTTAATTTGTTTTTATTCTTTTCAAGTAATATTTTATAAAGAATCATATGTAGATGTTTTTGATCTGGATATATTGGCGATTTCTTTTCTTTTATTAATTTTCTAAAAAATGAAAAGAAAACTTCAAAAAATAGATAAAATAAAAGTATGCAGAAATAAAAGGGTGAAATTGAAGGTACCAGTATACTTGTTTTAATCGTTGTTATAGCAATAAAGGTGCCTAAAAAATATGATCCACTATCCCCTAAAAAAACTTTTGCTTTTGGAAAATTGAATTTAATAAATATTAACAAAATTATAATATTAAATAATATAAAGTTAGCTAGATCTTTATTTTCATATAAATAATTAATAACAAATAAGTTCATTAATATTATTAATGAATGAAACCCTAATAGGCCATTATAGCCATCAATTAAATTTGCCCCATTGATAATAAATAAAAAACATAAGCAAATAAAAAGTAATGAGAAGATTTCATAATTTTCTAACCATACATTTAGAAATTCAATACCCGTTTTTTCAATATAAAAATTGCTATACCTAACCAGAGAAGCTAAAAATAATATCATTAAAACAAGTCTTATTTTTGGTTTAAAATATATTTTTAAATCATCGGCCAATCCTAAAAAATAAAAAAATGAGCAGAATAATAAGTACTCTAAAAAAAGAAGCTCTTTATTAAAAAAAAAATAAAAAATTAAAATTATAAAAGAATAAAATATACCTGTGCCACCTGCTATCGATATAGGGTTTTCGTGAAAAGCTTGGGGTTTTTTAAATTGGTTATCTACTAAGAATAAAGGTCTTTTTTTTAAAACTATGGATAATAAAAATTTATAAAAAAATAAACCAAATCCTACCAAAATAAAAAATAAAAATAAGTTATTTAAATCCATATTTTTTAAAAGAATTAATTGAAATAAACATTATTGATATAAAATTTTTAACAAAACTCAATCTATTATAATTTCTATTTATATTCCAAATCCAATAAAGATTTCTTAATTTATTGCTTTGCAGAGAGTTTTTTCTTATTCTATATTTTGTTAAATTTTCATCTAAACAATAAGCAAATTTAATTTTTTTTAAAATCTGACATTTGAAAAAATAATCTTCACAAATTCTAGTTCTACTAAACTTTATATTTTGAATTAAACTTCTTTTTGCTATCATGGTACTGGTCCCTATTGAAGTATTTTTAATAAATGAATCAAAATCAAATTTTTTTGGTGGATTTATTTTTCTAATTATCTCTTTATTTTTTTTATTTTTAAATGCAGTATAGTTTGTATAGGAAAACTGATAATTATTTTTTAACATAAAACTCAGTTGCTTTAAAAGTTTATTACTATCCCAAATATCATCAGAATCTATAAAAGCAATATATTCTAACTTAGATTTTCTTATAGCTAAATTTCTGCAAAAACCAGCTTTTTTATTTTTTTTTAACCATATAATATTAATATTAGGATGATCAGAATATTTTTTTAAAATTTTTTGTGTCTCATTGTCTGAACTAGCATCAACAATGTTTAATTTCCAATTTTGAAAACTTTGTTTAATTATAGATTGTATTGTCTCTTCTATAAACGGGTAACTATTGTAATTCGGCATAATAATATCTACGCCAATATTATTTAAATTTTCTCTCATTTCTAACTTTGCTATTTATTGAGTATATTAATTTTTATCTTATTTAAAACATATTCGATAGCATATGTTGCAAAAATTATTTGTACTGGCAATATAACTAGCTTGTATCTAGGAAGAATAAAAAATATTGAAAATATAATTAAATTGAGAACTAAATATAAAAAAAGACACTTATTTTCAAATTTTCCTTTAATACAAAAAATAAAAAAACCGGGTAAAGAAAGAATCGATATTAGTAAAAGTGGAAAAATATGAAAAAAATTATAATAATTAGGGTAGTTTGAATCTGAATTTACAAAATAGTAGGAAATAATTTTTTTAAAAAATAGATTGGTATACGCTAAACTATCTTTTTTTATATTATTTATTGCCTCTTCTAAGAAAATATTATCTTTATTTATTTCATAAAAATTGTTTTTTTTTAAATTGTCTATTTTAACTTTTATAACTTCATTATAATTTTCATAACCTTCTACTGAGGAAAGTTTATTGTTTCCTTTCCATAAATTATATCCAAGTGTTTTGACAATAAAAACTTCGTTAAACTGAATGTAGTTTCTAATTAAATATGGAGAAATTACCAATATTACTATTACGATTATCCTGGCTAGTATACCTATTTTAATTTTTTTATTTAAAAATATAAATAAAAAAATAATTGAAAAAATTAGTATAAATTCACCTCTAGTTAGCATTAATAAACCGCTGATTATTGAAAAATATATAATATTTTTTGTATTTTGATTTTTTAAAATTAAAAATAAAAATTTTAAAAAAAGTAAAGAAAGAAAGATTTGTAAATTTACGGAAGATATCTGACCGCAAGCATAAATATTTAAAGGAACAATAGAATAAATAATTGAATTAATTATTGATAATTTTTTTGAAAAAAAATTTCTATTTATTTGAAAAAATATATAAACTGAAAAAGTTGATATTAAAATTTGAATAAAAATAATAAGATATATAAAATGATTTTGCTCAAAATTCGAAATTATTTTAATTATATAAAGGAAAAAAGCATACATGGGTGGCATATATGCGCTGGGTAATAATTGTGAATCAAATGTATAAAAGGAATAACTTTTATGCTCAATTAAATTATTTAATAGTATTCCCCATTCGTTTTCTATCGCAGAATCTCTAACAAAAAAAACAAAAACTATTCTTAATATAAAACTTAATAAGATTATCCCTGCGATCAAATTATTTTGAATGTTTATTTTTTTAATCAATTTTGTCTTCTGTAGCTTAATACAATTGAAGAAATTAGTATTATATATGTAATATTATTTGTTGTAAAAATACTTCCTGTACTTTTTATAGGAAACATCTCTAATATCAAACTAATAACTGCAGCAAATAAGATAAAGCTATGCAGACTGTTTTCGCGCATAAATTTTAAATTTTTGTACATAATAAATATAAATATAAATACAATTGTTGTTATTAAAGTAATACCCACTATTCCTGTATCAGTTAATATTTCAAGGTAATAATTGTGTGGGTGATTTGAACATTGTCTTGCTGTGCTCAATTCTTCAAATTTATGACAGAGAACTCTGAAAGATTTAATTCCGTTTCCAAGTATTTTTTCTTTTTTCCAAATATCCAAAGCTGTATAAAATAATCTTTCATATGAGCTTTTCCATTCACCTAAATCATAGAATCTTGTGCTGGTAAAATACATAATTTTACTTTTGTTCAATTTATCTTCATTGTAAGTTTTCTTTTTTTCAGAAAGTTCTTTTTGTGATAAAAACTTTTCCTGAACTACAAAATCTTTTTTTGAAATTTTTTTAATGGTGCTTGTTACACCAGAAGTAACTTTTTTTATATTATCAAAATAAGAAATGTACCATTCTTTTAAATCTTTATCTTTATTGAGAACAAAACCAAAAATAATTGTAAAACTCAATATACCTGCAAATATTGATAGCCTTAACTGCTTATTTAATAAAAAACTTAAAATTAATCCTATTGAAAATAAAATAAAGGGCATTCTATTACCAGAAAATAAAATCCCTAGATATAAAACACATATTGAAGTTGTTATTAATAAAAACCTTAAATTTTTTTTTTCTTTTAATAGAATTGCAACACAAAATATTGAAAAAAAAGCAAAGTCTTGAATAAAACCTCCGGCAATCAATTCATCACCAAAAAAACCAGAGTTATGTACTGTAGAATAGCTCTTATAACCTAATGAATTATAACCAAAAATATATTGTATAATTATGTCTAAAGATACCAATAATACTGCTACCGAGGCTACAATAAAAAAATATTTAAATTTCAAAATTTTTAATTGATTCAAAAAATAAATTAAAATTAGTAGTAAAAAAAACCTTAAATATACAATAGATTTTATTAATCTTACTAAATTAGATTGATCATATCCTTCCAGAAAAATTGATTTTGTAAAAATTATACAAGTCGATAATATTACTGTAAGAAAAAATAAAGAAAAAATTTTTAAACTTAAATCAAACTTTAGAATTGAAATTTTATTTTTAATTAGAAAAATACCTAAACAACAAAATAGTAAAATATTTGCATTAATTATAAAATTTCCTAATATTAAACTTATAGGAAAAAAAACAAAAGTTAAATTTGTTAAAAAGGTAAGATTAAAATTTTCTCTATTTAAAATCATTAGGATTGGACAAAATTTCCTCTAAACCTTTTTTTAAATTAAATTTGGGTTTAAAGCCAAGTTTCTTAATTTTATTAATATCTGGTATTCTAATCTTCGTGCTTCCTTTTCTAAGAGATGTTTTTTTTAATTTAATTTTTTTATTAAAGATTTTTGACAATTTAAATGCCAAATCTTCAATTTTTATTTTTTCACTAGTGCCTATATTATAAATGTTCAAATGTTTTCCTTTTTTTAATATCAAATTAAAAGCTGATACAAAATCTTTTATAAAAATAAAAGATCTAACTTCTTTGCCTGTGCCCTGAATTTTAAATTTTTTATTTCTCAGTTTTTTAAATCTATTAATAAATTCTGGAACCACATGTTCGTTTCCCATATTTGAGCCATAAACATTATGTGGTCTAAATATTATCATTTTATTAAAAAATTTTTTTCCATAGTGAATACCCATAAGTTCGGTAATTATTTTTCCTCCACCATAGGAATATCTAGGATTGTAAATGTCTGGTATTTTAAGAGATTCTGATTCATCCGTAGGTATCTTGTTCGGAGTTTGATAAACTTCTGAACTCGAAGCAAGGTATAATTCTTTAACTTTGTTTTTAATACAACAGTCAATTACGTTAAGTAGGCCTCTTATAGCTATATCTAAAACTTTTACAGGATACTTATAAAAATTTTTAGTTCCATTTACATACGCCAGATGTATCACTGCATCAACTCCTTTTAATGATTTATTTAATAATTTCTTATTTCTGATATCCCCTTTTATAAATTTTATTTTTTTTTTGATTTTTTTTATTTTTCCAATATTTCCTCTGGAATTAT
>Ga0310344_10001491_pt1 | contig 17917 bp, 15 predicted proteins | sample HC15DNA20200_MG_FD_203801 | JGI IMG/M metagenome (GOLD analysis project Ga0310344, IMG submission 203801) | Marine microbial communities from station ALOHA, North Pacific Subtropical Gyre - HC15-DNA-20-200_MG | ecosystem: Environmental > Aquatic > Marine > Oceanic | place: Pacific Ocean: North... | reverse complement strand
GCGGTGCGTTTGCTCATCGCGCACCGCTTGCAAGCAGTTTTCGAGGCGCCGCAAGAAGCGGTACGCGTCGGCGAGCCGCAGGCAGACAGCACAAGTAATGAGGCCGCGTTCAGCCAAGCGCGGCAGCACATCCAAGATCGGCCCACCTTGCAGCTGGGGCAGCGCTGCGCCGCGCAGGAGCTGAAATGCCTGCACGATGAATTCGAGCTCACGAATGCCGCCCCATCCGCGCTTGATGTCCGCGGCATCCGGATCATTCCTTTCTCCGCGCAGCGCCTGAGAGATGGATTGCTTTAGCTCGCGCAACGAGGTCAGCGCAGCAAAATCGAGATATCGCCGGTACACGAACGGTCTAAGCCGGTCGAGGAAATCGGCGCCTGACCGATCGCCCGCCACCGCCCGTGCACGGATCAATGCGAACCGCTCCCAGTCGCGTCCATGGTGCTGGTAGTACGCCTCAAGCTGGTCGAAGCTCCCAACGAGCGCGCCGCCGGCACCGAACGGGCGCAGGCGCATGTCCACCCGGTAGACGAACCCGTCTTCCGTCGGCTCGGCCACCAGTTTGATGAATCGCCTGGCAACACGCAGGAAATATGCTTCATTGGCCAGCGGTCTTGAGGGGTGATCCGTCGTGCCAGTTTCGGGAAAGGCGAAAATGAGGTCGATATCCGAGGAGAAGTTAAGCTCCAGGCTGCCGAGCTTTCCTAAGCCGAGCACGACCAGCCGCTGGGGCGCGCCGTCGCCTGTGCGCGGCACCCCGGCGCGGGATTGTTCCGCACGCTCGGCTTCATTCAGCGCGGCCTCGATCAACGTGTCGGCAACCGCGCTCAAGGCGCTTAGCGTCTCTTCCACGGAGGCGTGGCCCATCAGGTCGCGCCATGCGATGACACTCAGCGAACGTCGCCGCGCGACTCGGAGGACGCGCATGACCGAGGCCTCGTCCCCGCCGGCCTGTGCGAGCGCATCAGTCAAGTGGACGGCGAGCTCGTGAACCTGATGCGGCGCTGCCGCCGCTTCGGCAAACCCTGCGCGCAATGGCGCGTCGCCCCCGAGCACCGAGCACAGGAACTCACTCCCGGTCAGCACCCGCTCGGCATCCGCACGAGCGGTACCCGCGGGGAGCTCTAGCTCCGCCAGCACCGCTGCAACTTGGCTGCTTACTACGGTATCCGTCGTATTTTTACCCGCGCCGCTCGGCGCCGACTATACGCGCTCACAGATCGGTAACCCACCGGAAACGCTATTGGACGACGATTACGCCCTCCGTGCCTTTGACCACTCCGACATCAGACAACAGTCGCAAGCGTCCTGGTCGGCGGGGCTCGAAAACGACGGTGGGTGCAGGCAGCCCTTTCCGTACAACGGTCGCCGACACCCGCGGCGCAGAGAGACCGACGAAAAAAAACCCCGTGACGGCATCCGACACGGGGTTCTTCGGGTCGACCTCCGGGGTGCCCCGGAGGTCTCGCCTCGAGGGCTTTACATCATGCCCATGCCGTCCATGCCGCCCGGGGGCATCGGCATCGGATCGTCCTTCTTCGGAGCCTCTGCCACCGATGCCTCAGTGGTGATCATCAGGCCCGCGATGGACGCGGCATTTTGGAGAGCGGTACGCACGACCTTCGTCGGGTCTAGGATACCCATCCCCACCATGTCGCCGTACTCACCCGTTTGGGCGTTGTAGCCGAATTTACCTTCGCCGTCGGCAACCTTCGCATTCACCACGGAGGCTTCGTCACCAGCATTGCTGACGATTTGACGCAACGGCTCCTGCATCGCGCGGCGCGCGATCGCAATACCGACGTCTTGGTCGTGGTTTTCGCCGGTCAAGCTGTCGATGGCCGCACGGGCACGAACGAGTGCAACACCGCCGCCTGGCACCACGCCTTCCTCGACCGCCGCACGCGTCGCATGCAGGGCGTCTTCGACGCGGGCCTTCTTCTCTTTCATCTCGACCTCGGTGGCGGCCCCTACCTTGATGACGGCCACACCGCCGGCGAGCTTCGCCACACGCTCTTGGAGCTTCTCCCGGTCGTAATCGGAGGTGGTCTCTTCAATCTGCTGACGGATCTGATTAACCCGACCCTCTATCTCTGAAGAGTTGCCCGCACCGTCGATGATCGTCGTCTCTTCCTTTCCGATCACTACGCGCTTCGCAGTGCCGAGATCCTCGATGCCGGCCTTCTCCAGGCTCATGCCAACTTCCTCGGAAATGACGTTACCGCCCGTGAGGATCGCCATGTCTTGCAGCATAGCCTTGCGGCGATCGCCGAAGCCCGGTGCCTTCACGGCAGCCACCTTCACGATACCGCGGATGGTGTTGACAACGAGCGTAGCCAGCGCTTCGCCTTCAACGTCCTCAGCGAGGATGACGAGCGGCTTACCGGACTTCGCCACGCCCTCGAGCACGGGAAGCATCTCGCGGATATTTGAGATCTTCTTGTCGTGCAGCAGAATGTAGGGCTCTTCGAGCTCAGCCGCCATGCTCTCTTGGTTGTTGATGAAGTACGGCGATAAATAGCCACGGTCAAACTGCATGCCCTCGACGACGTCGAGTTCGTTCTCGAGTCCCGAACCGTCCTCAACCGTAATGACGCCTTCCTTACCGACCTTTTTCATCGCATCGGAAATGATCTCGCCGATCGAGACATCGGAGTTTGCGGAGATGGTGCCGACTTGCGCGATCGCGTTGTCATCGGCAGTCGGCTCCGAGAGGTCCTGAAGGGCGCTGACGGCAGCGCCAACCGCCTTGTCGATACCACGTTTGAGATCCATCGGGTTCATGCCGGCGGCAACCGACTTCAAACCTTCGGTAAGGATGGACTGAGCCAAAACGGTAGCGGTGGTGGTGCCGTCGCCGGCGAGGTCGGACGTCTGCGACGCAACCTCTTTCACCATTTGGGCACCCATGTTCTCGAACTTGTCTTCGAGTTCGATTTCCTTTGCCACCGAGACGCCGTCCTTCGTGACGGTGGGGGCGCCGAAGCTCTTCTCGAGCACGACGTTGCGGCCCTTCGGGCCCAGGGTTACTTTGACTGCGTTGGCAAGGGTGTTAACACCCGAGACCAATCGCTGACGCGAGTCGTCGCTGAAGCGTACTTCCTTAGCGGCCATTTGATATCTCCAAGTAAATCTGTGTCTGCGTTGAAATCTGTGCTGAGCTAGCGCTCGCGCCGGGCTTAGCCTTCGACCACGCCCATGATGTCCTCCTCGCGCAGAACGAGCAGGTCTTCACCGCCCACTTTGACCTCCGTACCGGAGTACTTGCCAAATAGCACCTTGTCGCCGACCTTGACGTCGAGGGGGCGCACTTCGCCGCTGTCGAGGATCTTGCCGTTGCCAACGGCAGTGATTTCACCTTGGATGGGCTTCTCAGTGGCAGAATCTGGGATGACGATTCCACCGGGAGAAGTCCGCTCCTCTTCCATACGCTTTACGATTACGCGATCGTGCAAAGGACGAACGTTCATTCGTTGTTTCTCCTAAACCGTGAGTTGGGGTCTGGAATTTGACTCCAGCCTGAGCTCGCGCTGGTCTATCCCTAACCGATTGAAAAAGTAGGAAATTGCGGGTTGTGTTAGCGCTCACCTCAAGTGAGTGCTAATAATAGGGTCGGAGTTCTAGAAGTCAACCCTAAGTAGCTGTTTTCGAGCAGATAAAGTTGTCGATGGTCGACAGGTCTCTCTCACTGAGGGCCGTCGCGCTCGATCTCACCCTCGATCACCTGTCCTCGCGCACCGGTGCCGTGCGCCGATCTCCCACCCGCCGCCCGGATCGCCCCGTGCGCGGCCAGCTGGCGCGAGAGAAGGCCTTGAATCAAGGTAACGCGCAGAGGAGGAATCAAGCAGAGGAATCCGATCGTGTCGGTCACGAACCCGGGCATGAGAAGGAGGGCACCGGCAACGAGGATGAAAACGCTTTCGAGCAAGGCAACTGCCGGGACCTCACCAGCCCCCATCGCGTTTTGCACCTTGGCCAGGGTGCTCATCCCCTGGGCCCGCATCAACGCCGCGCCCGCCACCGCGGTCAGCACGACCAGCGCGATAGTGGGAAACGCACCAATTACGCTACCGACCTCGATCAGCAGATAGATCTCCGCGATCGGAACGAGAAGAAACAGCAAAAAGAGGATATGAAAGGGGCTCACCCGACTCTCCTTTCGTGGGGCGCAGAGAACCGAAGTCACGTCTCGCCTATTATGTGGATGGTGCAACGCAAGAATTCAAGGGCAAGACCCGAACTTTGACGGCGGCATAATGTCCGAATTCGCACCCCTAAGCCCGCCCGGCCCTGGATAAACGTGAGCGCAATGACCGACCAACCCGCTAGCGACCTCGCTGGCCCACCGGCCGGCCGTGAGGACCGCTCGTGCGGCTGAGAAGCGCGGCGCGACGCGCGCTCGCCGTGGTGGCCTGCTGGTTGCTACTTGGCAGCGCAGCCGCCGCGACGGTGGGCGGCATCAACCCCGATGACATCCTGCCCCCCGAACAGGCGTTTCCGGTCGAACTAGTGACCGGTTCGAACGCAAGTCCCGCAACGATCGCGCTTCGCTGGAACATCGCACCAGGCTATTACCTCTACAAATCGCGCTTCCGCTTCTCGACCCGGCGTGATTCGCTACGCGTCGATCCAGTGCGCTTCCCGAGAGGCAAGCTCAAAGACGACGAATTCCTTGGCCGACAAGAAATCTTCCGAGGCCGCCTCACCGTACCCCTGCACATCGCCTACGACGGCGGTGGGGAAGCGACCCTCATTGTCACGAGCCAAGGCTGCGCCGACATCGGTATTTGCTTTCCGCCGACCGAGAGACAATTCAACCTGCCGGGCGCTACCTTCCTCGACGCGAGGTTGCGCTCGAACAAAAGCGCCTCCGCGGACCCTTTGAACGCAGCGCCCGGCCCGGCGCTGTTTACGTCGCCGGCAGTAACGGCCGGGCCGAGCTCGGCCGCTCCGCGGTCCAGCACCGGTGCCTCGGACAATATCGGCGCCTTGCTCACGAAATCGACCGGCGACGACGCCGCGTTCCTGCCTTTGGATGAGGCATTCGCTCCCACCGCAAACTTGCTCGATGCCCACACGCTGCGGGTACGCTGGGCGATCGCACCCGAGCACTACCTGTACCGAAAAAAGCTCCAGTTCACGCTTACGATGGCGGATGCCCCGATACGAGTCGCTGGCGTGACGCTACCCCAAGGCGAGATCGTGACCGACGATTACTTCGGGCAGGTCGAAACCTATAGGGGCATCCTCATCGCCGTCGTTGACCTCGCGGCCGCGATCAACACCCCGGTGCCTTTGCGTCTCGCAGTGACCTACCAAGGGTGCGCCGACGCCGGACTATGCTATCCGCCCACGACCAAACGCTTCGAGCTACTGTCGAGCCAGTTCGGCGATGAGCAGCTCGCCCTCGCCGACGAGCTCCCCTCAAGTGTCTTGGGGGCAGACGCTATCGATCCGCCGGTCGCCGGCTCGAGCACCGATGGCGCGTCGCTTTCAGAGCAAGATCGCGTTGCACGGACTTTGCGCGAGAGCAACGTGTGGCTGGTGATCGTCACCTTCTACGCATTCGGGCTGCTGCTCTCCCTCACGCCATGCGTGTTACCCATGGTACCCATCCTCTCGAGCATCTTGGCGGGAGAGTCGGCCAGGTCACGCGGTTACATGTTTGGTCTCTCAGCGTTTTACGTGGGCGCCATGGCGATCACCTACGCCCTGGTAGGCGTGCTTGCCGGCTTGACGGGAGCGAATCTCCAAATCATCTTCCAGCACCCGGCGGTGCTCGTGGCATTCTCGGCCGTCTTCGTTGCTCTAGCCGCATCGATGTTCGGCTTCTTCGAGCTGCAACTACCAACGAGCTGGCAAAGCAGGCTCACTGCCGTCAGCGCCCGCCAAACCCGGGGCTCGCTCGTTGGGGCGGGCGTCATGGGCTTCCTCTCCGCGCTTATCGTAGGACCTTGCGTCGCAGCACCGCTGGCAGGCGCACTGGTCTACATCAGCCAAACCGGGGATGCGGTGCTGGGCGGGATTGCGCTGCTTTGCCTCGGATTCGGCATGGGCACGCCGTTGCTCGCGATCGGCGCATCAGCGGGCAGCCTGCTGCCTCGAATAGGCCCTTGGATGGAAGCGGTAAAGCGTGTGTTCGGCTTCGTGCTGCTCGGCGTGGCCGTGTACTTGCTCGAGCGCATCTTGCCGGGCTGGGCGACCTTGCTCTTGTGGTCGTTGCTCATGATCGTCGCCGCGGTCCAAGTGGGGGTGATTGATGCTCTGGATGCTACGGCCACGGGGCTCCGAAGGGTCCGCAAGGGCGTTGGCATCGCGTTGTTGCTCTATGGCGTGCTCGTGCTGGGCGGCGCCATCACCGGCGGAGAGAACGTCCTGCGTCCGCTCGACCCATTGTTGTCCGGACAGCAAAAAAAGCTCCAATATCGGGACGTCAAGGGCGTCTCGGGGCTCAACGCCGCACTCGCCGACGCCGCCGCACGGGGGCGTCCCGCGATGCTCGACTACTATGCCGATTGGTGCGTATCGTGCAAGGAGCTTGAGCGATACACCTTCCGGGATGCCGCCGTGCAAGCGGTGCTCGCCGACACCGTCGTGCTACGCACTGACGTCACCCACAACGACACGCACGACCAAGCATTGCTCAAGCGCTTCGACCTGTTCGGTCCCCCGGCTATTCTGTTCTTCGGACCCGACGGTCGAGAGCGCACCGCATTTCGCGTTGTCGGATTCATGGAAGCGGGCGCGTTCTCCGCCCACGCCGCCAGGGCGCTCGGCCAAGTGCGGCTCGCCGCCAGCCGATGACATGGACGGTGCGCTCGCGGGCCTTTGTGATGGTCGCGGTTGCCTTGGGCGCCGGCTTGCTCGGGTTCTATCTCAGCCCCGGCGAGAAACCCGACGCCCCGCAGCCGCCCGAGGCACACAATGCGCACGCGGCGAGCGAGCAAGCACTTGGTCGCACCCGCCCGCATTTCGCATTGCCCGATGCCACGGGTACCAAAGTCAGCGTCAGCCGGTGGGACGACCGAGTCATGGTCATCAATTTCTGGGCCACGTGGTGCATCCCATGTCGTGACGAGGTCCCTATTCTCATCCGTGTCCAGGCCGAGCTCGGCAAGCGAGGCGTGCAAGTGCTCGGTATCGCGTTGGACGAGCCCGAGCGAGCGGAAGCCTTCATGGCCGACCTTGGGACCAACTATCCCTCGCTATACGGACAGCAAGATGCGATCGAGCTCGGGAAGGCGCTCGGCAACGTCGCCGGCGTACTGCCCTACACGGTAGTCCTCGACCGGTCCGGGGTGATCCGGGACACGCACTTCGGCATCGTCGACGAAAGCCAGTTAAGAGCGCTGCTCAAAACTTTGCTATGACCCGCACCAACCACGTCATCGGCGGCCCAATGTGTTCGTTTAGCCGGTGGGACGAAGGCAAATGACGAGAGCTCGGTGGACCGATGGCGCACGCTCGAGCAGCTCCACAGGTGGAACCGTCCCGATGCGTTCTACCGGATCTTCGTATTCGTAGTGGTCGTTTGGGCCGCGTTGGGAACACGGACGCAGTCTGCGTTGCGCCTACTCGCCTGGCTTGCCCTTTCGCAACGAACAACATTGTTCTTCTTTCACACAAGCCGCTGCTATGCGTTTTTAGCATGGGCGCTGACCTTCCTGGTGTCCGTCAACAATCTGTGGCCTTTGCTACACCGGAAACGAGTCCCTCCCGACCCCGTAGCTCGGCCCGCGAACGGATGCGCCGGCGCGCGCGCTTTGCGCATCTTGAATACGAACGGCAGCATCATGCTTTGGCGTATGCAGCGACGCTTATGCTAATCTCGGTTGTGCGCCGAGTCCGGTTTGCCGAGCGACATGGTGCGAATATCGTACCGCCACACATGGGGCCTCGATGGCCAAACTACTGGTACTGCACGGACCCAACTTGAATATGCTTGGTGTGCGTGAGCCCACGCACTACGGACACGCTTCCCTCGACGAAATCAACACCCATCTACAGACCGTTGCAGCCCGCAGCGGCGCCACGCTCGAGTGTTTTCAGAGCAATGCGGAATACCGGTTGATCGATCGGGTGCACACCGCTTTGGGCGACGGCACAGAGTTCATCATCATCAACCCCGCAGGTCTCACCCATACGAGCGTGCCCTTACGCGACGCACTGCTCGCAGTAGGCCTGCCTTTCGTCGAGGTTCACTTGTCGAACATTCACAAACGCGAACCGTTTCGCCACCACTCGTTTTTCTCGGATGCCGCAGAAGGGGTCATTTGCGGGCTAGGGCCCTCAGGATATGAGGCCGCCTTGCGCTTCGCGCTAGACCGTTTAAACGGCCCGGAACCGACCTAAGGGGCGGATGCACCATGGACATCAGGAAAATAAAGAAGCTGATTGAGATGGTTGAGGAGTCCGATGTCGCGGAGCTCGAGATTCGAGAAGGCGAAGAGTCGGTGCGCATCTCGCGCCATTCCGGCGGGCCACCGCCTTCGATGGCCGGGCCGCTCATTGTGCCGGACGCTCTATTGCCGCCGGCGCCGGCAGCTGTGCCTGTGAACGGCGAAGCCCACTCGATGGAAATGAGGATCCCCGCCCCGAGGGGCAAACCCGTCACCTCGCCCATGGTCGGTACCTTCTATCGTTCGCCGTCCCCGGAGGCTTCCCCTTTCGTCGAGGTCGGCCAACGCGTCGAGGCAGGCCAGATTGTCTGCATCATCGAGGCAATGAAGATATTGAACCAGATCGAGGCCGAGGTGAGCGGGGTCGTGATAGAGGTCCTCCTCGAGAACGGACAACCCGTGGAGTTCGACCAGACGATCATGCTGATCGAATAACCGTCGCGAAGCGCTTATGTTCGAGAAGATTGTCATTGCCAATCGCGGCGAGATCGCCTTGCGGGTCCTCCGCGCTTGCCGGGAACTCGGCATCAAGACCGTCGCCGTGCACTCCTCGGCAGACCGTGACCTCAAGCACGTGCGGCTCGCCGACGAATCGGTCTGTATTGGCCCGCCGGAATCCGTCGGCAGCTATCTGAATATACCCGCGGTCCTGAGTGCGGCGGAGGTCACCGACTCGGTTGCGATCCACCCCGGGTATGGCTTCTTGTCGGAGAACGCCGACTTCGCCGAGCGAGTCGAGCGCAGCGGCTTCGTGTTCATCGGACCGCCACCCGACGTCATTCGTAAGATGGGGGACAAGATCTCCGCGATCCGCGCAATGAAAGAAGTAGACATCCCTGGTGTTCCGGGCTCGGACGGGCCGCTCGGCGACGACCCCGAAGAGACGCACCGCATCGCCCGCGACTTGGGCTACCCCGTGCTGGTTAAAGCGACGGGCGGCGGCGGCGGGCGCGGCATGCGGGTGGTGCACAGTGAAGCGGCGTTGCTCAATGCCGTGAACATGACGAAAGCGGAAGCGGCGGCAGCATTTGGAAACGACACTGTGTATCTCGAGAAGTATCTGGAGAACCCGCGTCATATCGAGGTGCAGGTGCTGGCGGACGCGCACGGTAGCGCCATTCATCTCGGGGAGCGAGACTGTTCGATGCAGCGCCGCCATCAAAAAGTTATCGAAGAGGCGCCCGCACCGGGGCTCACCGATCGAGAACGTAAGCGGCTTGCCTCTCTCTCGACGAAGTGCGCTCAAGCGTGCAAGAGCATCGGCTATCAAGGCGCCGGGACGTTCGAGTTCCTCTTCGAGAACGGACAGTTCTATTTCATCGAGATGAACACCCGGCTGCAGGTCGAACACCCAGTCACCGAGAAGATCACCGGCATCGACCTCGTAAAGGCCCAGCTTGCGGTCGCGGCAGGGGAGCCATTAGCCAAGCGTCAGCGCGACATTAAGTTCGATGGTCACGCCATCGAATGTCGCATCAACGCCGAGGACCCAGCGACCTTCCTTCCCTCACCAGGCACTGTGGTGCAGTTTCACGCCCCGGGCGGTCCAGGTATCCGCCTCGATTCCCACCTCTACAACGGCTACACCGTTCCCCCATATTACGACTCCATGATCGCGAAGCTCATCGCCCACGGGGAGACCCGGGACTCCGCTCTCGCACGCATGCGGACCGCGCTGAGCGAGATGGTGATCGAGGGCATCGTGACGAACATCCCGCTGCATGAGGACTTGCTGCGGGATGCTGCGTTCATTCGCGGCGGGACCAGTATTCACTACCTGGAGAACAAGCTCAGTGCACGCTCGTGACGTTGCGCCGCTAATGCCACAAGTCCCGCAAGTGTCGGCCCGGAAAATTGGGCTGCGCCCCGCCGGCAGGGGCCTCGGGAACGGGTGATTTCGAGCGCTCGATGCCCTGGTATCAAATATCCGTTCGGTGCGGCGCTGCCCGCGCCAATAAGCTGGCGGGTCGAATGGAAGCGCTAGGGGCGGCTGCCGTCTCTTTCGTGGATGCAGCCGATGTGCCAGTGCTCGAGCCCCCCATCGGGAAAGCGGTGCTTTGGGGTAGCACTTGCGTGCAAGGCCTTTTCGAGGCCGCACCGAGGCAAGTTCATGCGCTATCGGAAGGGCTCGGTACGCTCGAGACGGATGAGGAGCTGGCCGTCTCCGTCATCGAGGACCGCGATTGGGTCTCCGAAACCCAGGCCCTCTGCGAACCGATGCATTTCGGAAACGGCTTGTGGATCGTGCCGAGCGGACATGGGATACCGGGCGGCGCGCGCGGGATCGTCGCGTTGGACGCTGGCGTTGCCTTTGGTACCGGATCTCATCCGACAACCCGATTGTGTTTGGAGTGGCTCGCATGCCAAGCGCTCGAGGGAAAGCACGTGCTCGACTTCGGGTGCGGCTCCGGGGTGCTCGCCTTGGCCGCGCTCAAGCTCGGCGCAAAGAGCGCGGTATTGATCGACATCGACCGCCAAGCGGTCGAGGCCGCGCGTGCGAATGCCGAGCGCAATGCCGTCGCACATCGCGCCAGGTTCGGGGAACCGAGCGATCTCCCGCACCTACTCCAGAGTACAGGCAACGTCGAAGTGCTCGTGGCCAACATTCTGCTCGAGCCACTGCTCGAGCTTTCCGGCAATCTGCTCGCAGCCCTTGCCCCCGGCGGCGCGGTTTGCTTGTCGGGTACCCTAGAGGATCAGGCAAGCCGTCTCGAGCAAACGTACGGTCCGCACCTCTCGTGTACGGAAGTCGCTGCACTTGCCGGATGGAGCCGCTTGACCGGCGCGGTGCGTCACTAGCGTGTTCACTCAATGCACACATTGCTCGACGTGGTTTGCCATCACGGCCGAGCACTTGCGCCAAGGGCACGGTGAGGTCCTGTGCGGAAGCTGCACACGCTCATTCGATGCGTTGCTGAATCTGCGCGACGCCCTGCCCGGTGACTTGCCCGGAGAAGCTGCCCTGGAGCGCAGGCTTCCCTCCGATGGGCTCGGCCCAGAGACAGAGGATTGGGTCGCTACGCTCGACGTATTGCCGGAGCCGGGAGACGACGGGGTGGCGCCCACGTCCGACGCCGATGCGCTGAAAGACAGCCCGCGCGAGCGCGAACCCCTACCCGATGACGGCGATTCGGCCGACGGGCTCGGGGCGCCCGTCGCGCGAGACGAGGCCATGGATTCTTCCCATGGGGACGAATCGATCCACTACGACAGCCCGCTTGAGCGCTTCTTCGCTTCCGACAGCATGGACCTCGATGAGGCCTTTGAGGTGACCGAGGCCAACCCAGGCCCGTCAACCTCGGACCAAGGCACTCAAGCGCCGACGATATTGACCGGCGAATCCGCTGAGCCCCGAACCTCGAGTGCCGAGTCGGCTAGGGATCCGGCGAGCACGCCGGTGCTCGCGCCAGCCGACGCGTCGACAGGCGATGGGAGGAAAGCCGGCGACGGTGCCGACCAACCCGAGCTGCCGGCAGACGAAGCCACCAGCCCGCCCCTTGGTGACATCGGTCGCTTAAACGGTGGTGACGATGACCCCACGGCGCTCCGCGTCGAACCGAGTCTCGAAGGCTTGGAAGCCACATCCGAAACGCCGCCCGGTCCCCAGGAGGCGGAGGCGCTGGAAAATGACGTCGCGTTGACCCACCCCGATGAGTCATCGGGTCTTTCCGACGCCACCCCAAGCATAGCTGGGGGCACCACTGGGGGCATCACTGGGCCCACCTCCGCGGACGACGAGGGTGCCACCACGCCAAACCCGACATCGGCGGAAACCGTTGCCTCGGTGCCGCCGCAAGTGATGCCCCACGTGCTGCAAGCCGACTATGCGCGGCTCGAGCGTGCGGAGCGGGCACGACGCAGACGGTGGGCATATGTCGCCGGTGCACTTCTTTGCGTCGCTGCATTGATCGCCCAGTATGCATGGTTCCTGCCGGGAGACCTCGCTTCGCGCTACCCCATGACCCGTGCTTGGCTTGAACGATTCTGTGCCGAGACGGGGTGCGAGCTGCCGCTCTCGCGCGAGCCGCGGCTCGTGTTCCTCATTCAACGCGACGTCCGTGTTCACCCGAAATACGAAGGGGCGTTGATCGTCTCAGCAGCGCTCGTAAACAAGGCCGTCTTCTCACAGCCGTTTCCGACCATCCTTTTCACGCTGTACAACGTCAACGGGCAAACCATTGCGAGCCGCCGTTTTGCGCCCGCCGAGTACCTCGACGCCGCGGCGATCGACGGATCCGCCATCATGCTGCCGCATGAACCGGTGCAAGTGATTTTTGAGCTGCTCGCGCCCGAGGAAGCCGCTGTGAGCTTCGAATTCAAGTTTATCTAGCCGCAGAAAAATTCTGCGTTTCGGCATCGCGACATCTATCGCGACATCTAATGTGTCGAAACAAAGCGTTACGAAGTTAAGTGAAAACGCTTTCTTACCGTAATTGCGGGTGGATCACTTTTCGCGCCAGAAATCAACGTACCGTGGATGATTTTATGGCGTTACTATGCGGCCAAGTAGGAGCCGGAAACGTTCGCTGATAATAAGAATCTGAGTATGCGAATCGGCCCCTACCAATTACCGAATACCGTGATTCTCGCGCCAATGGCTGGGGTAACCGATGTGCCCTTCAGGCGACTGTGCATGCACCTTGGTGCGGGGATGGCGGTGTCGGAGATGGTTACGTCGGATGTGCGATTGCGGCACACCGACAAGACGCGTCATCGCTTGATATTAAGCGATGAATGTCGTCCACGCAGCGTACAGATCGCGGGCGCCGACCCCACGCAGATGGCGGAGGCAGCGCGAATCAACGTTGCGCAAGGGGCTGAGATCATTGACATCAACATGGGTTGTCCAGCCAAAAAAGTCTGCAAGGTCGCTGCCGGCTCCGCGCTTATGCGAGACGAAAAGCTCGTTGCGCGGATCTTGGATGCGGTGGTAACCGCAGTGGCAGTGCCGGTGACCTTGAAGATCCGCACGGGCTGGGACCCCGCGAACCGAAACGCGGTGGCGATCGCCAAGCTGGCGGAGCAAGCGGGGATCCAAGCACTGGCAGTGCACGGGCGCACGCGAGCGTGCGCGTTCACCGGCCACGCCGAGTACCAGACGATTCGAGATGTCAAACGAGCGGTATCCATTCCCGTAGTCGCCAATGGGGACATCACCTGCGCCCGAGACGCAGAGCACGTTCTCGCGCTCACGGGTGCGGACGCCGTTATGATTGGTCGTGCAGCCCAGGGAAATCCTTGGATCTTCCGGGAAATCGATAACTACATTCGTCGAGGATTGACGATAGCGCCTCCTACCCTGACCGAGATTAGGGACACCCTAATCGAACATCTTCATAGCTTGCATCGCTTCTACGACGCGTTCCTCGGAGTACGGATCGCGCGCAAGCATCTGTCGTGGTATTGCAAGCAACGCCCGGGCGGTTCTGAATTTTGGCACCGCATAAATCGGGTAGACAAACCGCAGGCGCAGGTTCAACTCACCAGGAATTACTTCGACGGACTCATCGATCTCTCCGGATATCCAGCAGTCAATGCCGCAGCCGCTTGAACGGTTCTCGAGCGTTCGGCAGGAGGGGTGCTATGGAGATCGCGAACAAGGCGGTCGGCCCAAGGGGGGGACGGCCATGAACGGAGCGAGGCGTTCGATACCGGCTCAATCGACAAGCCGGATGGAGCTATCAAGAAACACCAAGGGCACGAGCACGTCGGAATCTCAACCGCTTCGCCAATGCGTGCGCGAGTCGATAGACGAATTCTTCAGCCATATGGGGGATCATCCGTGCCACGGGCTCTACGCAATGGTTATCGCAGAGGTCGAAGCACCGCTCCTAGAAGCGGTGATGAACCACACTTGCGGTAATCAGAGCAGCGCAGCAGAGATCCTTGGCGTGAACCGAGGGACGCTCCGAAAGAAGCTGCGAGAGTACAACCTGCTCTGAGGCAAAACACCGATCGCGAGCGCGGCGCTCAGAGCGGGCGATCGCCCGGCGCGCGGCTCGAATCGATGAGGCGAGCAAACGAGCGATGGCAAAACCAATCCGACGGGCGTTGCTGAGCGTTTCCGACAAGCGAGGCATCAGCCAGCTCGGTCAAGCGCTTGCGGATCTTGGGGTGGAGATCCTTTCTACCGGCGGCACAGCCAGCCTGCTGGCCGACGCTGGAGTGCCCGTGAAGGAAGTTGCTTCCCACACGGGCTTCCCCGAGATGATGGACGGCCGGGTAAAGACCCTGCACCCGAAGATCCATGGCGGCTTACTGGGACGTCGCGGTCAGGACGACGCCGTGATGGCTGAGCACGGCATCGGTCCCATCGACCTCGTGGTCGTCAACTTGTACCCGTTCGAGCAGACCGTCGCGAAGCCGGATGCCACGCTCGTCGACGCTATAGAAAACATCGACATCGGCGGTCCCGCCATGCTGCGCTCAGCTGCGAAAAACCACGTCGATGTTGCGGTCCTGGTTGACGTAGAGGACTACGACGAGGTCCTCGCAGAGCTGCGTGAGAACAATGGGGCCCTGTCCGATGCGCGGCGCTTTGGGCTGGCGGCCAAAGCGTTTGCTCACACCGCGCGCTACGATGGAGCAATAGCCAACTACCTGAGCTCCATCGACCCCGCCGCGCGCTCCGCCGACGAGCGAGAGGTCTTTCCCCGCACGATCTCCCAACAGTTCGTGAAATCGATCGATATGCGTTACGGGGAAAACCCCCACCAGCGTGCGGCCTTTTACGTCGAGCACCAGTCCAAGGGCGTGAGCATCGCAACCGGGGAACTGCTTCAAGGCAAACCGTTGTCGTACAACAACGTGGCCGACGCCGACGCGGCACTCGAATGCGTCAGGGCATTCGTCGACGCCCCAGCGTGCGTCATCGTCAAGCACGCAAACCCGTGCGGCGTGGCGCAAGCAGCCACGCTCGCCGAAGCCTACGACCGCGCGTTCCGCACGGACCCCACGTCAGCGTTCGGCGGCATCATCGCGCTCAATGCACCGTTGGAAGCGGCCCTCGCCGAAACCATTCTCGGACGTCAGTTCGTCGAGGTCATTGTTGTGCCATCGGTGTCGGAGGACGCCTTGCCGGTGCTATCCGAAAAGAAGAACGTAAGGGTGCTAACGACTGGCAGCTGGTCAGATGCACCGACAACGAGTGGAAGCGGCCTCGACTTCAAACGCGTCAACGGGGGCCTGCTAGTGCAAGACCGGGACGATGGTCATGTACCACGCGACGCGCTGCAGGTAGTCACGAAACGGCCGCCAACCAGCCAGGAACTCGACGACCTCGCGTTTGCATGGAAAGTCGTGAAGCACGTGAAATCGAACGCGATCGTCTATTGCCGGGACCGGGCCACCATTGGGGTCGGCGCCGGCCAAATGAGCCGGGTTTACTCTGCGCGTATCGCCGGTATCAAAGCCAATGACGAAGGCTTAACGGTCAAAGGCTCCGTCATGGCGTCAGATGCGTTCTTTCCGTTCCGTGACGGCATCGACGCCGCCGCCGAAGCCGGGATCACCGCCGTCGTTGAGCCAGGGGGATCCGTGCGCGACGACGAGGTCATCGCCGCAGCAAACGAGCACGGCATGGCCATGGTATTCACGGGCATGAGGCATTTCAGACACTGATGAACGTTCTGGTCATTGGAAGCGGTGGTCGCGAGCACGCGCTTGCATGGCGTATCTCGCAATCCGTGCGGGTGGATCGTGTGTTCTGCGTCCCTGGCAATGCGGGCACCGCGCTGGAAGCCCGTGTCGAGAACGTGGACCTCGCGCTCGATGACTTCGACGAATTAGTGGCCTTCGCAACCCAACGCAACGTGCAGCTGACAGTGGTCGGCCCCGAGGCACCACTTGTCGAGGGCATTGTCGATCACTTCGCGCAAGCGGGCTTGCGTTGCTTTGGGCCCAACCGAGACGCCGCGCAACTCGAAGGCTCTAAGGCATTTACTAAAGCTTTTCTCGAGCGGCACGGTATCGCCACAGGACGATACGCGGAATTCACCGACCTCGAGGCCGCCAGCGCGCACATCCGGGCACAACCAATGCCCCTCGTGGTGAAAGCCGATGGGCTTGCTGCGGGAAAAGGCGTGGTAATTGCCCAAAGCACCGACGAGGCAATCGAAGCGGCCGCAGGCATGCTCTCGGGCGCCGCCTTCGGCGCGGCCGGGCAGCGCATCGTGGTCGAAGAGTTCTTAACGGGAGAAGAAGCGAGCTTTATCGCGATAGTCGACGGCGAGCACGTTCTCCCCCTCGCATCGTCCCAAGATCACAAGGCGGCATATGATGGCGACCAGGGACCCAACACGGGCGGTATGGGCGCCTACTCTCCGGCGCCGGTCGTAGACCGACTCATGCACGCCCGGATCATGTCCGAGATCATAGAACCAACCGTGAAAGGGCTAGCAGAAGAAGGGTTGCGATTCGTTGGGTTTCTTTATGCCGGTTTGATGATCGCCGACGACGGGACACCGAAGGTGCTCGAATACAACTGCCGCTCTGGCGATCCCGAGACCCAGCCCATCATGCTGAGATTACGCTCCGATATCGTCGATCTGTTCGAGGCCGCTATCGATGGACGGCTGCACGAGGCCGAAGCGCTATGGGATGAACGCGTTGCGCTCGGCGTTGTTCTCGCCGCAGGCGGTTACCCTGGCAGCTATGCCCAAGGGGACATCATCTCGGGGCTAGACGACGAATTTTCAGACACGAAGGTATTTCACGCCGGCACGCGCCAAGAGGCGGGTAACGTAGTGACGGCGGGAGGCCGCGTGCTCTGCGCGTGCGCGCTCGGCAATACCACGCACGAAGCGCAGTCGACCGCTTACGCTCGTGTCGCCGAGATCAAATGGAACAACATCCAATTCCGCGCCGACATCGGGTACCGCGCGATCGCCCGAGAAGCGCCAGCCGAGGCCTAGATACCACCGCAGGCCTTTGCGAGGCACCATGCCCGCGCAACCAACGGGGTGCGTGCGCCAGCCTCGGCACCCGCTACGGCTGCCAGCGGAGAAAATTCGTGAGCAACCGCAGCCCGCTGTGCTGGCTTTTCTCCGGGTGAAACTGCACCGCGAATGTATTGTCGTGCGCCAGCGCGCACGCGAAGGGCCCAGGATAGTCGGATGTCGCTGCAACCAACGACGGGTCGCCCGGCTCGACGTGGTACGAGTGAACGAAGTAGAACCGCGATAGATCGTCAATGCCGTCCCATAACGCGTGCGCTTTCGTGATCTTGACCTGATTCCACCCCATATGCGGGATCTTCAGCCGGGCACCGGTCACGGGGTCGCGGGCACCGTCGGGAAACCGCACGCACTTTCCTGCGTAGATGCCCAGCCCTTCGGTGTCCAGGTCCTCGTCGCTGCGCTCCATCAAGCTTTGCAGCCCGATACAAATACCGAGGAAAGGCTTATCGCGAACCGCCTCTCGAAGGCTCTCTTCGAGCCCGTGCCCGCGGATCTGCGCCATACAATCGCGAATAGCCCCTTGACCTGGGAAGACCACGCGTTCGGCTGCTCGCACCTCAT
>Ga0310344_10001490_pt1 | contig 17927 bp, 18 predicted proteins | sample HC15DNA20200_MG_FD_203801 | JGI IMG/M metagenome (GOLD analysis project Ga0310344, IMG submission 203801) | Marine microbial communities from station ALOHA, North Pacific Subtropical Gyre - HC15-DNA-20-200_MG | ecosystem: Environmental > Aquatic > Marine > Oceanic | place: Pacific Ocean: North... | reverse complement strand
TTAAGAAATTCTAAATCTTTATTTGACTTAAGTTTCTCATCAAATTCTTTATATGAATAATTTTTTTCAACTTTAATAGTACAATTTAGAACTTTATAATCGATAATTTCATAATTAGAGATATCATATCTGACTGAAATTGTTTCTCTTGTTTTTCCTTCTCTTAAACTTATTTGGTCAACAATATCTCTACTATAAAGGTCAAAATTCCATACTGGTGTATATATAGTATTGATTCTTTTTTTAGCTTCTTCATCATATACTGATTTATATTGAATATGATTAGAAAAATTGGTTATATGAACATATAAGCAAAAACCATCAGGAGTTTTCATAACTGTAATGGCATCATCATTGTCATAAGTTTCTTCGTCGTCAATGGTAAATGCAGAAAGAATTTTCGAAGAATCATTCTTATCTTCACATAAAGAAAGTCTATGGTTATCATAAGGGAAGACCATACTAAGATTATTTTTTTTAAAAAAAGAGTCTGAATTATACATCAAGCCTTTTTTGATGAAGCCTTTATAAAATCCCTAAACAAAGGATGAGCGCGGAATGGCTTTGATTTGAACTCTGGGTGAAATTGACAAGCTACAAACCATTTATGTTTTTTTATCTCAATTGTCTCTACTAAAGTGCCGTCGGGAGACATTCCACTAAAAATCATTCCACCACTTGATAACACATCATGATAATCGGGATTAACTTCATATCGATGTCTATGTCTTTCTGAAATTTTTGCTTTCTTGTAAGATTGAAATACTTTTGAAGACTTTTTTATTTCACAGGGGTATTGACCCAACCTCATTGTTGCGCCTTTAGTATCTAACTTTTTTTGTTCTGGCATAAGATCTATAACGTAATTTTTAGATTTCTTCTTTGACTCTATTGTTGCTGCATCTGGAATATCACAAACATTTCTTGCATATTCAATCACTGCCATTTGCAGCCCTAAGCATATGCCAAAGAAAGGAATGTTGTTCTCTCTCGCATATCCTATAGCAGATATTTTTCCCTCAAACCCTCTATCTCCGAAACCTCCTGGGACCAATATTCCATCACATGATGCTAATAATTTCTTTGGTGATTCTTTTTCTAAATCTTCTGAGTCTATATATTTAATGGTTAATTTTACATTGTTATCAATAGATGCATGACCCAATGCTTCATGTAAACTTTTATAAGCATCTTTATGTTCTATGTATTTACCAACAACACCTATAGATACCTCATGTTTTAACCTTCTGGTTTTTGCGACAACATTTTCCCATTTTGAAAAATCTGGCTCTTTAGTCCATATCTTAAGTGTTTCAAGAATAATATCGTCTAGACCTTCTTTGTGAAAAATTATTGGAACTTCATAGATAATATCAACATCTTTAGCTGTAATGACCGATTCTACATTTAGATTACAAAAAAGCGCTATCTTTTTCTTTAAATCATTGGAAAGAAATCTGTCAGTTCTGCACAATAGAATGTCTGGTTGGATTCCTATTTGTAATAAATCTTTCACGCTATGTTGTGTGGGTTTTGTTTTGAGCTCACCCGCAGCCGACAAATAAGGTACATATGTTAAGTGTATGAATATAGCATTCTCTCTACCTAGCTGGGATCTAATTTGTCTAATAGATTCTAAAAAAGGCAAGCTTTCTATATCACCAACAGTTCCACCAACCTCAACAATACTAACGTCTGGCTTATCCTCTTGTTGTTCAATTGCATAAATTCTTTTAATTATTTCATCAGTAATATGAGGTATTACTTGAACGGTCTCTCCAAGATAATCTCCTCTTCTTTCACTAGATATAACTTCATTATAAACTGTGCCAGTAGTAATATTATTTGCTTGGCTAATAACAGCATCAGTAAATCTTTCATAATGACCTAGGTCTAAATCTGTTTCTGCCCCATCATCAGTAACATAAACTTCGCCATGTTGATAAGGATTCATGGTGCCAGGGTCAACATTAATATAAGGGTCAAGTTTTTGCAATGAAATCTTTATTCCTCTAGCTTCAAGTAAAGCACCAATAGAGGCACTGGCGAGTCCTTTTCCAAGTGAGGACATAACCCCGCCTGTTACAAAGATATACTTAGTCAATCTCTTACGCATGGACCTAGTCTTATAATATTTAAATATTTAACTATTTACAAATTAAATATTTAATTTTATTAATAAGTCTTTAACTGCTTCTGCTCTGTGGCTTATAAGAATTTTTTCATTCTGATCTAATTGAGCGAAAGTCTTAGAAAGTTGCTCATTATAAAATATTGAATCGTATCCAAACCCATTTTTTCCTTCTTGAACTTCGGAAATTACACCTCTAGACTCTCCAGAGGCTATAATAGGTGAAGAATAATCTGAGGGGTCACCAAAAGCTATAAAACAAACGAATCTAGCTCTTCTGTCAGTATTTCCATTGATTTTATTTAATAACTTATCTATGTTTTGCTGGTCTGTTGCATTTTCCCCTGCATATCTTGCAGAAAAAATACCAGGTTCATCATTTAAAGAACTAACTTCAATCCCTGAGTCATCAGTAATTACTGGAATTGGAGATTTAGCTATCAAATGCTGCAGCTTAAGTATTGCATTCTCTTCATAAGAATTTCCTGTCTCTTCTACATTTAAATCAATTCCTAAAGATTCCAAAGACACTGGGTTGAAAAATCCTTGGAGAAGAATTCTATATTCATTGATTTTGCCTTTGTTGTTTGTGCCAATTAGTATTTGCTGCAAAATCCGTTCCTTTTTGTGGAGGCGCTGGGAATCGAACCCAGGTCCGAGAATGTGCAAAATAGAGCTTCTACATGCTTATTTTAGCATTAAATTTAAAAGCGCCTTCTGAGCTAAAAAACAAAAAGCCCTTCGATTCCCTTAAATACTGAAAAAAAATAAAGGGAAAATATTTTTTTTCAGGCTCATATAAATGACATTGGAAGAAACTCTATGAGCAAAGTTACTTTCAATGTTGCTACTCTATTTAGGCAGCAAGTTGATTGATTGGTTCGGCACTTATCGTGCTTTTGCAATTTTTATGAGTTAGCTCTCAACATGCAACTTCTAAACGCAAAATCCTCGTCGAAACCAAATCGCCCCCAATAATAAGTAACTTAGAATATTACAAAAGGTGGCTAAATACTAGTTTTATTTTTAAAAGTTCTTTCAAGCTCTCTTTTTACGTCTTTTTTCTTTAAATCTCGCCTTTTGTCATATAGTTTCTTACCTTTTCCCAAACCAATTTCGAGCTTTATCAAACTTTTTTTGGAATACACTTTTAGAGGTATCAATGCGTACCCCTTTATCTTAACTTTTCCAATTAGCTTTCTAATTTCAACTTTATTCAACAATAATTTTCTATCTCTTTTCTCTTCATGTGTAAAGAAAGAGGAATTTGAAAATTTAGGTATATAAGAATTAATAATAAAAATTTCTCCTCTTCTTGATACAGCATAACTTTCTTTGATGCTAAGTTTTCCTTCTTTTATAGATTTAACTTCAGAACCGGATAACACTATCCCTGCTTCGAAAACTTCTTCGATATGATAATTCCTTTTTGCATTTGGATTCGTCGAATAAACTGGCATGATTAGAACAGAGTCATGACTCCGAAAGCTGCAGTAATAGTAGTAAGTGGTGCCAAGTCTTCTTGTGTTTCTGTTGCGTTCTTTAATTTTCTAACTGAATTTAAAGCATCATAGTATAGTCGATCATCGTTAATTAGTTTTCCTAGAGTCCCTTGCCCTGAATTAATTTTCACTATTAATGCATTAAGATTGGTAGATAATTCATTAACAGCATTATATAGCTTGTCGTCGTTAACTAGTTTTCCTAAAGACCCTTCACCCGTAGCAACTTTATCAGTAAGATAATTTAATTTGACTAGTGCTTTTTTTGCTTCGAGATAAACAGTATCGTCATTGACTAGCAATCCTATAGTCCCTTCACCTTTATCAATTTTTTCAGATATTCTTGCAAAAAATTCTAATGTTTTATTTAACTCTTCATATACTTTAGGATCATTAACTAGTTTTCCAATAGTACCTTGAGAAGATGCAATACTTGCAGTAATTTCACTTAAATTTCCAAGTATAGATTTGAAATTGTCGTGATACTCAAATAGTTGTTTGTTGACCATGTCGACAGTAACATCTATTTTGCTAACTAAAGAATTAAAATCTACAGGTGTTAAAGAAGGTATAACTCCTCCCTCTCCCAATATTTGAGAATTAGCTGTACCAAAACTTAATCCAACATAAGTTGTTCCAAGCAAGCTAGTCATATTGATAGAAGCTTCAGAATCTTCCTTTATGATTACATCCTTATTCACAGCTATTACAACCTGGACGTTTTGACCTGAAAGAGATATGTTTTTAACTCTTCCAACCTCTACACCTGATAATTTGACTTCACTTCCAACTCTTAGCTCGCCAACGGTGGGGAAAAAAGAAATATAAGTTTTTTCTTTTTTGTAGAAGGATACGCCTGACACTACTTCGAAAAGTATTAGCAATACAATAATTCCAACAACAAAAAAGCTTCCTAGTTGAGCGGTTTTATTCATACACCTATTATACACAAAATCAGATTGATACTAGAATGGGGTCGTTTGAGCTTTTTATAGCATCTATATCCCCTGTTATTGAAACTTTGCCTTGGTCTAAAATTGATATTCTATCTGCAATAGAATAAGAAAAAGCTATATCATGAGTAACAACTATCTGAGTAATATTTCTCTGTGTTTTTAATTTATTAATTATTTGAGAAACCGTCTTAGTGTTTATTGGATCAAGTGCGGAAGTGGGTTCATCATATAGCAAAATATCGGGTTCGACAATCAAGGATCTTGCAATAGCTACCCTTTGTTGCATACCACCACTAAGTTCAGAAATCATTTTATTTGCCGCCTCTTCAATTCCTAACTCGGTTAGAATTTTAAGGGCTTTTGAAATTCTTGTTTCTTTGTCATATATATTATGTTCATCTAAATATATTGTTACATTTTCTAAAACTGAAAAAGAATTAAGCAGAGCCCCTCCTTGAAAAACATAAGACATTTTATAATCTTTAGCAGTCTTATGAGGATCTAAATCTTGTCCGTTAATCTTAATTGATCCAGAATCTGGCTCAATTAGACCAATTAGCATTTTTAATAAAACAGATTTGCCAGTACCTGATTTTCCCAAGATCACATGGACTTCATTTTTTGTAAATATAGACGAAATAGAATCAATAACTATTCGTCCATCAAAAGACTTGCTTACATTCTCCAAAACTATAGATGGCTCAGACATTACAAGAGACCTACCAAAATTAAAAATCTAGTAATAAAATAATCCAATAATAGTATTGATATGAAGGAAGCTACGACAGATTTTGTAACTGAGTTACCTATTTCTCTTGGTCCCCCTTTTGCTAACAAACCTACTGAACAGGAAATTATAGAAATAGCAATGGCGAAGAATAGAGATTTAATAATTCCGGACATTATATCAGAAAGCGTTACAACCTGACTCAGGTCATTATAGAAAGAAGATAAAGAAACTGAAATAGTTTGATTCATAGAAGATACCAAAGAACCCCCTAGCCAACCAATAAGATCCATATAAATAACTAAAAAAGGTAAAGCAATTAAGCAAGCTAGAAATCTTGGTAAAACTAAAAATCTTACTGGGTCAATGTTCATGGTTTTTAAAGCTGATATTTCTTCGTAAACTGTCATTGATGAAATTTCAGCTGTAATCGAAGAACCAACTCTTCCTGCCATCAGAATAGCGGCCATGACCGGAGCTAGTTCTGTACATAAAGACACACCAACAATTCCGCCAATCCTATCCTGGATACCGTAACCAGCTAATTGTATTCCTGTTTGCAAGGACAAAACTGCACCTATAGACAAAGAGATTAAAGCTGCCACAGGCAAAGTTCTATTACACATATCAAATAATTGTGCAAGGAACTTATCTACAGTAGAACCAAAATATTTAATAGACTTAATCGTTTTCCAAAGAAGTTTAAGGAATTCGCCAATACCTGTAATGATTGCTACTATTTTATTCATATATTTATTGGAATATATAATATTCTAATTTTTGATTTATCACCAGTTTCTAAACCTAAAAGTCCGCCTAGGATATTAAATTTTGTACCAGTTTTATGAGACTCATGTGAAATAATGGGTATTAAAAAATTAATACTAAATTCTTTAGAGTTATTATATTTATCATTTTTATACTTTATCAAATTAAAGAATATTGATGTTCTAAAAACACTTGAATCATCTTGTATTCTTAATACCGACCACATCGGGGACCAAACTTTTTTAATTTTTTGATTCTTAGAAAAAAAACTTTCTATAGGAGAAAAGATTCTAAAATCATACCCATCAGCATAAGTATCTTTTGAATATATTGGCCAAAGGGATGAAAATTCCTTAGAAATTTCATTAGTCCGAAGGTCGTAATGCGTGTCCTGCCTGTATAAAAAAAATAGAAAACTTTGTGTTTTATAATATTCAGTTGCTAAAATTTCATTTTTGTATCTATAGATAGGCCAAAAATAAAATCCCTTTTCTACATTTGGAGTTTTGACATATGAATAAAAAGGGAAGAATCTTTGACTTTTTATATTAACACCTTGTTTGTATTGAATAATAGGCCATGGCATGTTGTAAGTTGTTTGACCTCTAGTTTTATCGGTATAAATATTGAAAAAAGGCCATAAGTAAGTTTTCGATTTATGTAGTGAGGAATTAGATGAAAGATAAAAGGGGAAAAATATTTTTTGCTCTAAGTTTATACCACCTCTTGTGTCTTGCTTGTAAGCATAAAAAGGCCATAAAATAAATCTTGATTTTTTGACTATATTGAGATTATTCTTATCCATCTTTGTCTCGTATCCAAACAATGGCCATACTTTAAATCCTGATACGTATTTTCCATCCACCTTTGAAAAAAAAGGCCAAAGAAAATGTCTATTTACAGAATTCTTTTTAACAGTCTTAAGATATAAAGGAAATAGAAAATAAGAAATCTCTTTTTTGTTATATTTTTCTTTAAGATTGCCCCATATAGGAAATAATGAAAAATAATCATTCTCTGGTTTCCCAGACCAGGAAACGTCTAATATGGGAAATATAGAAAACTTTTTTTCTTGTAAATTGTCATAATCGTTGAAATTGCTATATCTGATTATTGAAAAAAATGCTTTAAATTGAGTTTGCTGATTATCTTCCTGGTATCCAATAAAAGGATAGATAATATCTAGTGATCTAAATTTCAATTCGTAATCTGCTTCATAATAAAATATTGGTCTAAAAGCATATGTTTTAGATGATTCATCTTTTTTATATTCAAAAATAGGTCCCAAAAAAGTAAATGGCTCTTTCCCAAACAAGTTTGTCGGAAGTAGGCAGACTATTAGCAGAGCAATTATTATTCTTCTCATAAATAAATCCTATTCACTCTTTTGCTGATTCCGCAGACGATTTCATATGAAATTGTGTCAACAATTGAAGATAGATGATTAGCTGTATATAAATCATCAAAAATTATTACCTCATCTCCTAACTTTGGGCTTACAATGCTGGTCAAATCAATCATTGTTAAATCCATGCACACTCTTCCTAATATTTTACATTTTACGTCTCTACAGATTACATGCCCCAAATTGGATACGGATCTTGGGAGTCCGTCTGCATATCCAATTGGTATTACTCCAATTGTCATGTTCTTTTCTGCTACAAAAGTTCTTCCGTAACTAACAGATTCCTTTGCTTTAATCTTCCTAATTTTTACTACTTCTGTTTTAAGGCTCATAACAGGTGAAAGTTTGTCTTGTCCGCTCTTACCCAGGCCATACATTAGAATGCCTGGTCTGACCATATTAAAATGAGAGCTTTTAAAGTTAATAATTGCTGAACTGTTAGCACTATGAAAATATTTAATTGTTTGTATGTTCTTCTTGTATAAATCAATTATTGTATTAAATTCATTTATTTGTTTAAGAGTAAAATCAGAATCTACATTATCAGACTCAGGGAAATGTGTATAAACGCCTTGAAGATTGAGTTTTTTGTTAGATTTAATTATCTTTAAACTTTCTTCAATTTCCTTAACTGAGATACCCAGCCTATTCATTCCTGTGTCTATTTTTAAATGGAATGTCACTTCATTGGTATTAAGTTGATTAACAAATTCCAATTGCTTTATATCATAAATAGTAAAAATTATTTTTTTATTTATTGCTTCAATAATTTCATCGTTTCCTATTGAACCAAGAATTAAAATGTTACATGAGATTCCTGAATTTATTATTTCATTTGCTTCCTGTAAAGTAGCTACACCGAAACTTTTAATATCATTTTCAATAAGAGCTTTAGTCATTCTAATAGATCCATGACCATAGGCATTCGCCTTCACGATTGCCAGAATTTCAACATTTTTATCAACCATGCTTTTTAGATAGTTAATATTCTTCCTTAAATTAGAAAGATTTATTTCAGCCTTGGTAGAACGCATTATTTCTTAATCTAACATAGATGTCTTTATTTCTCGAATAACCTAGTTTGATTATTTATTTATGATATATTTCTCTTACTCAAATGTCATTCTCATCCCTAGAAAAGAAAGTAACTGGAATAGTAAGTCTTATATTGTCATTAAGACTTCTAGGTCTTTTCATGTTATTGCCAATATTCAGTATTTATGCAATCGATTATGAAAACTCCACTGCCTTCTTGGCAGGTCTAGCTATTGGGGTTTATTCCTTATCTCAAGCAATAATGCAAATTCCCTTGGCTTATCTAAGTGACAAAATTGGCAGAAGAGTTGTTGTGCTGATAGGATTAGCTTTTTTTACAGTGGGAAGCTTAATCTGTTATTTTGCTTCTGATATAAATTTATTAATCTTTGGTAGGGTAATCCAGGGATGCGGAGCAATTAGCTCAGTAGGAGTTGCCACTTTAGCAGAGAATACAAATGAAGAAAATCGAGCAAGTGCATTTACAATTGTTGGTCTTTCGGTCGGCATAGCATTTGTCATTGGGTTTCTAATAGGACCATTCTTGTCTTATTTGTTTAATTTTCAATTTTTGTTTTTACTTTTATTTGTTTTCGGTATCTTGGCATTTTTCAGTGCTTCGATTTATTACCCAGAGGGGAAAACAACTTCTAAGAACATAGAAAAAGAACCATTCAAACTAAATTTTGATATGATCCAAATTTATTCTGCATCTTTTATGCTATCAACAATATTAAGTATATTTTTGTTTGTTTATCCGTTAATGTGGAGGGATCAAGGTAAGTCAACAAACGAACTTAGTATTGTATATTTAATTGTCTTTTTGCCAGCTGCTCTCTTTGTTTATCCGTTAATTAGATATTTTGAAAAAATAAAAAAAATAGATATATCAACAAAATTTGCCTGGATATTTTTATTTGTAAGCTTTTTGTCGTACCTTCTAGCAGATCATGGTACGTTCTCTCTTTATTTATTGGCAATATTCTTCTTTCTAGGAAGCACAATATTTCATTCAACCTTACCTAGCCTTCTGTCGTTAAAAGTATCAGAAAAAATGCGAGCGACTGGTAATGGACCTTATTATATAATGAGCTTCCTTGGTCATGCAGTAGGCAGCATAATAGCTGGATATTTCTATTCTAAACCGGAGTATTTTGGTTTTACTAATTATACTGCTCTCATATTTATATGCATGGCAATATTAACAATATGGACTTTTATGGGACTACCTAAACATGATTCAATCAAACAATAAATTCTTAAGGTATTATTAATTTCATGTCATCAATAATAATTATCAATGAGCCTCCCTCTTCATCAAAGACCTGGAATGCTTTACGTATTGCGGCTGCATTATTAGGTAACGATGAGCAATTAGAAGTTTTTTTTATGAATGATGGTGTGTTTAATATTTTAGAGAATCAAAAACCACCAAAAGAAATTGAAGGTCAAGCGACATGTAGCAAAATAAAGGACTTAGTAAACATTGGAGCTAAGGTTTTTTATTGTAGCCAATGTGTAGAAACAAGAGGAATTACTGAAGCTCAGATAGCTAGCGTGGTAGAGAAATCCAACTTAATAGAGCTTGCTAAAAAAATTCAAATGTCGTCAAAAGTAGTTAGTATGTAACCGAGACTTAGTTTACGACTAATTTTCCGTTCATAACTCCCCAATGACCTAAAAAACTACACCAAAAAATATAATCTTCGCCACTTTTAAGTTTGGCTGTGTCTATAACCAAAGTTGTTGATTCATCAGGTCCTAAGAATTTTGTTTTATATATAACTTTGTCACTCTTAGGTAAATATCCTTCATCTAGACCAACAGATGGGTCAACTGTTGCAGTTAGTGAATCAAAATCAGACTTTTTTGAAATGACAATATTGTGTCCTGCTAATGCAACATCTAAAGTGCCAGTATTTTTTAAATTTATTTTAAATTCAGCACAATCTGATCCAATAGTAATTTCATTAGTACTGTATTGCATCATGCCATCAGCCTCCAAGCTAAGCTCACATTTGTTAGCGAGAGCAAATGAACTTAATGAAAACAGTAGAGTTAGAACATAAAAAAGATTTTTCATAATATCTTCTCCTTTGTTGTGAATTTAGTTTAAAGGCTTTAAGGCCATTAATCTTTTAATTCTTTCTTCAACTGGTGGATGAGAGCTAAACAACTTCCCAACGCCACCAGCAAGAGGGCTTATAATAAACATATGACTGGTCGCTGCATCTCTTTCTTCGTGATTAGCTCTAAGCGTCTTTGCCTTTTCGGATGAACAAAAATCACTTATTTTTCTCAAAGCAGAAGCTAGATGCTTCGGTTCATTGGTAATTTGAGCAGCAGTATAATCTGCTTTATATTCCCTTGTCCTAGAGATTGCCATTTGGATAATTAAAGCAATAATAGGAGCTAAAATTGCAATTAATAGATGCCCTATCACGTTGCCAGTACCTCTATTTCCTCTAAAGGCACCAAAAATCAAACCCCATTTTAACATCGAGGCAATAATACTGATTGCACCAGCGAAAGTGGCAGCAATTGATGCTATTAAAATATCTTTATTTTCTATATGTGCTAATTCATGAGCAAGCACACCTTCTAATTCGTCTTCATTCAGTGTATCAATAAGTGATGTAGAGACAGCAACAACTGAATTTTTCTCATTTCTTCCAGTTGCAAAAGCATTAGGTGTATCATCTTGATATACAAATAATCTTGGTCCATCAATATTAGCTTTTTTGCAGAGATTATTAAAAATATCTAATAGGGATTTATGGTCAGATTCATCAACTTTTTTCGCTTTGAATACTTTTAAAACAATTTTGTCTGACATCCAATATGAACCTACGTTCATTATTATTGCGAAAACAAATGCGATCCACATCCCACCTGATCCGCCAATAAACTTGCCTATTAGAATAAAAAAAGAAGTCATTATTGCTAAAAGGAAACCGGTTTTTAAAGCATTCATACTATCATCCTCCACATGATTCTAGATTATTCTTTAAAATATATTTCTGGTGATAATCTTCCGCAACATAATAATCGGTTGCTATATCTACTTGGGTAACTACTTTACCGATCAAATCATCCTTGGAGTTCATTTCTTTTATCAAATCTAAAGCAATAATCTTTTGTTCATCGTCATAGTAGAAAATTGCAGATCTATATTGCGTTCCAATATCTGGTCCTTGTCTGTTAAGAGTTGAAGGGTCATGAATTTGAAAAAAGAATTTACACAAATCATTAAATGAAATTTTTTCAGGATCAAAAATAACATTAACAACTTCAGCGTGCCCTGTAAGTCCAGAACAAATGTCAAAATAGGTAGGGTTTTTGAATTTCCCTCCCATATATCCGACGCTAGTTTCAACTACTCCATCCAAACTCATAAAGTTGTTCTCTACACCCCAGAAACATCCTGCTGCAAAAGTAGCTAAATTTTTTGAACTCATGATTATATTATAACTAGTTCAGATTATTTTTGTCAGTTCTAAACTATCCCCCCACATCCTGTAAACTAAATCAGATATAATTTTCTTTTCTTTTTTATAAAAATCAAATTTATCTATAGAATCTGCAGCCTCTTTAGCCTTTTTGAGTATATGGAAATCTCTTTTTAGGCTTGCCATATACAAATTCCAGAATTTTCCTGATTGCTCTACTCCAGCGCCATAAAATGCCCCAGGCCCTCTTATTTGTAAATCTTTCTCAGACAACTGAAACCCATCTGATATTTCTTTAAAAATCAACAATCTTTCATTAATAGAATCATCCATTTTGTCAGCAATTAATATTATGCGAGAGTCAGCAGGTCCTCTACCAATTCTTCCACGTAATTGGTGTAATTGAGACAAGCCAAATCTGTCTGGATTGTTAATTAAAATAAAGGTTGCATTAGGTATGTCAACTCCCACTTCGATAACAGTTGTTGATACAAGTAAATCAATTTTTTTGTTTTTAAAATCTTGCATTATTTTTTCTTTTTTATCTGATTCAATAATCCCAGACAACATTTCGACATTATATTCTTTAAAACGGTTTTGTTTTAAATCTAAATATGTTCTTTCAACATCAGATAGATTCGCATACTCTATTAGTTCGGATTTTTTAATAATTGGGCATATGATAAAACCTTGCCTTCCTTTTTTAAGTTCTTTCTCTGCAAAAGTGTAAGCTCGTTCAATGTTATTTGAATTAATTATCTCAGTATCTGTTTTACCTCTACCAAGAGGCAAAGAATCAATAGTTGAAACATCAAAATCACTAAAAAAAATAGAAGATAAGGTACGTGGTATAGGAGTGGCAGTCATAGTTAATATGTCAGGGTTGTGACCTTTTTCGGTCATTAACTTTCTTTGTAAAACACCAAACCTATGTTGCTCATCAATTACAATAAGACTTAAATTTTTATACTCAACCTTTTCTTGAAATAGCGCATGTGTTCCTACAATAAATTTTGCTTTGCCTGATTTGATAGCAAAGCAAGCGTCTTCTTTTTCATTCGTTGTTAACGAAGACTTTAAAATGATTAATTCATCTTCTTTTATATACTCTTTCAAGAAATAATAATGTTGGTCTGCTAATATTTCTGTTGGTGCAATAATTGCAGATTGATAATTGTTATCATAAGAAACGGCCATGGATAATAGCGCTATTATTGTCTTGCCGCTACTTACATCCCCTTGCAATAATCTATTCATTTGCTTTACGGAGTTCATATCATGCAGAATCTCAGTTAGCACTTTATTTTGTGAGTCTGTTAAATCAAATGGAAAGTCGTTTTTTATCTTGATGTATAATGAGTTGCTTTCCACAATACCATGAGATCCACCCTGAATAATTTCTTTAATTGAATTTTTTTCTTTAAGACCTAAACATAAAATTAAGAATTCGAAAAAGATAATTGATTTATGCCATCTTGTTATATTAAAAGGGTCCATGGTTTGCGAATCCCAAATCTCATCATCATTAGAAGGTAAGTGGACATGTAATAGTGATTTTGAAACTTGTTCTAAATCGTATGATGCTAAAAAACCCTGATCGAAAAAGTTCAAATTATCTAGATCAATATTTTTGAGTAAATCGATCATAATTTTCCTTATACGAGACTGGGACAATCCTTTTGTAAGTGGATAAATAGGGGCTATTCTGGAGTAATTCTCCAAGTCTGGCTCATAATCGAAGAGCATGTAATCTTCTGGGCCTGGATTTATTATTTGTAAAATTTTAGAAGAATTAGATTTATATGCTTTCCCAGACAAAACTACCCATTTGTTTTCTTCAAAATTCTCTTTCAAATATTTATAAATTGGATTAAACCAAATTACTTTAAATTTAGAAGTACCATCATCTAAAAGGACCTCATATATCCTTTTTCTAGACCGTAACAAATTGGATTTTATTATTTTTCCTTTGATTGTAATATTTTCATTCTCAACAATAGATTCAAGGTCAGTTGTTTTTCTATAATCTTTATAATCACGTGGAAAATAAAACAGTAAATCAAAAACTGTATAAATTCCAAGCTTATTGAAGATGCTTATCAAGCTAGGACCAACACCAGGTAGAACAGTAAGCTCTGAATTAATAGTATACTTTTTAGTCGACATTTGATGGATGAAAACCAACGTTGCTATAAAAGAAACCTAAGTCAGCGAGTTTTTGTTCATCATACAAGTTTCTCCCATCAAAGATTACCGGGTTCTTTAACAGTTTTTTAATTTTAGCAAAGTCTGGTTGCCTATACTCGCTCCACTCAGTATTGATTATAAGTGCATCACATCCATCGAGAGTTTCGTAGTTGTCAGAAAAAAATTCTATATTTTCACTAAATAACTCTTTAAATTTTAGAGATGCTACAGGATCATGTGCATTTACAAGGGCTCCATTTGAAATTAGGTTATTTACGATATCTATAGAAGGAGCTTCTCTGATATCATCAGTATTAGGTTTAAAAGATAAACCCCAAACCGCAAATCTTTTATCTGTTAAATCTTGAAAATGATTTTTAATTTTTTTGAAGAATTTCTCTCTTTGGAGATTGTTAACTGAATCAACTGCGGTACATATTTCTAGATTAATTGAATTATTCATTGCAATATTTATTAAAGCTTTAATATCTTTAGGAAAACAAGAACCGCCATACCCTAAACCTGGAAAAATAAAATGTCTACCTATTCTTTGATCTTGAGACATTATTCTTCTTACGCTACCAATATTTGCACCAACTTTTTCACAAAGATTCGCTATTTCGTTAATGAATGAAATTCTTGTTGCTAACATTGCATTTGATGCATATTTAGAAATTTCTGATGATTGAATATCAACACATACCAATCTATCTTCGCGTCTTATGAATGGTTCATAAAGTTCTTTAAGAATCTTTTCAGCTTTTACCGATTCAACACCAACAACTATTCTGTCAGGAAACATGAAATCGTTCACAGCCGATCCTTCTTTTAAAAACTCAGGATTAGACGCTACATCAAATTCATGATTAGTTTTTGATTTAATTAAATCTTTTATCATTAAAGTAGTACCCACAGGCACTGTACTCTTAGTGACAATTATTTTGTAATTAGTAATATAGTTTGATAACTCTGTAGCAGCATTTTTTATATATTCCAAATTTGCAGATCCGTCTTCATTTGGAGGAGTTGAAACAGCAAGAAAAATTATAGTGGATGATTCAATAGCTTTTTTATAATCAGTAGTGAATTTTAATCTCTTTGCTTCAAAATTTCTTTTGACTATATTAGATAAGCCAGGCTCATAAATACCCACTTCGCCTTTTTTTAAAAGATTGATTTTTTCTGTATCAATATCCAGACAGGTAACATTATTTCCTGAATCTGCAAGGCATGAGCCTGTGACTAGGCCCACATAACCTGATCCAATTACACAAATATCCATAAATTAATTTTATTATCCTTGATAAGGACAATTTATCAAATTATAGATTTAGCTATTTTGTTGCTGGTTCTTTACCTTCATAATCAAAATCTTTTGCTTTATCAAGAAAACTTGCCCATTTATCAGGAAGCTCGTCTTCATGATGTATAGCAGTTACCGGACATGGGTCTACACATGCACCACAATCAATGCATTCTTCCGGGTTAATGATTAAATGATCACCAGCTTCGTAGATACAGTCTACAGGACAAGCATCTACACATGCTTTATCTTTAGTACCTACACATGGTTCTGCAATTACGTATGGCATAAATAACCTCCTTGATACTAATAATTTAACAAACTAGAGAAAATAAAGCAAGGAAAAAAGTCAATGATTACAGTACTTTGTGGATGCGTAAGGTCTACAATGTCTTAATTAATTTATATCTGTAACTTCTTCTTTTTGTTCAAATAAATCTACTTTTTCTTGAAGAACAGACTTTTTATCATATTTTATGTAAATATATCCCAAAGCTAAACTAGTTATGAGAAAAATAGTAGCTAACCATTTAGTAAGACTTCTAAGGAATGAAGAGGAATCGGCTCCAAAGACGGACTCCGAAGAACCGCCAAACATAGAACCTAAATCATCAGTTTTAGATGGACCAAATAGTATGGCTAAAACCAAAATAACGGAAACAACTCCATGAAATACAATTAGAGAACTTTTAATAGTTTCAATCATTACAAATTACCTACAGTTAATACAATATCACAGAATATTTCACAATCTAGGCTAGCGTTTCCGATTAAAACACCGTCAACATTTTCTAATGAGACTATAGGCTTGATATTTGTTTGATTTACACTGCCGCCATATACTATTCTCGGCAAGTTCTCAGAATCAGGAAACATAGAACGAAGTTGATTATAAATAAAATTATGTACTTCCTGGATATCTTCAACTCTTGCAGCTTCTCCGGATCCTATAACCCAAATAGGTTCATACCCTATGACAATTTTTCCTAACATTTTCTGATTAACTTCACGTAATCCTCTTGTAAGTTGATCGGAAATTCGCTGGAAAGTTTTGTTCTGTCTTCTTTCATCGAAAGTTTCTCCTACACATAAAATGACATTTAAATTATTGCTTGTGCATAATAAAACTTTTTTGTTAATCATTTCATTAGTTTCTAATAAGTGTTGTCTTCTTTCGGAATGACCAATCATAGTCCAAGAACAACCAACATCAGTAAGCATCAAAGGAGAAACTTCACCAGTGAATGCACCCGATTCTTCAAAGAAAACATTTTGTGAAGAAACATGAATGTTTGTATTCTTTGTCATATCAGTAACTTTAATTATGTAAGGAAAAGGTGGAGCTAAAATTATGTCGACATTTTCAACTCTTTTTAACTTATTTGAAACGTCACTTACAAGAGTAGAAATAGAATCTGCATCTAAATTCATCTTCCAATTAGCAAAGACTATTTTTTTGTTTATCATTTTTTTATAATAACTTCATTTATACATTAAGTATATTCTAAAATATATTTGTTTAATTTTTCAAGTCCAACTTGTAAATTGTCCATTGAACTAGCATAGGATATTCTAATATAACGATTATAATTTGGTCCGAAATCTTTTCCTGGTGCAACAGCCAAACCAACTTTATCTAACATATCTAAAGATAATTCTAAAGAATCAATATTAAACTTTTCCATATTACATAATACATAAAATGTAGAATCCGGATTGTAGTCTATACTCATCCCTATTTCATTTAATTTTTTAATTACAAAGTTTCTTTTTATTTTATAATCATTTTTCATTTTTTGAATTTCTTCATCGTCTATTTGGAAAGCTCCAATTGCCGAATATTGAGAAATCGTAGGTGCACAAATAAACATATTTTGTTGTAATTTTTGCATATTTCTAATCATGTTTTTTGGTGCAATCAAATATCCCAGCCTCCATCCTGTCATTGAATAGAATTTCGCAAATCCATTTACAATAATTGCATCGTCTTTGTAATTTAACATTGTATCAATTTTGTATTTATAATTTAGTTCTTGATAGATTTCATCTGAGATAACTTTAATCCCTAAATCTGCTATAGATTTCAACACTTCTGGACTTTGAGTGACTCCAGTTGGATTTGAAGGTGAATTAACAATAATAAGCTTGGTTTTTTTTGTTATTATTTTTTTTAGCTTATTTATGTTAATTTGATAATTTTCTTCAGAGCTAGTTGTAAAAAGTTTTATTTGTCCTCCAAAAACTTTTACAAGTTGAGGATAGCATGGGTAATGTGGTTCAACTATTACTACTTCATCGTTTTGTTCTATGGTTGAAAGAAGTCCCAAAATAATTGCTCCAGATGATCCAGTTGTTATAACAACTCTTTCTTCTGAAATATTTACCCCTGTATTTTTTTTATATTTTGCAGCAATAGCGATTCTTAGTTCTTGCAATCCCAAACTGTGCGTGTATCTATCGTTGT